>Ga0153916_10001004_pt1 | contig 19767 bp, 16 predicted proteins | sample Opewatmetagenome_FD_109642 | JGI IMG/M metagenome (GOLD analysis project Ga0153916, IMG submission 109642) | Freshwater wetland microbial communities from Ohio, USA - Open water 3 Core 3 Depth 4 metaG | ecosystem: Environmental > Aquatic > Freshwater > Wetlands | place: USA: Ohio, Lake Erie... | reverse complement strand
GCTCCTACTGCCGCTCCGCCCATGAACGCGCAACCGCTTTGACCGAGAGCCATCATGAGCACTAACGCCAACATTATTTTTTTCATTTCAACCTCCTTGGTTGGACTGATTAGGAGGGTTAAAGTCAGGCTTACTTGAAGAATTTCGAGTAACCTCAGGAGTGAAACCCTATGCCTTTAAATTGGTTTCAACTTACGCCGACTCGCGAACGATTGCTGTCCAATACTGGACAGTCTTGAAAAGAAATATCGCGAAGTCCGCACACATGCGCAGTCACTCTGCCACGGCCCATGTACGTAGACGAGCACGAATCACCTTCACGACAGCACCTCGACTAGAGAAATACGCCAAGGCAACTTGTATTTATCAGCCATCTACGATGTAGTAATAAAGTAGCTTTGGCGCTCCGCTCCTAACGAGAATTGGCAATTCCAAGCGATTTCCCCTCGACTCCCAGCCTGAGGGACGAGGTCAACGAATCGCACCGGGTCGATCGAAGATCGGGATCAATAGAGGGAAACCGGTTGTGGGTTCAATTGGCATTTTTCTGGTCATCGTTCTGACCGCCGCCCTGGTCGGGGTCAGAATCTTCAAAGAATACGAAAGAGGAGTGGTCTTTCGATTGGGGCGGCTCGTCTCCTTTCGCGGCCCCGGGCTTAGCTTCATCATTCCCTTGATTGAAAAAATGGTCCGGGTCGATTTGCGAACGCTGACGCTGAACGTCCCCCCTCAAGACGTCATCACGCGTGATAACGTGTCGGTAAAGGTCGCCGCGGTGGTTTATTTTCGCGTGCTCGATCCGAATAACGCGCTCACCCAGGTTGAAAATTATCTCTTTGCCATATCGCAACTGGCTCAAACCACTCTGCGCAGCGTGTGCGGTCAGGCGGAATTGGACCAGATTCTAAGCCAAAGAGAGCGGATCAACGCACAGATCCAACAGATCGTGGACGAGCAGACCGACCCGTGGGGCATCAAAGTCAGCCTGGTTGCGGTCAAGGACATCGATCTGCCGCAGGACATGCAGCGGGCGATGGCGAAACAGGCGGAGGCGGAAAGAGAGAGACGCGCCAAGGTGATTCATGCAAACGGCGAGTTTCAAGCGGCACAGCGACTCGCCGACGCGGCCGAGATCATGGCCAAACAACCGGCAACCATTCACCTCCGCTTCTTGCAAGCTCTCTCTCAAGTTGCCGTGGAAAAAAATGAAACCATCATTGTGCCGATCCCCCTCGATCTGCTCGCAGCCATCATGAAGCCGACGACCCAGGTATGAGGCCGATCGTAGCGGGCTCGTTGCTCATACTTGGGGTGGTGTTTCCACATGTGCCCATTCGATTGTGGGTCATGCTATCCGCTTACATTAAAGAAGCGGCGCCCTATCGGGAAGAAAAAAACAAGTTCATGCAAATCGTTCTTCAAAGTTTAAGCTTTATGGAGAAGAAAGGACTGAAACCGATAAGGATATTCTCGAGAGAGTCAAGAAGCTGTCGAGGTGTCGGTCGATAAACCGCGCCGCTTGAAAGCCGAGGTCACTAATCTGCTGCAAACGACGAGACTGTGAGAAGCCTTAAGGACCCAGGGAAACCGGTCCTCGTCGATGTCGTAGTTCAAAACCTTGATGTCGAGCGGGAAATGAGAAGTGTGCTGCGACCGAAAACTCAATAATCATTCCCAGTTTTGCATACCAAATGGCTCAGAGTCTGAACAGACCCATGCTGAAGGGAGTGCCGGTTTTCCCTCTTGCAACTCTCCGCTTCGGCGCTAGTCTACCCTGACAATGGCCGAACGCGATTACTACCAGATCCTCGGCGTTGACCACGGCGCCTCCCACGAAGACATCCGCAAGGCGTATCGTAAGCTCGCGCGCAAGTATCACCCGGACATCAACCCGGGGAATAAGGAAGCCGAAGAAAAGTTCAAAGAGATGTCGCTCGCCCACGACGTCCTGAGCGATCCTGAGAAGCGTAAGCTCTACGACGAATTCGGCGAGGCTGGGCTAGCGACCGGGTTTGACGCCGATAAGGCGCGCAGCTACCAACAGTGGCAGCAGCAGTCGGCGCGGGCGGGCGGCGCCTACGAATTCAACATGGACGATCTCGGCGATCTCTTCGGCGATCTGGGTGGTTTCTCCACGGCAGGCGCCAGGACGCGACCGGGTCCGGTGCGCGGTCAGGATATCGAGGCGTCGATGGACATCGACTTCCTCGACGCCGTGCGCGGTTTTCAGACGTCAATAACGCTTCAGCGGCCCATCTCCTGCGACAACTGCCGCGGCACCGGCAGCAAACCTGGAACAAAGCCGACCTCGTGCCCCGACTGCCACGGCACCGGCAGCAAGTCCGTGAGTCAGGGACCGCTGCAATTTCGCCGGCCCTGCCCACGCTGCATGGGAAGCGGGCAGTTACCGGGAGATCCCTGCGTTGTGTGCCGGGGCACGGGCCGGCTGGTGCGCACCGAGACGATTCGCGTCAATATCCCACCCGGGGCCGAGCCGGAAAAACGGATTCGCCTGCGCGGAAAAGGCGAGGCAGGTGTGCGCGGCGCGCTGGCGGGCGACCTATACATTACCCCGCGCATCCGCCCGCACCCGCTTCTCGCGCGCTCAGGCAAGGATATATCCATGGAGCTGCCGATCACGGTTGGCGAGGCGGTGCGCGGCGCCATGGTCGAAGTTCCAACGCCGGTCGGAACGATCAAAGTCAAGATTCCGGCGGGCGCGCAGAGCGGCCAGCAGCTGCGCGTCAAAGGCAAGGGGGTGCCTGCGCACGGGCAAAGCCCGGCCGGAGATTTCTATCTGCGGCTCATGGTTCGCGTGCCGCAGGAAAAGGTCGCTCACGATGTCATCGAGAAAATCGACCAGGCCTACGGCGAAGACGTGCGCAAAGACCTACGGCTGTAACAGGGGAGCGAGCGATGCCACGAAAGTTTCTGCGTATCACAGAGGTCGTTAAGATCTGCGGCGTTGACGAGGAATTCGTCATCCGCTTGGAAAAGGAGAAGGTGATCTACCCGATCGTCCGGCGCAGTCGGAAACTTTACCCCTTGGATCAGGTCGATCGTGTCCGCGTAGCCCGCCTGCTCATCGAAGAAATGGGAGTGAACCTGGAAGGCACCGAGGTGGCGCTCCACATGCGCGAACAGATGATCGCGATGCAGCGTCAGTTTAACGAAATTCTACGCCTGCTCGGCCGGCAGTTGAAAAGATAGGAGAAACGATCTGAAAGGTCTACGGGGTTGGCTCTTTTCCAAAGTAATCTAGTGAGCAGGGGTTGAGTCTGCTTTTGGCTTTAGATGCCGCGACTCGTAGCAGTTCGGCGAAATTTGTCTGAATAGAAGTTACTCGTCTCCTCCTATGTTGTAATTTTTTGCCGTGTACTTCACCTTGGTCACGGGGATATTCTTACTCAGCTCCTTGGCCTTCGCCCCGGCTTCTTCCATCGTAGGAAACTCTATTATCTTGCCGTCCTGCTTCAGCCACGTCAGGCCTGCGCCGAGTTCGCGAGCCGGCCTTTCACACAAAATTCTATACATTTGAGCCCTCCTCGTTAAAGTGTTGTCCTGTCAAGTCATCCAAAACCGGTTATCTTCTTCTTCCCTGCGGGCGTCTAAAGAACGACGGCTTGGCTTCGTCCTTCCCCCCACCGGCCTGTTTCAGCATCTTCGCAACCCTTTTTCCCATGACATCGACGACATAGTTGGACAGCAAATGGTCGCGCGTGCTCTTGATTTTTTGCCGGATCGCATTCTTGCGCACGGCATCTTGCCCGGCTACGCGCAAGTCGTGAGTGAGTAGAGAGACAACTCCTTCCCGTCCGCGCGATGACAGCCGAAGAGAAAATCTCCCTTCTTGAGTCTGGTCCATTAAGCTGTACTCAAGCTTTTTATCGATGCTGCGGATAATACCTCTTAAGAGCTCCGCGGTCTGTTTAACCACTTCACGCTCAATCATGGAACCTCCCTTGGTTCGGCCCAATAAGAAGCCTCCAAGGTTGGCGAATGCCTCGGGGCCTGAAAAAACTTGAAGTCAAAACAGCTCTGTCTCGGCGTGCCCGACAGAGAGCCAACGCTAGAATCGCGGAAGTAAACCCCTACTTCCGGTGAACCGGCATCAAGCGCGACTCGTTTGCGCAAGAAAGAGGGGGCAACCCGACCGTTGCCCCCAGATGACTAGCTAAATAACGGAAAGATTACCAGCGATTACGTCCGCCGTCCCGGCCACCGCCCCCACCGTTATCACGCCGCGCCATAGGCTTGGCTTCATTCACGGTCAGAGTGCGCCCGTCGAGCTGGGTGCCGTTCAGCGACTCAATGGCCTTTTGGGCCTCGCTGCCCGAACTCATCTCCACGAAGCCGAAGCCCCGCGACTGTCCCGTAAATTTATCCGAGATCACGTTGGCCGATTCGACGGTCCCGTGCGCTGAAAAGATTTCCTGCAGTTTCCCTTCGGTTACTGAATAAGGGAGACCGCCAACATATAATTTATTACCCATGTTCTCCTCCTATGAGAGAATGTTTGTGTCTTTGACCCTGAGATGGGACTGCTAATAGGGCAGAACATGGGAAACTTGATTTCGAAAACCACGCTCTGGTCGGATTGTCCTTTAGAGATCGCTTCGCAAGGGGAGACGATTTGGAGGCCTTCAACGCTTGTGTCTTCCTCTTTCAGAAGGCCTTATACTGAAGTAGGAATTTTACTGTACGTGTTAATAGCGGCCCTGTCAACGACTAGCGCGATTTTATTTTTGCGGTGATGCCGTAGAACCCGTTGAATGCCAGGGCTAACAAGACGGTTGGCGTTCTCCCGCGGGTCGGGTTGACATAGCCTCGGTTGGTTGCGTACTCTCTGCTCGAAACGGCGAATAACGGGCGGACGCGGACGCCAGACTAAGGCAGGTCGCTTTGTGAAACGGGTATTAGCGATTATTTTGGGCGGAGGCGCCGGCACTCGGCTCTATCCGTTAACCAAACTGCGCGCGAAGCCGGCGGTTCCCCTCGGCGCCAAGTATCGATTGATCGATATTCCGATCAGCAATTGCATCAACTCCGAGATCCAACGGATTTACGTCCTGACGCAGTTTAACTCGGCCTCTCTCAACCGCCATATTGCGCGCACCTACGGCATGGCCGGTTTCTCTCAGGGATTCGTCGAGGTGCTGGCAGCCCAGCAAACGCCGGAAAGCCCGAGTTGGTTTGAAGGAACCGCTGACGCCGTGCGTAAATATCTCTGGTTATTCGCCGAGTGGGATGTCGATCAGTACCTCATTCTGTCCGGCGATCACTTGTACCGGATGAACTACGCGGATTTTATCAATCGCCACCGGCAAACCAAGGCGGACATCACACTTTCGGTCGTGCCGGTTGATGAGCGACGCGCCGCCGACTTTGGCTTGATGAAGATCGACAAAACCGGGCGGGTGACGTCCTTCAGCGAAAAACCTCAAGGGGATGCTCTCAAGGCGATGCGGGTAGACACGACACTTCTCGGTCTGCCCGCGGACAAAGCGGCGGAGTCGCCCTATATCGCTTCCATGGGAATCTATGTTTTTGAAAGACAGGTTTTGCTCGATCTATTGAAGGCAGAGCCGAAGCGAACCGATTTCGGTAAGGAAATTCTCCCCACTTCGACAAAGGATTATAATGTTCAGGCCTATCTGTTCAACGATTACTGGGAAGACATTGGGACCATCGAGGCGTTCTACAACGCCAATCTGGCGATGACCCAGCAGCCCAGTCCGCCATTCAGCTTCTACGATGAAAAGGCGCCCATCTATACCCGGCCGCGCTACCTGCCCCCCACGAAGTTGCTCGACTGCCAAGTGATCGAGTCGATGGTCGGCGAGGGATGTATTCTCAGGGAATGTACGGTCAAGCGATCGGTGATAGGAATTCGTTCGCGCATCGAGACCGGTTGCGTCATCGATAATGCGTTGTTGATGGGAGCGGACTATTACGAATCGCCGATGGAACGCTTGAAAAACTTAGAGAGCGGTAAAGTTCCCCTGGGAGTGGGTACGAACACGACGATCCAAAAGGCGATCGTCGACAAAAACGCGCGCATCGGGCGCAATGTACGGATCGTCAATCAAGACAGCGTGCAGGAGTCGAGCCGGGAAAAGCTGGGCTTTGTCATCCAAAGCGGGATTGTCATCGTTATCAAGAACGCGACCATTCTCGACGGGACGGTCATCTAGCTGCGCGGGATTTGTTCACAACGTTCAAGCTGTTCAAACAGCGCAAGCCAATCTGCGCGATCTCTCCGCGAGGCAAGTAACAAATCACCCTTCGGGCTTTTTCTTTCTCATCCCCCCTTCTACCATCTTGTACTCGAACAGCCGGCATTCCAGGGCGCCGTTGAAAAGCGGCGTGCGCTTTGAGGCGGCAAGCCGGATGAGCTTTGGCAGGCGCATGTCGGCACTTAGAATATAGGCGCGCCAGCCGCTGAAGTTTTTCTTAAGCGCGTCGCCAAGCTTCGGGTAGAACTCCGCCAAGGCTTGCTGCTCGCCCAGCCGCACGCCGTAGGGCGGATTGGTGACGATGACGCCTTCCTTGGCCGGAGCGGAGATTTCCAGGACATCGGCCTGCTTGAGGTCCACGACTTTCTCCAACCCGGCTGCCATAAGATTGGCGCGCGCCGCTTTCAATACCGCGCCCGAGAGATCGCTGCCATAAATGGAAAAAAACGACTTGGGTTTTTGCCGGGCGGTGCTTTGCCGCGACAGCTCCCGCCAGCCGCGCTGATCGAAGTTATTAAACTTCTCAAAAGCAAAATGACGGTCGAGGCCGGGCGCGATATCGAGGGCCAACTGCGCCGCTTCCAGCAGAAAGGTGCCGCTGCCGCACATCGGATCAAGCAGCGGCATGCCGGGCTCCCACCCGGCCAAACACAAGATACCGGCAGCGAGATTTTCCCTGAGCGGCGCTGCTCCGGCAGCAATGCGCTTGCCGCGCTTGAACAACGGCTCCCCCGTGGTGTCGAGATAAAGGGTAAATTCGCGATCCGTCAGATGGCCCTGAATCGGAATATCGGGCTCGCGGGTTTCGACGCTGGGACGGCGGCTCGAGAGCCAGCGGATTTTATCGCATACCGCGTCCTTGATTCTGAGGGTAACGAAATTAAGACTGGTGAGAGGACTCTTGGTCGCCGAAACATCGACCCGGATGGTGCGCTCCGGGTTAAACCAGTCGCTCCAGGGCAGGCCGTACGCGGTGCGATAAACATCCTCCTCATTGCGATAGCGCTCCGTCGCCACCTGCCAGAGAACCCGGCTGGCGAGGCGGCTTTCCAGATTGACCCGGTAGCAGAGAGAAAATTCGCCGCCGAACTGAACCCCGCCGCCAACCGCGTGAACCTTCTCCGCCTGGAGCCGCCGCAGCTCCTCTACCAGGAGCAACTCCAGGCCGCGCGGACAGGTGGCAAAAAATCTTTCCATCGGGAATGAGTGATATCGTTGTGCAACTCAGAGCGGAACGGGATCCTCCACAAAATTCCACGGGAGCGAACTCCCCTTCGCCTGCGGCTATTCGTGCACCTTACCATAGAGTCCTAGACTCACGCTCGGGGCACGATTCAAACCGGCTCAGCGCGGCACAGTTTTAATCCGCTCCCTTCCTTTGATCTCCACGATGTGTTAGAGTCAGCATTATGATGAAAGCAAAAAAGACCACCCGAACTGAAGATTCACTTAATCTCTCGCGGGTTTCCGTCAGTTCTCCTGTTAATCTGGTACCACAACTGGACCTGCAGCGGTAGTTTCTCTTTAAGCCTCAAAGCAACGCCCACTCCCCCATTGGCCGCTCGCCGGCGCGAAGCGGCGCCGATCCGAGGGCGCTTGCTAGTTCGACAAAGAGCTGCATCTTAGGGGCTATTTTTACCGAGGGTTTGAGCGATTTTCGCTTCTAGCCTCATGGCATGTCCCGGCTTTTTCCGATCCCATAGCCGAGCGGTCACGCTAAAAATTAATCAGAATTAGGTTGGGTACTATGTTTAAAAGTCAATGAAAATAGAAAGCAGGTCCGTGTCTAACAGAAAAAACGGTCTCAGTTTACTCCTCCGCGCTCTGGGCTCAAGAAATTACCGCCTATATTTCTTTGGACAGGCGGTGTCCCTGATCGGCACTTGGATGCAACAAATAGCCATGAGATGGCTGGTGTATCGCCTGACCAAGTCTGAGTTGTTGCTGGGCGTCGTCGGCTTCGCCAGCGATATTCCGGTATTTTTTCTGGTGCCCTTTGCCGGCGTGATCGCCGATAAATTCAAACGCCAGCGCATATTGGCGATAACCCAAGGGCTGGCGGCACTGCAAGCATTTATCCTTGCGATTTTAGTCATCACGGGCCAAGCAGCGGTTTGGCATGTCGTGGTGCTCGGCGCGCTCCTGGGCGTCATCAACGCCTTCGATATCCCCACCCGCCAGGCCTTCTTGGTGGAAGTGGTCGAGAACAAGGAGGATTTAGGCAACGCGATTGCGCTGAATTCCTTCATCTTCAATGGCGCGCTGCTAATCGGCCCTGTCATGGCGGGCGTTATGATCGCCTTTTTCGGCGAAGGACCCTGCTTGATTCTGAACGGCGTAAGTTACCTTGCTCTCATAGGCGCGCTTCTTCTTATGAAGATTCCAGAGAAAAAAATGGCTTCAGGAAATATTCAGTTAGGGCGCGGGCTCCTGGAAGGCGCTACTTACGCATTTCGCTCCGTGCCCATCCGATCCATTCTACTGCTGGTCGCCCTGGTGAGTTTTATAGGAGTTTCTTACATGCTGCTCATGCCGGTGTTCGCCGAAGATGTTTTGCACGGCGGTCCACGCGTATTTGGCTACCTCATGTCGGCGACCGGCGTTGGCGCTCTGGCTGGAGCCGTCTTTCTGGCCTCGCGAAGAAATATTTTGGGGTTAGGAAAGGTAATTGTTGTCGCAGGCATATTATACGGCGTCGGACTTTTTGCCTTGTCGTTGTCGCATCATCTGGTTTTGTCTTTGGTCATTGCCGTGGTGGTCGGTTTTTCCTTAATGATGCAGATGACCGCCAGCAACACAATCCTGCAGACGATCGTGGATGACAGGAAACGCGGTCGGGTTATGAGCCTCTTTGTCATGGCGCGCCGCGGCGTCGAATCGTTCGGCAGTTTAGTGGCCGGCGTAGTGGCACATAGATTCGGCACGCCGGACACGTTGATGTTCGGCGGCATAGTTTGCTTACTCGCCTCGGTAGTCTTCGCCACGAAATTATCAAAGATACGAGAAACGAGCCGCAACTTCTATAAGGATCTGAAGGAAGTGAAATTACCCGCTAAACCCGTTCCAGTAATTAGGGTTGCTCATGATCTACCGGCTATGCCGGCAAATCCATAGACGAGGTAGGCGGTTATCAACCCAACGCTATAAAATCGTCGGTCCGTGTTGCAAAGCGGGCTCCATCGGGTTGGGATTATCCTCTTGAATCTTGTTGTCGGTCCTTGCCTTCTCGGACCTGCGCTCCATCCGGCGGGCAGCCTTCTGGTGCTTCTTCTCGCGCCGGGCCGCTTCTTTCTGCCGTTTCTTAAATGTTTCACTTGCCATAAAAATCTCCTTTTCAGATGTGCGTTGCCGTTACAGTATCGAGGGCCAAATTTCATTCCACCGATCAGCGCTTCACCGACCACGACCTAAATGCAGGTAAGGCTGAATGGGCGACGCCGCCCGTCGATTGCTTTATTGCCTTTTTCGCTCCTTGAGAGCCTCGTCCACCTGTTCTTCCGCCGTGTTTCTGGTCTCTCCCATCACTTCAGAAATCTCGCAAATCAACAGCCTCTTTGCCCGATCCAACGTCTGCCGATCGCGCGGCGACAGTACCCTTGTCTCGCTCAACTCAGTCAGTGATTCAACGACCTCCGCCAAGTCGAACGCCGACCCGGATCTCAACAATTTCAGGTTGTCGATGGTGCGCTGCTTCCAGTTCGTGGCCGGCACGCCGGCCTTTTTCAAGTGGCCGAGCAGCTTCGGAATCTCGGACCTTTCGAGCAACCGCCGGATACCTAGGTCTCCGACTTTATCCATCGGCACCAACAAGCTGCCGCCGCTGTCGTCCAGGAGAGCCAAATGGTAGAAGCTCATCGGCCGGCCATCGACAACTCTATCGACGACCTCGTCAATCCGGCAGGGGCCTTGATGCGGATAATTAACCTTGTTGCCAATCGTCAGGTTCATTTGAATCTCCTTTCCTGGTCAGTTGCCAGGATCATAGGGCGGGTGCCTCGATCGTTCTTTATTTTTCCGCGGGCAGCAGGTGTGGAGGTTCGCATCATGCGACCGCCTCTCAAATAATCGCACTAAGCTGGCTCGCACGCTCTCAGTGGGTTCATCATCTATTCATCAAGCCACTCGAGCAGCGCGCGGACGCTGCCGGTAGCCAGAGCGATGCTCGTATCCGCCGCGCCATAATATAGATGAATGGTGTCGCCATCCGGGGCCAGCGTGGTGCCGCAAGGAAAGACGACGTTGTCCACGTCTCCACGTTGCTCGTATTTTTCTTCCGGGCCGAAGATCCACTCATCGCTGCGTTTTAAGCAACGCTCCGGCTTGTGCAAATCAAACAGAGCGAGTCCCAGACGGTAAATCGCGCCGGCCGCGGTCTGGCGCACGCCATGGTAGATCACCAACCAGCCCTGCGGGGTTTCGATGGGCGGCGGCGAGAGACCGATTTTATTCGCATCCCACCAGGCGCCCTTGCGCGCCTCCAGCATCAGCTTGTGATTACCCCAGTGGTGCAAGTCCGGTGAAAAAGATATCCACATATTCGCGCGCGGAGCGCTGACCGGTCGATGGATCAAAGCCCACTGCCCGCCGATACGACGGGGAAGCAGGGCCGCATCTTTGTCCTCCGGCGACATGATGACGCCATAACGCTCGAAGATGTGAAAATCTTCAGTGAGGGCCAGAGACACGCCGGGGCCATCGTGTGTGAAAGCGGTATAAACGACTGCATACTTGCTTAATTCGGGGATGTAGGTCACGCGCGCATCTTCGATACCCCACAGCTCCTCCGGGAAGTGTTCGGGGTCAGCCATCAGGGTGGGCCGGGTTTCAATCCGCCAGTTGTCCACGCCGTTGTCCGAACGGGCTGCAGTAAGATGGGAATGGCCTCGGCGATCCTCCACGCGGCACAGTAACAGGGTCGTTCCATCGGGCAGCAGTGTAGCGCCGGGATTGAAAATGCTATTGACCGGATAGGGCCAATCAGCGGCGCTCAAGATGGGATTGAGTTTGTGACGGCGAAAAAGTTCGGCGTGTTGATTGTTCATCAAGCTCCTGTTTCTACGGATGCCAATGTGGTCTCAGCCAAGCGCAGTTCCAGCACCGCCTGTAGAAAAGCGAGGGAAGACTCTGCGCCCTGATTTTCGTTCGGGCGGTCGGGATGCAAACCGTCCCGACAGCCGCCGGTTGTCGGATCGTAGATCGGCAGGTTTAGGTCATTGCGGCCGAGGAACCAGTCGAAAGCGCATCGCGCTTCTTTGTACCAGTTCTTGTCTCCGGTGATGCGGTGCGCTTGGAGGCAAGCCGATACCATGGCCTGAGCCTCAACCGGTTGCTGATCGAAACGGGCGCGCTCGCCGCCGCGTTGATAAAAACCGTTGGAGCCGATCGGCACGAAATGGCCCCCTGCCTCGTCGGCGCGCTGCAAGTCGGCCAGCCAACTGAGCGACTCCAGTCCAGCTTCGGTCAATTCGTGATTGGAGATGCCTTGGCCGCACATGAGCAAGGCGTGTGGCAGCGCGGCGTTGCAGTAGGTCAGCGAATTTTCATACCAACGCCATTCGTCGGTCCGATTTTGCCGATACAACTCGACTAATCGCCCCGCCAACACTTCACGGGCCTGAGCGATGGTTCGGTCGCCGGCAAAGCGCTGCAGGTATTCGTTGATACCAATAAGGGCGAATGCCCACGCCCGCGGGCTGGTCGTGTCGAGAACCGCGGGCAGCGCCTTCTCGAATACCCAGCCGGCCATATTCTGGAGTGCCGGCGTGTTGGAGCGGCCCAACACAGTGCCCAGCGCCCATAAGGCGCGGCCGTGGCTGTCGTCGGAACCGTTCTTCTCCAGCCAGTTGCGCTGATAGTTCATGAAATTGCGGAAGCGTCCGGTCTTCGCATTGAACGCATACCAGACGAAGGCAAAATAACGGGACATTAGATCCGCGGTCTCTTCACTGCCGAGTTCTTCCAAAAGAGTGCTTACCGTCAGCGCGCGCGCATTGTCGTCGATGGTGTAGCCCTCGTGATAGTTGGGCACCGTGAAAATAGCATGTTGAAACATGCCGGTATCGTCCGTCATGCGGCGCAAGTGATCGAGTTTGAGCGGCGGCAATTCGGCTGGACGTTTATCGAGGGGTTTGACAACAAAACCAGGCGGAGTGAAGTGGCGCCGTTCGGCCCGGGCGCGCTGAAAACTCTCCATATAGCGACGCGCTACCTGCGGCCAGACCATCTCGCGCCCGTAGAGATAGGCGCGCTTGCGCATGGCGTGGCGCTTGGCCTCGTTGTCCAACAAATCGATCACTTGCTCGGCCAACGCCGCCGGATCGCGGAATGGTACCAGCGCCCCCCGTTCTTCAGCCAGCATCTCCTCGGCGTGCCAGTAAGGCGTTGAAATGACCGCCTTGCCCGCGCCGACGGTGTAGGCGAGGGTGCCCGAGACGATCTGCGACGGATTGAGATAGGGCGTGATGTAAATATCCGCCGCGCCGATGAACTCGACAAGCTCTTCTAAGCTGACAAAACGGTTGTAGAAAATCACCTGGCCTTCGACGCCTTTCTCTTGCGCCAGCCATTGCAGCGAGAACCGGTAGGTTTCGCCATCATGCCGCAGCACATGCGGGTGAGTCGCGCCAACGATGAAGTAGACCACGTTGGGATGTTTGGCCAGAATGGCGGGGAGAGCGGAGATGACATTTTCGATCCCTTTGTTCGCCGACAGTAAACCAAAACTGAGCAAGACGGTCTTGCCTTCGACGCCGAACAAATCTTTATGAAAACTCGGATCGACAAACGGCAGATCGGGAATGCCATGCGGGATGAGATCAATCTTATCGGGCGACACATGATAGATCTCTTGGAGAAACTCCGCGCCGCGCTTGCTCATGACCACCAAGCGATCCGACAAGCCCGCGACCTCGATTAAAACCCTGCGTTGCTGCGCGTCGGGTTCGCGCAGAATCGTGTGCAGGGTCGTGACGATCGGCACGCGCAGATCACGGAGCAGGGCCAGGATATGGCTGCCGGCTCGCCCACCGAAGATGCCATATTCGAATTGCAGGCAGACAAGGTCCACGCTGTTGATATTCAAGAAGTCGGCGGCGCGCCGATAAGACTCGAGATCTTTCTCCGTCAATTCGAAGCGCACGCGAGGCGGATAGGCGTAGCCGCCTTCGATGTCGTTGACCGGTACGGCAATGCAGGTTGTATCGCTGTGTTCGGCGGAAATGGCCTCGCACAAATCGGTCGTAAACGTGGCGATGCCGCACTGGCGCGGCAAATAGTTGCCGATAAACGCAATGCGATTGATCGGTGAATGGTTAAAGCTTGGTCTCATGAGTGGGCTCTCTTTCCCAGTAATCGCGCCGCGCCATTTTGAATTGTTTCCAGGCCTATAAACGCAAAGAGGCGGTTACCCTTAGGGACCGCCTCTGCAAAACTCGGAAACAATCGCACCGAGTGTGATTTATTTGGACGTTGGGCTATCAGTTGTTACTGTAAATTTATTATATCAGACGGCGCGGATAAAGCTATCCCCCGTAGCGATTGAATCGCTTCGGAGCTTTAGCCTGCTGCCGCCGAATTGGCACAAACTACGCGGCTTAACTCCGTTAGACTTGTAAGCATTGCGCCGGCGGAGCATCGCCGTGATGGCGTAAGCGATGACTCTCTTAGTTTTGCTGCTTTGATTCTTTTTCCTTCAACCGCTTCAGCAAATCGTCGAAGGAGCCGGTGGCAAGGATGCGATTGAATTGCGAGCGGTAGTTAGCCACCACGCTGATGTCCTCGACGACAACGTCGTAGATCTTCCACTCCCCTCGCACATGGTGCAGCCGATAGTTGACGGCGGTCGGTTCGCCCTTGCTCGAAACGATCTTGGTGTCGACCTGGGCGATATCTTTATCCACCGATTCGTGGATAAAGACAATCTTCTCATCCTTGTAAGAACCGATCTTGCCGATGTAGGAATTACCGATAAAATCCGCGAAGACCGAGACGAATTCACTTTGTCGGTTCGGGACGGTAGTCCAATGTTTGCCCAGTGCCTGCTTCGCCATCTCCGGCCAATCGAAGCGCGGCATCAAGGTTCCACGCAATTTCTCACGTAGTTCCAATTCGCTCTCTTTCGCAGGGTTATTGACGACCGCCATTACCTGCTGAATCGTTTGCTGCACCTGCTCCATCGGCGTATCGGCAAAAACCTCGCCCCGCGCTAAACAGAAAATGATGAGAAGGCCCAAAAACAGCCGTTTCATTGCGTGAGCCATAAAATCCCTCCCTGCAACCCGAATTATTAAACGCAATCACGGGGCCAGGTCTAGTCGATCCGCGAATGCCGGCTAAGCTATTGATATACGGGCTTCATCCTCCATAGAAGCCCTGATGTCGGGCCTCACATGAAGCTCCATCTAATCTATAATCGGCGGATTGGGGGGAAAATGAACGGCCCGAGGCGAAACGGGTGAATTATTTAACGAAAAAAAAGAGCGATTGATTGGTATATTGTGCCAGTGGGGCGAAATAGACCCCAAGCACGACGGTTAGAACCGTAAGCGGGATCAGCAAGGTAAAATTATTCACCGCGACCGCAACCCTCTTGTTTTCGGGATAGGGCATATCGAGAAACATCGTCTTGACGATTTTCGCGTAGTAATAGAGCGAAATAACGCTGTTGATCGCCGCCACCACCGCCAGGACGGCGAATGCACCGCCTTGCTTGAGCACCGCGGAGAAAAGAAAAAACTTGCCAACGAAGCCGGCGAAAGGGGGCAAGCCGGTCAACGAGAAAAGAAAAACCGCGAGACAAATGGCGGGCACGCTGGCGCCACGCCACGCCAGGCCGCGGTAGTGCTCTATATCTTCACCGCCGGTCACATTCGCCACCATCGCTACGACCAAGAAGGCGCCGAGATTCATGATCAAATAGACCACGACGTAAAAAAGAATCGCGCTCAGACCGTCGTTGGTCAGCACCGCAAGCCCCATGAGCATATAGCCGGCGTGAGCGATGCCGGAGTAGGCCAGCATGCGCTTGAGATTTTTCTGGTTCAAGGCGCACAGGTTGCCGACGGTCATGGTGATCATGCTGACAAACAGGAGCACGTGGGGCCATTCGACCCCGGCGACGAAACTCCAGTCGCCGCCGGGAAGCACGCGCGAGACGCCGGGAAAAAAGAAACGAATCATGATCGCGATGCCGGCGGCATTCGACGCCACCGAGAGAAACGCGGTGAAGGGCGTCGGCGCGCCTTGGTAGACATCCGGCGACCACATGTGGAACGGCACGAAAACGATCTTATAGCCGAAGCCCGCCATGATGAAGATAAAAGCCATGAACAGCGCCGCTTTATTGATCCCGTTCTGCGCCAGCGCGGCTTGAATCGCCGCGTAATCGAGGCTGCCGGCCATGCCGAAAATCCAACTCATGCCGTAGATCATCGTTCCCGACGCGACGCCGCCGTAGATCAGATATTTCAGCGCTGCTTCGCTGGAGCGCCGGTTGTGCGGCAAAAAGCCCGTGAGCACGTAGGAGGTCAAGCTCACCAGCTCCAAGGAGAGATAAGCCATCAACAAATTGCTCGACGAGGCCATGAAAAACATACCGAGGGCGCAGGCCAACAGCAGCGTGTAAAACTCGCCTTGATGGACCTGCTTGATCTCGTCGCTCCCAAGCGACATCCAGATCGTCAGGATCGTCGCCGTCAAAGCAATGACTTTGAAGAATAGGCTGAATCGATCCAGCACGATCATGCGGTGAAACAACAACCCCGGCTGCGCGCCGTAAAGGTCGAAGGTCGCCAGTAGAGCGCCGATGCAGCCGATCACGGCGATGAGCGCGAGGCCCCGGCGTCCACCGCGGAGCAGCAAATCGGCGACAACGATCAACAGGATCGTCCCAGTAAGGATGATTTCCGGGTAAAAGAGGCTCAGGCTGGCGATGTTTTTCAGGTCCATGGCTTAGCTATGGAGATGGGGCAGAACGATTTGATTGATGTGATCGAGGGAAGCTCTCAGGAGATCGAGCACCACGCTCGGATAAACGCCGACGATGATCACGATCACGCCCAACGGCACCAGGGTGAAAATTTCCCGGCCGTTGATGTCCGGCATCTTCAAATACTTTTCATTGGGCGGTCCGAGGTAAACGCGCTGAATCGTCCAAAGCAAATAGCCGGCGGTGAGAATCACGCCGCTGGCGCCGAGAATCGTCAATACGGGATACCGCTGCCAGACGCCGAGCAACACCAAAATTTCCGAAATGAAACCTGACAGCCCAGGCAGTCCCATGGACGCGAAAAAGGCCAAAGCCGTTATGCCGGTGTAGACCGGCATGATCGCCGCCAGGCCGCCGAAACCATCGATCTCACGGTGATGCGCCCGGTCGTAAATCACGCCGACCAAAAGAAACAGCATGCCGGTGATCGTGCCGTGGTTGAACATCTGCAGCACCGCGCCGTTGATGCCCTGGGTCGTAAAGCTCGCCATGCCGAGCATGACGTAGCCCATGTGGCTGACGCTGGAGTAAGCGACCAGTTTTTTAAGATCCTTCTGCGCCATGGCGCAGAGCGCGCCGTAAATGATGTTCCACGCCCCCAGCGCGCCCAAAAACCAATAGGCCAGATCGGCCGTTGCCGCGGGCAGCATGGGAAAGTTGGTGCGCAAAATCCCGTAGGTTCCCATCTTCAACAACACGCCGGCGAGGATGACGGAGATCGCCGTCGGCGCCTCGACATGCGCATCGGGAAGCCAGGTATGAAAGGGAAACGCCGGTATCTTAATGGCAAAACCGATAAAGAGCGCCATCCAGATCACATGCTGGAAGCCCCAACCCCATTGTGCGAAGGGCCAGATGGGCAACGCTTTGGTGCCGTATTTATCGGCCTGCGCCATTAACACCGTCATGTCGAAGGTATGCGGTTCGCTGGCGAAATAGAGCGCCAGGATGGCAAGCAGCATAAGCACGCTGCCAAACAGCGTGTAAAGGAAGAACTTGATCGCGGCATACTCGCGGCGCGGCCCGCCCCAAATGCCGATTAGGAAATACATCGGCAGCAGCATCACTTCCCAAAACACGTAGAAAAGGAAAAAGTCCAGCGCGCAGAAGACTCCCATCATGCCAGCGTCGAGCATGAGGAACAGCGCGAAGTAGCCCTTGACGGCTTTCTCGATGCCGAAGGAGGCAAAGATGCAGATGAAGCTCAAGAGCGCGGTCAGGATCACCATCGAGATGCTGAGGCCGTCGATGCCCAGGTAATAGCTGATGTTGTAGGCGGGGAGCCATTGGTATTTTTCCACGAATTGGAAACCGGCCTGGGTTCGATCGAAATGATTAAACAGCCAAACTGCCATCAGCAGCGGTGGAACCGTAGCGGCGGCGGACACCCAACGAATCAGCTTCGGGTTATTCGGCAACATGAGCACGACGACCGCGCCCGCGAGCGGAATAAAGGTCATGTAAGTGAGAACGTTTTCCATCTTCTCGCTTCTCCCGTCGGAATCAGCTCCAGTAACGCAACTTGACGATAATCGCGAGCACCACCGCGATCAAAATGCCGTAGAGATAACCGTTGATGTTGCCCGTTTGCACCCTGCGGAATTTGTTTCCCGTCCAAAAGGTCAAATTGGCGATGGCGTTGACGATGCCGTCGATGATGTAATTATCGAAAAGACCGTTGAGCCATGAGGTGAACCGGGTCAGGCTCGCGCTGCCGTCGACGATGCCGTCGATGACGTACTGATCGAACAGCGCGCCGATGCGCGCCAACAGCAGAGTCCCGTTGACGAAGACCGTCTGGTAAATCTCATCGAGATAATATTTGCGGTCGAACAAACGATAGAAGAAGCCGCCTGCGAGATTGCAAAGCCGCTCCGGCGAGAGCGCGCCGCGGTAGTACATCAGATACGCAATAATGAAACCGAACGTGGCAACCAAGACGGAAAATCCCATCAAACCCCACTCTAGGGTGTGTGAGCCATGTTCCTCGGCGTGGGCGTGGATCACCGGTTCGAGCCAGTGGGCGAACTCACTGCCGCCGAGCACTCCCGGCAAGCCGATGAATCCGGCAAAGAGCGCCCCCAGCGCCAGCACGATAAGCGGATAGGTCATGACCGAAGGCGACTCATGGAGATGCTCTTGGGTGTGATGATCGGTGCGGCACTCGCCGAAGAAAACCATGAAGAGTTGGCGAAACATGTAGAACGCCGTCAGGCCCGCGCCCACCAGCGCCATTAGCCATACGAACTTGGAGACGTGAGGATTGGTGTACGCCAGCCAAAGAATCTCGTCTTTGGAAAAAAAACCGGCGAACGGCGGAAAGCCGGCGATCGCCAACACGGAGATGAAAAAAGTGACGAAGGTCAACGGCATCTTCGCCTTCAGCCCGCCCATTTTGCGCATGTCCTGCTCATGATGCATGGCGTGGATCACGCTGCCGGCGCCGAGGAAGAGACAGGCTTTGAAAAACGCGTGAGTCACCAGATGGAAAATCGCCGCGGCATAGCCGCCGACGCCGACGCCGATGAACATGTAGCCCAACTGGCTAACGGTGGAATAAGCGAGAACTTTTTTGATGTCGTACTGCGTAAGCGCGATGGTCGCGGCCACCAGCGCCGTAGCTACGCCGATCCAGGCGATCAGATTTAAAGTCGCGGGCGCCAGGGAGAAGAAAACGTTCATCCGCGCCGTCATATAAACGCCGGCGGTGACCATGGTGGCGGCATGGATGAGAGCGCTCACCGGCGTCGGCCCGGCCATGGCGTCGGGCAACCAGACGTAGAGCGGGATCTGCGCCGACTTGCCGGTGGCGCCGACGAAGAGAAAGAGCGTCGCGAGCGTGATGACCGGGATGCCCCAGAGCATTTGATTTTGAATCGTCGTCGCCCATTTGACCATCTCGCGCACAGTCAAGGTCCCATGCCCCTGCGCATCGAGCGACCAGAAGAGCAGGAACATGCCGAGGACAAAACCGAAGTCGCCGACCCGGTTGACGATAAACGCCTTGTTGCCGGCGCGCGCGTTGGCATGGTCTTGGTACCAGAAACCGATGAGCGCGTAGGAGCATAGTCCCACGCCTTCCCAGCCGACGAACAGCAGCAGCAGACTGTCGCCCAGGACCAGCGTGAGCATCGCCGCGGTGAAAAGATTGAGGTAAGCGAAGAAGCGCCAAAAGGCCTTGTCCTCGTGCATGTAGCCGGTGGCGTATATGTGGATCAGGCCACCGACGCCGGTGACGACCAGGATCATCACAGCCGAGAGCGGATCGACCCAGAAGGCCATCTCCACCTTCAGCGAGCCGAGATCGATCCAGGTGTAAAGCCGATCGATCAAGAAGCGCTTTTCGGGATCGAGTCCCTGAAGCGTTAAAAGCGCCTGGACGGAAAGAGCGAAGGCGACGATCACCGGCGCGCAGGCGAGCAGACTGATAGCCCCTTTGCCCAGGCTTTTCTGAATCTTCGCGCCCAGCAGACCGTTGACGATCGCGCCGAGCAACGGCAGGAAAACGATCCAGCGCAAAAAATCGGTTTGTATCGGCTGTTCCAT
>Ga0153916_10001003_pt1 | contig 19770 bp, 15 predicted proteins | sample Opewatmetagenome_FD_109642 | JGI IMG/M metagenome (GOLD analysis project Ga0153916, IMG submission 109642) | Freshwater wetland microbial communities from Ohio, USA - Open water 3 Core 3 Depth 4 metaG | ecosystem: Environmental > Aquatic > Freshwater > Wetlands | place: USA: Ohio, Lake Erie... | reverse complement strand
GAGGAGAGGTCTATCATCTGGCCGGCGCAGAGGTCCTGACCGTGCGGAATATGCTGAGGGAGATCGCCGCGGCCTGTGGAACGAGAGTGCCCCGGATCTATCTCCCCGCCCTTCCCGCCCGCCTGGCCGCCCTTCTCCTGGACGTGATATTCGGCCCGCTGCGCCGGGAGCCGCCGCTCGGCCGGTCAAAGCTGAGCTTCTTCATCGACTCCAAGCCGCTGTCGATCGGCAAGGCGAGGCGCGACCTGGGCTACGCGCCAGAGATCTCCTTCAAGATCGGGATAGAGAACGCGGTCTCCTGGTACAGGAACCAGGGCTGGCTTCCGCCTGCTCCCGGCCGGGGCTGATCCGGCCCTAATCTATACAATATCTATCTATTATATCGGGTCATGTGCCTTTGCCGGTTTCAGGGTTCCGGGCAGGCGAAGCGGTTGGCCCTATTCGTTTTCTCGTCTGTCCGAGATCAGCAGGCGGCGGCTGCCCACGGCGACCGCATACTCGGGAAGCGACCCGGTCACAACCGCGCCCGCTCCGACCACCGTTCCCTGGCCTATCGAGGCACCGTCGAGAACGATCACTCCCGCTCCCAGCCAGACGTCGTCGCCCAGCCGGATCCCGCCTTTGCTGACCGACGGCTGGAACATGATTGGCCGGGAGACGTCTTCGAAGCTGTGATTGCCGCCGGCCACAAGATAGCAGTGGCCGGCCAGGAAGCAGTACCTGCCCAGGGTGATCTCGGTCTCCGAAAGCAGGCTGCAGTTGGCCGCGATGTTGGTGTAGTCGCCGATCGCGATGGAGCCTTCCTTGCAGCTCAGGATGGTATTGCGGCCGATGTAGACATTGTCACCGACCCGGAGCCCCTCGTTCTTCTCCCCCTTGGCGTCCAAGACGACGTTGTCATCGAGGACACAGTTGGCTCCGAGGACGATCTTGTGGGGGTGACGAATAGTCATGTTCCGGCCGAAAACGACGCCTTTTCCGACTTTTCGAAAAAGGAAGGGGTAGAAGACTTTTCGCAGGGCCAGGCCGAGAGCTCCCGGGACACCCGAGAAAAAGAAATTGATGAGCTCGAAGCGGAGGAGTCTCCAGAAGCCTTTCCGGCCGATGACGAGGGAGGAATACTTTGCGGGAAGGGACGCTTTCTCCGATAAGAGCTCTTTCTGGGTGCTGCCCGGGAAGTCGGTGCTCATCGTCCGCCGCCTAAGATATACCATAAAAAACGGCGGGAGACCAGCCATTGTCTTCGGTCATCACTTGTGGCATAAATAGGTCGGGAAACCGGTTCGAGGAGATATCTGTGGTGCGGCTGCGAGCTGACTGTGTCCATTTCCGGGGAGACAAACCCTGCGCTTTCCGACGCGTCTGCCGGGACTGTCCCCAGTTCTCCCCCTTCCCCACCCGGATCCTGATCATCAAGTGCCGGGCCCAGGGAGATGTCCTGAGGACGACCCCGCTCCTCCCTGCCTTGAAAAGGAAATACCCCCTGAGCCATGTGACCTGGCTGGTGGACCGCGAGAGCCAGGACCTCCTTCTCACCAATCCCTATATCAACAGGCTGCTCGGCTATGACTTGGAAAGCGCCCTCACTCTGCAGGTGGCCAGGTTCGACCTCCTCATCTCGCTGGACAAGGAGCCCGGCCTCACCGCACTGGCGGCCCGGGTTGAGGCGGCTGAAAAGCGCGGGTTCGGGATGAGCGAATCGGGGAACCTGACGACATTCAATCCGGAGGCCGAATACGCCTATCGTCTGGGTGTCGACGACGATCTGAAGTTCTTCAAGAACCAGAAAACCTACCAGGAGATCATCCACGAAATCGCCGGACTCCCCTACGCCCGGGATGAATATGTTTTCGTCCTACCTGACGAAGCTTCAGAGAAAGCCCGCCTTTTCTTCAAGCGCCGGCGAATTCCCGGCCGCCGGCCCGCCATCGGGTTGAACCCAGGCGCAGGGACAAAGTTCGAGACCAAGCAGTGGCCGGCGCAGCACTATCTCAAACTCATCTCCTCCCTCACGCAAGAGATGAAGGCAAACGTCTTCCTGCTCGGAGGTCCGAAGGAAAAAGAGCTTAACCGCCTCCTGGCCCGGAGGAGCCCGGCCCATGTGTATGACACGGGGACCGATAACTCCCTGCTCGAATTCGCCGGCTTTATCTCCCTCCTGGACCTCGTCGTCACCTCTGATACCTTGGGCATGCACCTGGCTATCGCCCTGAAGAAGCCGGTTATCGCTCTGTTCGGGCCAACATGCCCGCAGGAGATCGACCTCTATGGCCGCGGCACGAAGCTCTTCCATGGTACCAGCTGTTCGCCTTGCTACAAACAGACCTGCCCCGATGCCGTTTGCCTGAAGGAGATCACGCCCCAGCAGGTTTTCTCCGAGATCGGCCGGTTCGTCTGACCTTCCATGCCAGAGCCTAGACCCAAGGTCGCCGTCATGATCCCGACATACAATGAGCGGGAGAATATTGGCGGGCTGATTCAAGACATCCTCTCCCTTCCGGTCGGGAATGAGCTCGCCGTTCTTGTCGTCGACGACGACTCGCCTGACGGCACCGCCGGCGCGGTCAGCGAGATCCGTGGCGGGGATCCGCGCGTCCGCCTCCTCCTCCGCAAGGACAAGAGGGGACGCGGCTCGGCTGGCATTGCCGGCTTCGGCAAAGCGCTCGAGCTCGGAGCCGAATATATCGTGGAGATGGACGGCGACGGATCCCACCAGCCGGCCTTCATTCCTTCGCTGCTCGAAGCCGCCCGAAAGCATGACCTCGTCCTCGGTTCCAGGTTCATCGAGGGCGCGAAGGACGCCGACCGCCCTCCCCACCGACGTCTGGTCACGTTCCTGGTGCGTCATTTCGTCCGCCGTCTCTTCTCGGTCCCGGTCCGCGACGTCTCCTCCGGATTCCGCTGCTTCCGGCGAAAGGTCCTGGAAGAGGTCGGCCTCGACAGCCTTATCTCGACCGGTCCGTCCGTCGTCCTGGAAATCCTCTACAAAGCCCATCGCCTGGGTTTCTCGATCGGAGAAGTTCCCATTGTCTTCATCGACCGGAAAAAAGGCCGGACCAAGCTGACCGGAATGACTCTGGCGAGGACTTTTCTCATGGCCATTCGGATCAAACGGATGTACCGGCACCTCCAACCCAGCGGTCAGACATGAGCAAGGCGAAATCCCTCGGCCAGCATTTTCTGAACGACCGCTCGATCCTGCGGAAGATCGTCGACATCCTGGATCCCAAGAAGGACGAGCTTGTCATCGAGGTCGGCGCCGGCAAAGGAGCGCTGACCTTTCCCTTGGCCGACCGGGCCGGCAAGGTCATCGCCATCGAAAAGGACAAGGACCTCGTCCCCTTCCTCAGAGAAAGCCACAGGGAAAACGTCATCATTCTCGAACAGGACGTCCTCCATGTCGATTTCCGGAATCTTGTCGCCGAAGAAACCGCAGGCCTCGGCAGAGCGAAGCTGACCGGAAACCTGCCCTATTCCATCTCCTCCCCCCTCCTTTTCAAAGTCCTTAAGGATGAGGACGTGTTCTCCGCTTGCGTCTTCCTCCTGCAGAAAGAGGTGGCCGAGCGGCTGGGCGCGCAGCCCGGGTCCAAGAGCTACGCTCCCCTTTCCATCCTCTTCCAGCTCCATTTCGAAGTCCGCCTGCGGTTCACGCTGGCACCGGGGACGTTCTCCCCGCCGCCCAGGGTCCAGTCCGCCCTCGTCTCGCTCGAAAAAAAGCCGTCTCCGCTTTTCGCGGTTCGCGATGAGAGGAACTTCAGCCGCTTTCTCCGGGCCGCCTTCGCCCAGAGGCGAAAGACCTTGCTCAATAACCTGAAAGCGTGGACATTCCCTCCCGCTCTCCTTAGAGAGGCCCTTCAGCGCCTCGGCCTCGGGGAGAAAGCCCGGGCCGAGCAGCTGACGATCAACCAATTCGTCTCTCTCTTCGAGATCCTCGGTGCCCCATCCGGTTTTCCGACCCCCAGTTGTTGATAGAATCTCCGGGGAATGGTATATATCAACAGGCCATCTTTGTTAAGGGAAGTGAGGTCACGGCGTGAGCTCGATCCGCTATTACCGGCGTCTGGCCCAGGTCTTCTCCTGCTATAAGAGAGGGAAGACCGTCCTCCCCTACCTCCCCGTCCGCCTCTGGATCGAGACCACGAGTATCTGCAACCTCCGTTGCGTTATGTGCCCGAACAAGGACCTGAAAAAGGAAGAGAAGGGCTTCATGAACCCCGTCCTCTTCCGCAAGATCATCGATGAGGCCCGTGGGTTTGCCTTCGACGCCAACCTCATCCACCGCGGCGAAGGCCTTCTCCACCCCGGTTTTCCCTCGCTGGTGGAATACGCCCATGCGGCCGGGATACGCACCAAGTTCCACACGAACGCCACGCTGCTGAACGAGGAGATGGCCAGGCGGCTCATCGACGCCGGCCTGGACCAGATCTCCTTCTCCTTTGACGGGTATGACGCGAAGACCTACGAGAGCGTCCGCGTCAACGGCGACTTCGAGAAGACGCTCCGCAACATCGTCCGCTTCCTCGAGATCAAGAAAGAACTGGGTTCCCGGACGCCCTACACGGTCCTCGAGCTCATCAATTTTCCGGATCTCTACAAGAACGAGGGCAGCCGGAGACGCCGGGAGTTCCTGAGCCATTTCCGGGGGCTTCCCCTCAACCGGCTGGAAGTCAAGGAAATGCACAACTGGGCGGGAGAGCTCGGTCAAGCTCAGCCCAACGACAAGAAAAAGTATATCCCCTGCACCTTCCTGTGGCAGGCGCTGGTCATTTTCTGGGACGGCTCCGTCCTTCCCTGCACCCAGGATTTCCACGGCTCTTACACCTTGGGCAACGTCCGGGATGAAACCCTGGCCCGGATCTGGAACGGCGAAAAGATGGTCCGGCTGCGACAAAAGGCGCTCCGGCAGGACATCGCCGACCTGGAGACCTGCTCTCAATGTGACCGGCCTTGGAGGGACCATTTCATGGGGGTGCCCAAAGAGTATCTCTGGAAGTTCTTATCCCGGCGGATGCCTTGAGGTCAGCCGAGATGAGGACGACGGGAGGAGGACGATGTTGGCAAGGCAGATGACGATAAGAAGAGCGATATCATTTCTCGCGGCACTTCTCGCCTTGGTTTCGTTCATGTTCCCGTCTCCCGACCGGGCGATCCGCCAAGGTACCCTAGAGTTCACGATCGGCAGCTACAGCATGGATGAGCCTCGTTTCGAAGCTGCCTATCCTTCCGGGGGCCCGATCGGCGGGCTGACGCTGTCCTCCGCCCTGGCCTCCAACTTCAATATCTATCTGGATATCCAATACTACTCGCGGCAAGGCCAACTGACGTTTTCCCGGGAAGAAACGAAGTTTTACATGGTCCCCATCGACCTGGGGGTCCGCTATATCTTCGCCCTCGGCCCCCTCCTTCCCTACGTTGGGGGCGGGCTTGATTTCTATCTCTATTACGAAGACAACGCCATCGGGACGGTTCTGAACTCAACCAACGGGTACCATGTTACGGCCGGGACCTATCTCCGCTTCGGCCAAGACGTGCCGGTGATGATTAACCTCAGGGCTAAGTATACTTGGGCCAAGGCGGAGCAGGACGCCACCCAGATCCAGCTCGGCGGCTTCGAATACTGTCTCGGTCTGGTTTTCACTTACTAGCGCCGACGGTTGGATGGCGCCAAGTATGCTATAATCTCCCCGATGAAGAACCGCAAAAAGAAGAAGAGTTCGGCCTCCCAGAAGAAGGAAGCCCGGAAAAAACGGTTCCGCTCCGCTGAGGTCATCGGCCTGCTCGTTCTTCTTCTCGCTATCTTCACTTTCCTCAGCCTGATCAGCTATGACGCCCACGACCCGTCGTGGGCGAGTGTGGCTTCGCCCGGCCAGAGGACCCATAATTATGGCGGCAAGATCGGGGCCTCATTGGCCGAAATGTTCCTGCAGGTTTTCGGCTTGGGCGCCTTCTTACTTCCCCTCATCTTCGGCTACTTGGGCATCAAAGTCCTTCTCCCCAAGAGCAAGGGCCGATCGCTGTTGAGGATCGGGGGAAGCTTTTTCTTCCTCCTCGTCCTGGGCGGTCTTCTCTCCCTCCTTTTCCAGCGGCTCTCCTGGAGGGGGGCGGATATCGAAGCCGGCGGTGTCCTCGGCGCCTTCCTCACTTCCTTCCTTGTTCGCTACCTCAGCCAAGCCGGGACGCTCATCTTCCTTCTTGCCCTCCTCATGCTTTTTGTCCTCTTCTCCACCGAGTTCTCTCTGGGAAAACTGGTCGGGTTCTCCGGCCGCTTCCTGACCTTCGCCTATAAGGAGGTCCGCATCCGTGTGACCGATTACCAGAAGTCCAGAGCCAAAGAGAAGATGCGGAAGAAGGTGGTCGAGAAGTATACACAAGCTCCAGAGAAGGAACTGAAGAGGGAAATGGCCGGGGAAGAAGAGGAGGAGCCGAAGCCGAAGCAAAAAAGGGAGGAGAGAAGGGAGCTCAAGCGGGCCGAGAGGCCGGAGCCGATCCTTGTCCACCCGCCCCAGCCCGGCCGGCCGGATAAGCTCCTCTTTCCCGAGATGGAGCAGAAAAGCGACTACAATTTCCCGCCGTTCACCCTGCTCGACCCCGGCGCACCCTCTGAGCAAATCGACAAGAATGAGCTCTACGAGAAGAAGATGCGGATCGAGGAAAAACTCAAGGAGTTCCGGGTTGAGGGCGAAGTCAAAGAGTATCACCCCGGGCCGGTCATCACGACTTACGAGTTCTACCCCAATCCAGGGATCAAGGTCAGTCAGGTAGCCAACTTGTCCGAGGATCTGTCCCTGGCTTTGGGCGCCGAGTCCGTCCGCATCCAGAGGATGCCGGGCCGGTCCTCACTGGGGGTCGAAATCCCCAACAACAAGCGGGAGATCATCAAGCTGCGGGACATCATCCAATCGGAGAAGTTCCTCAAGTCCCCTTCCAAGCTGACCTTCGCCCTGGGCAAAACCATCCATGGAGAGGTCTATGTCACCGACCTCTCCGTCATGCCCCACCTCCTCATCGCCGGCGCTACGGGGACCGGAAAGAGCGTCGCCCTCAACTCTCTCATCGCCAGCATCCTTTACAAGGCCACCCCCGACGAGGTCAAGCTCATCCTGATCGACCCCAAACGGCTCGAGTTCACGCTTTACGACGGCATCCCCCACCTTTTGAGCCCCGTCATCAACGATCCCAAGAAGGCCGGGGGGATCCTGATGGACGCCATCAAAAAGATGGAGGAGCGCTACCATCGCCTGAGCTTCCTTAAGGTCCGGGATATCGTCCAGTACAACCACCAGATCCACAAGATCCTCCAGGAAAAGAAGGGCAAGCTCACGGACGAGGAAAAACAGAAATTCAAGCTGCTGCCTTATATCGTGATCATCATCGACGAGCTGGCCGAGCTGATGATGGTGGGCGCCCAAGAGGTCGAATACTGCATCGCCCGCTTGGCCCAGCTCGCCAGGGCCGTCGGGATCCATCTCGTCCTGGCCACTCAGCGGCCGTCGATCGATGTGATCACCGGCACGATCAAGAACAACTTCTCCTGCCGTATCGCTTTTCGCGTCCCCTCGAAGGTGGATTCCCGGATCATCATCGACGCGTCCGGAGCCGACAAGCTTCTGGGCCTGGGCGATATGCTGTTCATGCCGCCGAACTACCCCCGGATCATCCGGCTCCACTGCGCCTTTATCTCCATGCCCGAGATCACCCGCCTCGTCAAGTTCGTCAAGGAGCAGCGGGGGCCCGAGTTTGACGAGAGGCTCGTCAAGTTCATCAAGGCCCCGACCGCCCAGGGATGGGAGGACACGGGCGAGAAAGACGAACTCTATGATGAGGCGGTCAAGATGGTGCTGGCCACCGGCCAGGCCTCGGCCTCCTGGCTCCAGAGAAAACTCAAGCTGGGATACGCCCGGGCCGCCCGGATTATCGACCAGATGGAACAGGAAGGGATTCTCGGCCCTTCGGAAGGCAGCAAGCCGAGGGAGATACTCGTCGACGCTCAGGCCTATTTGGGGAAAAAGGAACAGAGCAAGGAGTCCTAGTTGTTCTCTGGCCTGAAGACGCGACGCCGGACTAAGAAGGCCCTCAAAGACGTCAGCCTCCAGGTTGCCCTCGGAAGGGCCTCTAGCCAGCACAGCAACAAGCATCTCCAAGCTAGCCGGGAGATCCCGTGGGAAGAGGTTAAGCAAAAGGCCCGGGCCGTCCGGGAAAAAAACGTCGGCCGGCTCCCTGAACTTATCGAGAGGTTCAGCCGCGAGGCCGAAAAGGCGGGCGCCCGAGTATACAGGGCGGCAGCGCCGCAAGACGCCATCGATACCATCCTCCGGATCGTCCGGGAGAAAAACGCCCGGCTCATCGTCAAATCGAAATCCATGGTGAGCGAGGAGATCGGCCTGAACGACGCGCTGGAAAAGGCGGGGCTTCAGGTCGTCGAAACCGACCTTGGAGAATGGATCATCCAGCTGGCCGGGGACCGGCCATCCCACATCACCGCGCCGGCGCTCCATCTAACAAAAGAGAGGATCGCTGAGATCCTTAGCCAACGCCTGGGCCGGACCGTGCCCGCGGACGCCCGCGAGATCGTCCGGCTGGCCAGGGAAGAGCTGCGCAAGCATTTCATCCAGGCTGATATCGGCGTCTCGGGCGCCAATCTCGCCATCGCCGAATCCGGGACTCTGGTCATTGTCAGCAATGAGGGCAACGTCCGCCTGGTCACCACCCTGCCCCCCGTTCATATCGCCCTCGTGACGACAGAAAAATTCGTCGAAACCCTGGAAGAGGCGACTCTGCTCCTCAAGACATTGACCGTCGCCTCATCCGGGAAAAAGCTGACCTCGTATGTGTCCTTCATCACGGGACCCAGCTCGACCACGGACATCGAGAAAGAGAATATCATCGGTGTCCACGGTCCGCAGGAGGTCCACATCGTCATCCTCGACAACGGCCGTCTGGCGCTAGCCGAGAATGCGGATTTCAAGGACGTGCTCTACTGCCTGAAGTGCGGGGGCTGCATGCTGGTCTGCCCCGTCTTTCAATCCGTGGGAGGTCATGTCTTTGGCGGTCCCGTCTATCCCGGCGGGATCGGAACGCTCCTCACCGCCATGACCCGCTCGCTCGGCGAATCCTATCGGACGCTGGACTTCTGCAGCGACTGCAAGAAGTGCGAGGAGTTCTGCCCGGTGAGCATCCCGACCGGGGAACTCCTGCTCAGCATCAGGGAGGCCCGGGGCCCCCGGCTCTGGGAGAAGGCGTTGTCCTCGCTTTTCCGGTCGAGAGAGTTGGCCGAAAAGGGCGCCGGGTTCGTGGCCGTCCTGCAAAAGGCCTGGCAGAAGGACGGCTATTTCCGAAGACTGCCGCTCGTCTGGACCCGGGGAAAGCGGATCCCGCTCCTGAGGCCGCGGAAAAGCGCGGGGGGGGAGGCGGTCGGACGCCCCAAGGCCTATCTTTTTCAGGGATGTCTGGTCAAATATTTCTTCCCTGAAATTCGCGAGAGCGTCACTAAGTCACTGGCCTATTTCGGCTACCAGGTGGTCACGCCGCTGGACCAGGTCTGTTGCGGCGCGCCAAGTCATCATCTAGGAGACATCAAGGCAGTCCGCGCCCTGATTAAGAAAAACCTGGAGTCTTTCGCCAAGGAAGATCCCGATATCATCATCACGGTCTGTCCCACCGGCCATGCCCTGCTCAAGAACCTGTATCCCCGCCTCGATCCTGACGCCTCCCGCTTCACCGACCGAGTCCAGGATTTCAGCGCCTTCATGGCCTCCCAAGGGTTTCTGCCTCCGCGCAAAGCGGCGGAGAGGAAAGAGGTCTACTATCATTATCCCTGCCATTACATTGCCGAGATCAAACCCGGGGACAAGCCGCCCCAGCTCCTGCATTCGCTCGGGTTCGCGCTGGCGGAACAGAAAGAGCCCCCGGCCTGTTGCGGGTTCTGCGGGGTATTCTCAGCCAGGAACCCCAGGATCTCCGCACACCTCTGGCAAAAGAAGAAAAACGAGATTCTCTCCACCCGGGCCTCGCTCGTAGCCACCGACTGTCCCGGCTGTCTCTTCCAGCTCCGGTCGGGCCTCAAGGCCGAGGGAAGCCCTGTCCGGTCCCAGCACACCGCCGAGATATTTGCCGAGCTCCTGGAGCAGTCAGGCCCGCGCCAAGGGACAGACTCCCGGCTGGGCCGGGATTGCCAAGGAAAGGATTTAGAAAAAAATCAGTGAATGGTGGGCAGACGGAGGGTCCTCAGGGTGTCGATTTTGGCCTTCTGCCAACGTTCCTGAGGGATAGAGAGAAGCACCTCGACCAGCTGCGGGTCGAACTGACTGCCGCTGTGCCGTTCGACCTCGCGCCGGGCCTCTTCAAAACTTCTTCCCTTCCGGTAGGGCCGGTCAGAGGTGATGGCATCCACGGTATCAGCCAAAGCGAATATCCGGGCTTCCAGAGGGATTTGCTCTGCGGACAGACCGTAGGGATAGCCCATGCCGGTGAAGTGCTCGTGATGATAGAGGACGACTTGGGCGGCTCTTTCCAGGAATGAGAACCCCTCGATCAGTTTGAACCCAAGAAGGGGATGGTCCTTAATGATCTCGCGCTCAATCAGACTCAGCGGGCCCCTTTTTTTCAGGATCGCTTCGGGGATCCCGATCTTGCCGATGTCATGAAGCAGAGCGCCTCTCTCCAGGTCAACCAGGTACCTCTGGTCTTCAATCCCCAGCTCGCGGGCCAAGAGCAGGGTGTAGTTGGCCACAAACTGGGAATGCCCGACCGTATCCTCATTGTCATCGGTGGCGGCGATAAAGTTGATGAGGTTGGAGTTAAAGAACCTCTGTTTCTCGGCGAACTCGTGCTCATCCATCGCGTCGGTGTCGCGGAAGACCTGTTCATACCAGTGTCTGAGGTCCTTCATGGCCTCTTTGGCCAGGAAGATCTTGTGGTTGCGGGTGCTCAAGCCGTTCCAGGAGGAATACCGGTCGCCACTCCTCGGAGAACCGAGGAAGTCTTCGTTTCCCCGCAGGGCAAAAAGGTACTCGTTCTGGCCGAGGGCCAGTGGTAAGGAGGTCCGGGCGCCCCGCCGGTCCTCGATGACCAACAGGTCTTCTTTCTCGGCCTCGGCTTTTTTCAGGCTGTCCGGGGGTTCTGGAACAGAGATGGCGCTTCTCATATGAAACTCACATACCTTTAGTCGCCACATCGCCCTACAAGTTGAAAAATTCCCTGAATCTTGAACATCTTTCTAGGGCGATGGGTAGTGGCGGGAGAAACCCGTATGAGGAGTGAGCGGGCACGGTTTCTCGACTGAAAGGAGAGAAGAGCGAAGGAGGATGCGGAGCGAGGGTCCTCGCTGGGGACCCGAGCGGGCTGACGAGCCTGGATCCGAGCCCATCTCACCCCGCCCCTCCCCTTTCCAGGGGAGAGTTTTACCCTAATTCCACCCTTGTCAATGGTTTAGACACCTTATATAATAGATCGATGGAAAACCGGCCGCCCGAGATCGACCTCAATGACGTCGTCGTTAAGTACCGGCCTGTCGTCAGCTTCAAAGTCAAGAAGTCACTGGGTGCCCAGACTCCGGACTGGGAGGACGTGGTCAACGAGGTCATCACCCAAGTGATCGAGAAGGTCAAGAAGGGGGAGTTCCGAGGCGATTCCTCGATCGGGACCTATATTTACACCATCACCAGCCGCCGCATAATCGATCATATCCGGCAGAAGACCAAGGTCCTGAGGAACATCCCGGAGCCAGTCCCCCTGCCCGATCCCTGTGACAACGCCGAAAGCCGGGAGCGAGCCCAGATCCTTGCCCAGGCCATCCAGCAGCTTAAGCCCAAGTTCAAGGAGGTTTTAAATCTCTATTATTATCAAGAGCTTACGCGTGACGAGGTGGCGGAACGCCTGGGCATATCCCCTCGCCGGGTCAGCGAACGTCTGAACTATGCCCAGAGGCTCCTCCGAAAGATGATCCGGACATGAAAAAATTCCGTTTTTCGCTCCATCCGGCGACTAAATCACTGAAACCGGATGAAAGGTGACGAGTATGAAAAAGTGCTTGTTTGCCGAACAAATCGATGATTATCTCCTGAATAGACTGGAGGGGGAGCCCAAAGAACAGTTCGAGGAACACTATTTCAATTGCCCGAGCTGTTTCCGTCAGCTGGAAGAGCGCGATGCTCTGGTTTCCACGATCAAGACTCGTGGCGCTTGGATCTTCAGGGACAAGCCTGCCTCCGAGCGAAGGGAATGGGTGCCGGCGTGGAAGCGGGCTCTGGCCTCCTTTACTCCCCGGCAGTGGGCGACCGTGGGGGTCGCCGCAGCCGCGGTTCTTATCGTCGTTTTCGGCCTTATGACCCAGTTCAGGCCCTCCTCTCCCCAGTTCGTCCTGAATGAGACCGAAGTCGTCAGGGGGGAATCGTTGACCTTAATGTCCCCCATCATTGATGTCAGATCCGTTCCCACCTTTTTCGAATGGAAATCGCTTGGCCAGGGTGTTGAGTACAAGATCTCCCTCTTCAACGGCGAACTGCTCTGGTCAGCCACAACGCGGGACAGCCGGATCGTCATTCCCGAGGAAACCCGGCAGCGGATGCGGCCCGGTCAGCGTTTTGCCTGGCAGGTGAGAGCCTTCTCCGCGAACGGAACTCTCATTGCCGCCTCAAGCAAAGTCCAGTTCCAGATAGAACCGGCTAAATAGCCCTTCTTTTCTAATCTTCGATCAAGCTCTCGTCCTCGGCGTACATCCGGCCGCGGCTGTCTTCCTCGAACGCCAAGCAACACATCAACCGGCCGCACAGCCCTGATATCTTGGTCGGGTTAATGACGATCTGCTGCTTTCTTGCCTTCTGGATGGTCACCGGCTCGAAGGCCTTCATGAAGCTCGCGCAGCACAGAGGGCGGCCGCAGACGCCCAGCCCTCCGAGCATCTTGGCTTCGTCCCGGACCCCGATCTGGCGCATCTCGATCCGCATCCTCAGCTCCTGGGCCAAGTCTTTGACGAGCTGGCGGAAATCGATCCGGCCATCCGCGGTGTAAAAAAAGATCCCCTTTTTTTCACTGAAAAAGTATTTCACCGCCACCAGTTTCATAGGCAAATTCCTGGCCTTGATCCTCTGGAGGCAGAAGTCGAAAGCCCTGCACTCTTTCTCCCGGAGCCACTGGAACTTGCGGATATCGTCGTCGGTGGCCCGACGGATGATGCGCACGGCATCCCGTTCTGCCTTGGCCAGGCAGCAGATCTGGGAAGGGATATCGACCGCCTTGGCCAGATCCCCGCCTAATTCGGACTCGACAAGAAAGATATCGCCCTTTTGAATGTTCAGGTCGCCTCTTTGAGCCCGGAGGACTCTCCCCGTGCTCTCAGAGACGAGACAGACTATCTCGCTCATGTGTTTCTTCTCCCAGGAGTGAGTGGAAGGCGCAGCCGATCAGGTTCATGTTCAGGTTCTTGTCCAGGCCGGAGAGTGCTCCCTCGACCCGCCGCAAGAACTCCCAGCATCTTTCCAGGCCGCAGGATTTCCCCAGCGTCCGCAATCCCTCCTCATAATCAGGGTTGAGCAGTAGGGGAAGGTCACCTCCGTCTTTCATCAGGATAAGGTCCCGGCAGAAGGAAGCCATGGTTCCCAGAGTCCTCTTCAGGTCCTCACGGATCAAGTTGCGCTGGGCGTAGGCATAGTTCTTGACGAAAAGGGACGGACGCTCCGGCTTGATGATGGACAGGAAAAGGTCCCAGGCCTCGCGGCGTTTGGCCTGGACGTCGTCCCAATCGAGGTCGAGAGCCTCTTCTAGGTTCCCTCTGACAAAGAGGGCCAGGATTCGCGCCTGGCCTTCAGGGTGTCCACCCTGCTGGAGCGCCCTCGCGATCTCTTCTGTTCCGACCGGGACGAACTGCAGGGCCTGGCAGCGCGACCGGATCGTCGGCAGGATGAGATGGGGATTGTCTGTGACCAGAATGAGATGCGAGAAAAGAGGCGGCTCCTCCAGGATCTTCAGCATGGTGTTGGCGGACTCGTCCTTCATCTTGTCCGCTTCCGAGACGATGAAAACCCTTTTGCGTCCGACCATCGGCCTCATGTAGGCGGCCTGGCGCATCTCCCGGACCTGTTCCACTTTGATGACTTGTCCCGAGGGTTCGATCACCTGGACGTCGGGGAATCGGCCGCCCAAAATAGCCAGACAGGTGGGGCATTCTCCGCAGGCGCCATCTTTGCGGCGCTCGCAATTGACGGCCTGGGCCAAGATGACGGCCAGGCGTTTTTTTCCCACGCCCTCGGGTCCATAAAAAAGGAGTGAGTTGGGGAGCCGGTCCTTCTGCAGAGCCAGCCTCAGGATCTGCTTAACCCGGCTGTTTCCCAAGACAATTTCAAAATCCATCCTTTTCCCTCAAGCCGCACGACCCTCTCTGTCAAGCGCTTTCCTCAGGAACTGCCCCGTATAGGATCCGGCCGTCGCCGCCACGGCCTCCGGCGTGCCCTGAGCGACGATCCTGCCGCCCTCCTCGCCCCCCTCGGGTCCCAGGTCAATAACATGATCGCTATACTTGATGACGTCAAGGTTGTGTTCGATGACGACGACGGTGTTGCCCCGGTCCACGAGCTCGGAAAGGAGCTCGAGAAGCTTGCGGACGTCGTCGAAATGGAGCCCGGTTGTCGGCTCGTCGAGCAGGAAGAGCGTCCGGCCAGTGCTTTTTCTCCCCAGCTCTTTGGTCAGCTTAATGCGCTGGGCCTCTCCCCCGGAAAGGGTGGGTGCCGGCTGGCCCAGCCGGATGTACCCCAGCCCGACAGATTTAAGCGCCGCCAGCTTCCTCTTGAGCAGAGGATGGGCGCGCAGGTTTTCAAAGGCCTCATCGACGGTCATGGCCAGGAAATCGGCGACGTTCTTAGCCTTATAGAGAACAGCCAGGGTCTCCTTGTTGTAGCGCCTGCCGCCGCAGCGGTCGCAGGTCACCAGGACATCGGGGAGAAAATGCATCTCGATCTTCTTGGCTCCCGCTCCTTCGCATTCCTCGCAGCGGCCGCCGGCAAGGTTGAAGCTGAACCGGCTCGACGTGTATCCTCTCATCCGCGCTTCCGGCGTCCGCGCAAACAGCTCCCGGAGCGGCGTGAGGAGGCCCGTGTAAGTCGCCGGGTTGGAGCGGGGCGTCCGGCCGATGGGCTTTTGGTCAACGGCAATCACCTTATCGATCTCGTCGACGCCCAGGAGCGCATCATGGGAACCGACCCGCTGCTTGGCATGGTGAAAGAGGTTGAGCAGGCTCTTGTAGAGGATGTCGGTGACAAGCGTGCTCTTGCCCGACCCGGAGACGCCGGTTACGGCCGTTATCGTCCCCAGCGGGATACGAACATCCAACCCCTTGAGGTTATGTTCCTTCGCTTTGACGATCGTCAGCCAACCGCTCGGCCCTCTTCTCTTTTTGGGCACGGGGATCTTTTTCTCCCCCCTCAGATACTGCGCCGTGAGGGAATCAGGGGAAGCGAGGACCCGACGAAGATCACCCTCCGCCACTTTATAGCCGCCATCCTCGCCGGCGCCCGGACCCAGGTCGAGGATATGGTCGGCCGAACGGATGGTCTGTTCGTCATGCTCGACGACGATGACGGAGTTCCCCTCATCCCGGATGTCCCTGAGGAGACGGATCAAGCGGCTGTTGTCCCGCTGATGAAGCCCCACAGTCGGCTCGTCCAGGACGTAGAGAACGCCCCGGAGCCTGGCTCCTATTTGAGCGGCCAACCGGATGCGCTGGGCCTCCCCGCCGGAGAGGCTGCCCGTCGTTCGGCCGAGTTGAAGATAAGGCAGGCCCAGCTCCACCATGATCTCCAGCCGGGTCAGAATTTCCTTCAGGACCTTGGAGGCGACCAGCGCGGCCGCCGCATCGAACTTGAAGGAGCGCATCTCAACGACAAGCTTATCCACCGGGAGGACGCTGAGCTCATGGATGTTCTTGCCGCCGACCCGGACCGACAAGCTCGCTTCTCTTAGGCGCTTTCCCCGGCATTGGGGGCAGACTTCGTCGGTAAGCTCCACCTCTCCCCAGTCGTTGAGGACGGTCTGAAAGCCCAGTCCGTGGCAACGCTCGCAGGCTCCATAAGGGCTGTTGAAGGAGAAACTCCGGGGCTCGAGCTCGGGCAGGCTGACCTCGCAGAACGGGCAAAGGAGCTTGAGCGAGTAGAAGACCTCCTGCCCATCCATACGAAGAAGGAGCAAGTCCCCTCCCGAGATATCCAAGGCTTTGTGGACCGCTTCCTCCACTCGCTGAGCGGTTCCGCTGCCGGGGACGACCTCATCCACCAGGACCTCAATATTGTGCTTCTTCGTCCTGGCCAGCCGGACGGATTCCTCGAGTTCCCGGAATTTCCCGTCCAAGCGGAAGCGGAGGTAGCCTTTCTTCAGGTGCTTTTCCAGCAGCCGGGAATATTCGCCCTTGCGGCCCCTGACAACCGGCGCCAGGAAGGCGACCTTCTCGCCGGAGAACGAGCTCAGGATCTTTCGGACGATCTGCTCAGGCGTCTGGGAGCTGACCTGCCGCCCGCAGCTCGGACAGTGGGGAATCCCGACACGGGCGTACAGCAGACGCAGCAGGTCGTGGATCTCGGTTACGGTCCCGACGGTAGAGCGGGGGTTGGAAGAGATCGTTTTCTGGTCGATGGAAATGGACGGCGACAGGCCCTCGATCGACTCGATCTCGGGCTTCTCCATCTGCTCGATATATTGGCGGGCATAAGCGGACAAGCATTCGATGTAGCGGCGCTGCCCCTCTGCGTACAGGGTATCGAAGGCCAGGGAGCTCTTCCCCGACCCGCTGGGCCCGGTCACGACGATCAGCTTGTTGCGGGGCAGGTCGACGTCGATCCGCTTAAGATTATGCTGCGCCGCTTTCTTGACGCGAATCTCTTCGAGCATGACACTATTCTAGCGCCTGGACTGCTTATTCACAAGGAATGCAAAATCTGCATCTCTGAATAGGACGTGGGCAATTAGGCAATGTCGACGCTCCCCTCAGGTTCTTAACGCCGTTCCCGAAACGCCGACCTATCTATAAGTCCCCCTTGATTGGTCAAGGGGGATAAGGGGGATTAATATCCTTATGATAGAGTCTTAGGGGCGTTTCGGATAGGCTGAACCTTCGAGGTCGCTTCTCCATTCCCTAGTTGCCCAACATAATATTAGCTGAAAAAACATGCCTTCACAGGCCATAGAAAAATTGACCGATGCATTTCGTTTGTGTAGGATGAGTTGAGGTTTTGTTATGACGCGAGAAGAAAGCCTCCTCAAGTCGTTGCAGGACCTCCAGGAGATGGGGCTTAGGGAGGACTCCATCACGGCGGTCAAGCACATCCCGGCTCAGGAAGGCCGCTTCGCCGAGTACCCGCCCGGCATCCACCCCGGCCTTCTTTCTGCTCTCAAGCAGAAGGGCTATCAGAAGCTGTATTCTCATCAGAGGACGTCTTGGGAAATTCTCCAGGGCGGAGGCCATATCGTCGTCGTCACTCCCACGGCCTCAGGAAAAACCCTCTGCTATAACTTGCCTGTGCTGAATGCCATCATGGGCGACCCGGCCAGCCGGGCCATCTACCTCTTTCCGACCAAGGCCCTCGCCCAGGACCAGAGGGCCGAGCTCGACGAAGTGATCGGGCTTCTCCCCGAGGGCGTCCGGATCCACACCTATGACGGAGACACACCCCAGGATGCGCGCAAGGCCATCCGGTCGATCGGCCAGATCATCCTCACCAACCCGGACATGCTGCACACCGGGATCCTGCCGCACCACACCAAGTGGATCAACCTCTTCAAAAACCTCAAATACATCGTCGTTGACGAGCTGCATAATTATCGCGGGATCTTCGGCAGCCACCTGGCCAACGTCTTGAGGAGGCTGAAGAGGGTCGCCCAGTTCTATGGAGCGAAACCCCAGTTCATCCTCTGCACGGCGACCATCGCTAACCCGGTGGAGGTGGCCGAGCGGATGATCGAGGAGCCCGTCGTTCTGATCGACGACAACGGTGCACCCCGGGGCGAGAAGTTCTTCATTTTTTACACCCCGCCGGTGGTCAACAAATTTCTCGGAATTCGCCGTTCCTATATCAACGAAGCCAGGCGCGTGGCCGGGGTCTTCCTGCGGAACAAACTCCAGACGATCGTCTTCGCCCAGAGCCGCCTCAACACCGAGGTCCTCCTCACTTATCTGAAAGAAGATATCGAAACCGCCATCCAGAACGAAGGACTCGTCCGCGGATACAGGGGCGGCTATCTCCCCCTCAAGCGGCGGGAGATCGAGAAGGGCTTGAGGGAAGGGAAGATCCTGGGGGTCGTCTCCACGAACGCCCTGGAGCTGGGCATCGACATCGGGAGCCTTGACGTGGCCGTTCTGGCCGGCTACCCAGGGACGATCGCCAGCACCTGGCAGAGGGCGGGACGGGCCGGCCGGAAGACCGGGAAATCGGCGGCCGTCCTGGTCGCCTCGAGCTCCCCTCTTGACCAGTTCATCGTCAACCACCCGGACTATTTCTTCACCAAGAGCCCGGAGAAAGCCCTGATCAACCCCGACAACCTGTCCATCCTGGTCAGCCACGTCGAGTGCGCCGCCTTCGAGCTTCCCTTCGGCGACGGCGAGACCTTCGGCAAACTGGATATCTCCGGCGTGCTCAAGTTCCTGGAGGAGGAGAAGCTCCTCCACCATTCTCAGGAGAAGTGGTACTGGACATCGGACGTCTATCCCGCAGACGGCGTCAGCCTGCGCAGCATCAGCTCGGATAATTTCGTAGTCGTGGACGCCACGGATGAGACCAAAGTCATCGCCGAGGTCGATTTCACTTCGGCCCTGACAACGCTCCATCCCAAGGCCATCTATCTCTGCGAAGGCGAGCAGTACTTTGTCGAAAAGCTCGATTTCGAGGAACGCAAGGCCTATGTCAAGAAGACAGACGTCGACTATTTCACGGATGCCATCGATTACACGAAAATCAAGATCCTGGACGTCTTCAACAAGAAGAAACTGGACCGCTGCCTGATCTCTCATGGCGAGGTCCATGTCGCCACTCAGGTCGTCGGGTTCAAGAAGATCAAGCTCTTTACCCAGGAAAACGTCGGCGCCGGGAACCTGAGCCTGCCCCAGAACGAGATGCACACCACCGCCTACTGGCTGACCGTCCCCGCCCCCCTACTCCAGTCCCTGCCTTTCTCTTCGGAGGAGAAGATCAACGGCCTGTTCGGTCTGGCCTACCTCCTCCACCACGTCTCCCCGCTCTTCATGATGTGCGACCTCCATGATGTCGGCGTCTCGGTCGGCGACAACCTGACCGGCGAGTCCGTGCCGCCGCGGGATATCCCCCTCCGCATCGCGACCTTCGACGAGAATCCAGTCTTCATCGAGCCGGAATTCGAACCCAATATTTTTATCTACGACAATTTTCCCGGAGGCATCGGACTGAGCCCCGCACTGTTCGACCTGGAGAAGGACCTCCTCAGGCACAGCCTGAAGACGATCAACGTCTGCCCCTGCAAGGAAGGCTGCCCCTCTTGCGTGGGTCCGTCCCGGGAGACCGGGCGGCAGGCCAAGCAGGTGGCTCAGGAGATACTGCGGGGGCTTCTCGAAGAATAGAGGACCGGCTTACACATTACGCTCTTCTCATCGCCTACCGTTTCCATTTCCCTCCACCGAACGTAACTCCGGTTGCGCGCCGATCTTTTCCACGAGGCGGTACTGGGCTAGAGTGCGACCGGCAACATCAACCGGCGGCGTTTTCATGGGGTTCCGACATGCGTTTAAAAGCCGAAGCGGATGCCGAGGCGGACCGAGAT
>Ga0153916_10001002_pt1 | contig 19771 bp, 18 predicted proteins | sample Opewatmetagenome_FD_109642 | JGI IMG/M metagenome (GOLD analysis project Ga0153916, IMG submission 109642) | Freshwater wetland microbial communities from Ohio, USA - Open water 3 Core 3 Depth 4 metaG | ecosystem: Environmental > Aquatic > Freshwater > Wetlands | place: USA: Ohio, Lake Erie... | reverse complement strand
CCTAGTTGAAGCTCAACCTGTCGCCGAACCGCAGGTCGACGGCGTTGAGCGGCAGGTCCTCCTGGCGCGCCTGCTCGATGAGCACGTAGAGCGCTGCCACCTTGTAGTCGTAGTCGCGCGAGTCGCCGAAGGTCACCCACAGCGGATGGTCGTCGGCCTCCGAGCCGGAGAGCACCGCCGTGAGGCCGGCGTTCTGGCGGTAGATCAGCGCCAGCACCTTGCGGCCGAACGCCGCGTCGGAATCGTGCGCCAGCTTCACCGCGAGTTGCACGGCGCCGGGATCGATACGGTCGCCGGCGTTCAGCACGCGCCGCGGGTCGATCTCCTGGATCACCGGCGAGCCCTGGGGCGCCGCCTGCCCGTCCAGCACGTAACCGTCGGCGTCGATCGGCACGTCCACACCGTTCATCTGCCAGGAGCCCCAGACGGTGCGCTCCTCGATGCCGATCGTCACGCCGTTCCAGCCGTGTTTCGCCACCGTGGCGCTGCGCACCTTCGGCAGCGCCGCGACGCGCGCCTGCGCCGCCTTCAGGTCGAGCCCGAAGACGCTGGCGCCGTCGATGCCGGCGGCCGCCCGCACCTGCTGCGGCGTGAGCTGCGACGCGCCGCTCACGGTGACGTGCTGCACGGTCACCCACGGCGCGTGGTAGCCCCACCACGCCGTCCATGCGAAAAGCGACAGCACCGCGACGGCGAAGGCGATGCGCGCCTGCGTCCGCGTCACCCGGATACGCGGCTCGGGCGGCGTGCGGCGCTGCACGCCAAGCTGCCCGTCGTCGCGCACCTTGACCACGCGACGCCTGCGGCCGGGCTTCGCCGCGCGGTACGGCCACCTGCCGGGAGTCCGGGCGTCAGGCACCGCGCCGCCTCCCTTCGCGAAACCGCTCGATGGCCAGGTCGACGATGCGGCTGATCAGCTCGCGGTAGGTGATGCCCGCGATCGCCCACAGCCTCGGGAACATGCTCACCGGCCGGAAGCCGGGCAGTGTGTTGATCTCGTTGACGACGGGCGCACCGTCGGCCGGCAGCAGGAAGTCGACGCGCGCGAAGCCGCTGCCGTCGATGGCCTTGAACGCCCGCACCGCGCTCTCCCGCACCGCGGACGCGGCGGCCTCCGGCAGTTCCGCCGGCGCGACGATGCGCGCGCTGTCGTCCAGGTACTTCGCTGCGTAGTCGTAGAACTCGCCGCTCGTCACCACCTCGCCGACCGGCGACGCCTGCGGCTCGTCGTTGCCGAGCACGCCGCAGTCGACCTCGCGGCCGCGCACCGCCTCCTCGACGAGCACCTTCCGGTCCATGCGGAACGCCGCTCGCATCGCCTCCCCGAGATCCTCGCGCGAGCGGACTTTGCTGACGCCGAGACTGCTGCCGCCGTTCGACGGCTTCACGAACGCGGGGTAGCCGAGGCTCGCCTCCACCGTGCGGGCGAGGTCGTCGCCGGCGCCCCGCCACTCGTGCTCCAGCACCGTCAGGTGGCGCGCGACCTTCAGCCCGGCCTGGCTGAAGAGCTGCTTCTGCAGCGCCTTGTCCATGCCGACAGCGCTCGCCGCGACGCCGCAGCCGGCATACGGCAGGCCGAACATCTCCAGCATCCCCTGCAGCGTCCCGTCCTCGCCGTTGACGCCGTGTACGAGCGGGAACACGACGTCGACGCACCGCAGCTCGGCGAGCACGTCCGTGCGCTCGAGCAGCGGTGGCACGTCGGCGGTGATGCGCTTCTGGAACAGCGGCTCCTCGCGGGCGAGCCGGGCGCGCGTCTCCTCGGGCGTCAGCCAGCGGCCGTCCCGCGTCACGCCGAAGGGCACCGTCTCGAAGCGCGCGGGGTCGGCCGCTTCCAGCAGCTCCATCGCCGAGACGACGGACACCTCGTGCTCGGCCGACTGGCCGCCAAAGACGACGCCGAGCCGCATCTTCGCCGTCATGCGAACCCCTCGCCCACAAGTTCGACCTCGTTCTCCAGGTCGATGCCGAATCGCTCCTTCACGCGCCGCTGCGCCTCGCGCATCAGCGCGCAGACGTCGGCGGCGCGTGCCGCCCCCAGGTTCTCGATGAAGTTGCAGTGCTTCTCGGAGATCCGCGCGTCGCCGATGCGGTGGCCGCGCAGGCCGGCGGCGTCGATCAGCTCCCAGGCGTGCCGCCCGGGCGGGTTCTTGAACGTGCTGCCGGAGTTGCGCCCGCGCGGCTGCGCGTCCAGCCGCTGCCCGTCGTACTCCGCCACCCTGCGCGTCAGGGCGAGCGCGTCGCCGCGCGTGACGGTGATCTCTACGGAGAGGACGACGCGGCCGGGGAACTCGCCGCGCGTGAAGACGCTGCTGCGGTAGCGCAGGCCGAGGTCGGCGGCCGGCACCTCGTGCTCGCTGTTGTCGACGTCGAGCACCACGACGGACCGGAGCACGTCGGCCAGGCAGCCGCCGTAGGCGCCGGCGTTGTAGACGACGGCGCCGCCGAGCGTGCCGGGGATGCCGCACGCCCACTCGATGCCAGCATACCCCTGCTTCGCCAGGCCGCGCGCCAGCGTGGCGAACGGCACGCCGGACTCCGCGCGCACGGTCCACTCGCCGGCCAGCTCGCGCGGACCCTCGATGCCCTTCGCCTGGTTGTCGATGACGACGCCGCGGATGCCGCCGTCGCCGACGAGGATGTTGCTGCCGGCACCCAGGATGAAGAGCGGCGCGCCGGCCTCGCGGGCGGCGACGACGGCGCGCGCAAGCTCGCCGGCGTTGCGCGCGGTCACCAGCGCGTCGGCCGGGCCGCCGATGCCGAACGTCGTGTGGCGCGACAACGGCTCGTCGAGCCGTACCGGCGCGATCGCCCGCAGCCGCGCTACCAGTGCTTCGTCCATCCGCTCCGTCGTCCGCACGCCCTCGCGGGCGAGCTCCACGGCATCCTGCATCCCTGCCGCACCTGGAGGCGGTGCGCTCACGCCGGACCCCTCTTCTTCAACAGCTCGATCACCATCGGTCCCACGCGGTCCACGTCACCCGCGCCGACGGTGAAGAAGACGTCGCCCGGGCGCAGGTCGCGCGCGATACGTGTGGCCGCCTCTTCGAACGAGTCGACGTACGCCGCCGCCGGCGCCGTCACGGCCGCCGCGAGGTCGGCGCCGCTGAGGCCGGCGCTCGCGTCCTCGCGCGCGGCGTAGGTGTGCGTGACGTACAGCGCGTCGGAGCCGGCGAAGCAGTCCTTCCACTCGTCGAACAAGTACTGCGTGCGCGTGAACGTGTGCGGCTGGAAAAGCAGCACCAGCCGCCTGCCGGGGAAGCGCTCGCGCGCCGCCGCGATCGTGCCGAGGCGTACCTCCGTCGGGTGGTGCGCGTAGTCGTCCATGATCGTGATCCCATCGACCTCGCCGACCAGCTCGAAGCGCCGGGCGGCTCCTCGGTACGAGGCGAGCGCCGCGCGCATCACCGCCGTCTCGATGCCGATCGTGCTGCCCGCTGCGATGCCGGCGAGCGCGTTGCTCATGTTGTGGCGGCCGGGCAGGCCGATCGTGAATGTGCCGTAATCCCGGCCCTTGGACGTGACGGCGAACGTCTGGCCGCGCTCGTCGTGCATGACGGCGCTGGCCGCCCAGGCAGCCGGCTCGTCGACGCCGTACGTCTGCACGTCCCGCGCCTTGATGCCGCCGGCGGCGACGGTCGCGCGCACGCGCGGGCTGTCGGCGCAGGCGATCACGTGTCCGTCGATCGGCGCGCTCGCCATGAACTGCGCGAATGCGGCCTGCAGCGCCTCGACCGTGCCGTAAATGTCGAGGTGGTCAGGCTCGATGTTGGTGACGACGGCGACGTCCGGCGTGTAGCTGAGGAACGCGCGGTCGTACTCGTCCGCTTCGACGACGATGTACTTCCCCTCGCCCGGCGCCGCGTTCGAGCCCAGGCTGCGCACTTCGCCGCCGATCAGATACGTCGGGTGGAGCTTCGCCTCGACGAGCATGTGGGCGATCAGCCCGCTCGTCGTCGTTTTGCCGTGCGTGCCGGCGACGGCGATGCTGTAGCGCCCCTGCATGAGCCGCGCCACCATCTCCGCGCGCTTGATGGCCGGGATGCCGCGCCGCTGCGCCTCCACGATCTCCGGGTTGTCGGCGTGCGCGGCCGACGTCGTGACGACGAGTTGCGCATCGCCGACGTTCGCCGCTTCATGGCCGATCGTCACGCGCACGCCCAGGCGCTCCAGCTTCTCGGTCATCGCGCTGGCGCGCTGGTCCGAGCCGGTCACGGTGTGGCGCCAGGCGTGCAGGATCTGCGCGATCGCCGACATGTGGGCGCCGCCGATGCCGACCAGGTGTACGCGCTCCGGCACGTTCGCCGTCTTCACGCCGCCACCTCCACGAGGATCCGTGCGAGATCGCGCGCCGCGTCCGGCCGCGCCAGCTTCTTCATCGCGGCGCGCATGCTGGCCAGGCGTGCGTCGTCGGCCAGCAGATCGATCACTGTCTCGGCGAGCCGATCCAGCTCGCGGTTGCGCAGCATGACGGCGGCGCCTTCGGCCTGCAGGAACTCCGCGTTCGGCGCTTGCGACCAGCCCTCGTACTCTCCCGGGACGAGGATCGCCGGGGCGCCCGCGGCCGGCAGCTCGCCGAGCGTCGACGCGCCGCTGCGGCAGACCACGAGGTCGGCCGCGACCATCGCCGCGGGCATCTCGGGCAGGTAGCCGCGCACGTGGTAGCGCGCCTGCTGCTCCGGCGTCAGCCGCGCGCGCCGCTCGTCCGCGACGGCCTCGTCCGCGCTGCCCGTGACGTGCAGCACGTCGCAGCGCTCGAGGAGCTGCGGCAGCGCCGGCCAGATCGCCTCGTTGATGCGCCGCGCGCCGAGGCTGCCGGCTGTGACGAGCAGCACCTTCGCGTCGGACGCGAGGCCGAGCGTCGCGCGCGCGCCGGCGCGGTCGGTCGACCAGAACTCCGCGCGCACCGGATAGCCGACGACCGTCGTCTTGTCTCGCGGCAGGTGGTCGAGCGCGCGCTCGGATGTCGTCGTCATGCGTGTGGCCAGCCGCGAGAGCAAGCGCACGGCCCAGCCGGGCGTGACATCGGGCAGGTACACGACGAGCGGCTTGCGGAGCAGCCGCGCCGACGCGCCCACCGGCACGCTGGCGTAGCCGCCGGTCGCGAAGACGGCGTCCGGCTTGAAGCGAAGCAGGATCCACGCCGACTGCAGCGCGCCCCACCCCAGCCTCAGCACGTTGAGCGCGAACGTCAGCGGCGACGCTACCCGCAGCGCCCCTGCGGAGATGGCGCGGAAGGCGATGCCCTCGCGCGGCACGATCGTCTCGTCGACGCGGCCGCGCACGCCGAGCCAGAGCAGCTCCAGCGGCTGACCCCTCTCGCGCATGCTTGATTCGAGCGCGCGAGCGACGGCGAGGCCGGGGTACACGTGACCGCCCGTGCCGCCGCCCGCCAGCACCACTCTCACCGCGCTCCCTTCCGCTCGGGCCAGCCGGTGCGTGGCCGCGCCCTGCTCGTCGTCTTGCGCGCCGGGCGGACGATCTTATCCGACCCGTCTGCGGGCTTCTCGCGCTTCTTCAGTGATTTCGCGTCCACGCCGTATCGCGACACGCTGAGCAGGATGCCGACGCCCGCCAGCATCGCCAGCAGCGCCGAGCCGCCGTAGCTCAGGAACGGCAGCGGGATGCCGGTCAGCGGCAGCGTGCGCGTCGTGCCGCCGACGTTGATCAGCGCCTGGTACCCGATCCACGAGACGATGCCGACGGCCAGCAGCGAGCCGAAGTCGTCGCGCGCGCGCAGCACCACGCGGAAGCCGCGCACGATGAGGAACGCGAAGAGCAGGACGACGACGGCGCAGCCGATCAGCCCCAGCTCCTCGCCGATGATGGCGAAGATGCCGTCCGTGTGCGCGCCGGGCACGTAGAAGAACTTCTGGCGGCTCGCGCCCAGTCCCAGCCCCCGCACGCCGCCGCTGCCGAGCGCGATCAGGAGCTGCAGCGTCTGGAAGCCGCGGCCGCTCGGGTCGTCCTCCGCCCGCACGAACGCGAACAGCCGGTCGGTGCGGTACTCGCCGGCGGCGATCAGCATCGCCGCGACGACGCCGCCGACGCAGGCGAACGCGGCGACGTGTCGGAGCGACGCTCCGGCGACGAACACGAGCGTCATCGTCGTCAGCACCAGCACGATCGCCGTGCCGAGGTCCGGCTCCAGCATGACCAGGCCGGCGACGAAGCCGACGAGCAGCACGCACGGGAAGAAGCCGAGCCAGAAGGTCTTGACGTTGTCGCCGCGGCCGGCGAGCCAGGCGGAGACGTAGACGATCAGCGCCAGCTTCGCGAACTCGCTCGGCTGGAGCGGCGGGATCGGCCCGCCGATCGCGATCCAGCGCGTCGCGCCGTTGCGCTCGAGCCCGATGCCCGGCACCAGCACGGCGAACAGCCCGACGATCGCCGCCAGCATCAGCAGCGGGCTGATCACGCGGAGCTGGCGGTAGTCGCTCTTCATCAGTGTGTACATCGCCATCGCCCCGAGGACGGCGAACATCATCTGCCGCAGCAGGAAGTAGTTCGGGTCGCCGTACTCCAGCAGCCCCAGCGCGAAGCTGGAGCTGTACACGGCCAGCACGCCCAACACGACGAGCACGCCCACCGTTGCGGCGATCAGGTAGTCCGGGCTGCCGACCCTGAGCCGGGAGGGGTGCGCGGTGACGGCCATCAGCGCCCCTCCTCCGCCATCTCGCGCACGAGGCGGCGGAACTCCTCGCCGCGCTCCTCGAAGTTGTTGTAGGCGTCGAAGCTGGTGCAGGCGGGCGAGAGCAGCACGACGTCGCCGGGCTCGGCCAGGTCGCGCGCCTCGCGCACCGCCTCGGCGAGCGTCGCGACGCGCACCGTCGTCGGGCGGTCCTCGAACGGCACGGACGCGGCGTTCGCCTCGACCGCCGCTTCGAGCAGCGCGCCGTCCGCGCCGAAGAAGACGATGCCGTGGCAGTGCTGCAGCGCCTCCTGCGCCAGCTCGTCCTTCGGCAGGTCCTTGTCCTTGCCCCCGAGCAGCAGCACCAGCGGCTCCTCGAACGAGCGGATCCCGGCGAGCGCGCGCTCTGGCGTCGTCGCGATGCTGTCGTTGACGTAACGAACGCCGTCGATCTCGGCCACGTCCTCCAGCCGGTGCGGCACCGGCGTGAAGGCGCGCACGGCGCGCGCGATGGCGGCGGCGGAGACGCCGGCCGCCGCGGCGATCGCCGCGGCCGCGAGGACGTTCGCCACGTTGTGGACGCCGCGCAGGGGGATGTCGCGGGCCGGCAGCACCATCTCCTCGACGTTGCCGCGCCGGAGGAACACAGCGTCGTCGCGGAGGAAGGCGCCGTCGCCGGGCAGCGTGCTGCCGAGCGTGAAGTGCGAAATTCCCGCCGGCGTCAGCTCCGCCATCCCTGCTGAAACGACATCGTCGAAGTTGAGAACGGCGCAGTCGTCCGGCGTCTGGAACCGCACGATCTTCTGCTTGAGCGCCACGTACTCGTCCCAACTGAAGCGGTCGAGGTGGTTCGGCGTCACGTTCAGCACGGCCGCCACGTGCGGGCTACGGTCGGTCAGCTGGAGCTGCGTGTGGCTCAGCTCCATTACCGTCCACGTGCGCTCGTCGATCCCGTCGAGAAGGCCGAGCAGCCCGGCGCCGATGTTGCCGCCCACTCGGTAGGGCCGGCCGTCCGCGGCCATGATCGCGGCGACGAGGCTGGTGGTCGTCGTCTTGCCGCTGCTGCCGGTGATGCCGATCGTCGGCCCCGGGCAGTGCTCCATGAAATGGCGCACCATCGAGTCGACCGGGATCTTGCGGCTGCGGGCCTCGGCCACCAGCGGATTGTCGAGCGGCACGCCCTGGGAGACGAAGACCACGTCGCTGCCGGCGATCTCCTCGGGACTGCGGCTGCCGAGTCGGTAGTCGATGGGGATGCCCTCTAGCTGCTCGATGCGTTCGGCGAGGGCATCGGGAGATTTGGAGTCGAAGACCGCGACCTCGGCGCCATGCGTCGTCGCATATCGGGCTACGTCCACGCCTTCGATTCCGAGACCGATAACGGTCACCCGTTTCCCCACCAGGAAGTCTCGTTTACCTGTCATAGCACGTTAACAAATACCTGTCAAGCCCCCGTTGAAGCTAATCGAGCGCCGCCAGCGCCACGCCCAGGAGCGCCCCGCCCACGCCGACGAGCAGGAAGCGCACCGCGATCTGCGTCTCCGGCATGCCGAGCTGCTCGAAATGGTGGTGCAGCGGCGCCATCTTGAAGACCCGCCTGCCGCCGCGCAGCCGGTACGAGCCGATCTGGATGACGTTGGACAGGATCTCGGCGGTGAAGATGACGCCGATCACCGGCACGAGCAGCCACCAACCCGTCATCAGTGACACGATCGCGAGTGCCCCGCCGAGCGGCAGCGACCCGGTGTCGCCCATGAAGACGCGCGCCGGGTAGGCGTTGAACCAGAGGAAGCCCGTCAGCGCGCCCGTGAAGGCGAAGCAGAGCGTCGCCAGCCCCGTCTCTCCCTGCATCAACGCGATCGCCCCGAATGCCGCGAACGCCACGGCCGACGTGCTGCCGGCCAGCGTGTCGAGTCCGTCGGTGACGCCGACCGCGCTCGTCAGCGAGACGATGATGCCGATGGCGACCACGAGATACACGGGGCCGATGTCGTAGGAGCCGTAGTGCGGCACCAGCAAGCGCGGCGCGTCGATGCGGTCGTACAGGAGCCAGGCGGCCACGATGGAGACGGCGGTGAACCCCGCGAGCTTGAGGAGCATCCCCGCGCGGTCGTGCGCCTCCCGCTTCTCGCGGTCGACCAGCGTGCCCAGGTCGTCGTACCAGCCGATCGCGCAGAAGATCACGGCGACGGCGACCGGCAGCAGCACGTCGCGGTCCTTGGGCACCGCGGCGGCGAGCGAGACCAGCACGGCCGTCCCTGTGAACAGCAAGCCGCCCATCGTCGGCGTGCCGGCCTTCACCATGTGTGACGAAGGGCCGTCGGCGCTGATCGCCTTCCCCAGCTTGCGCGCGCGCAGGAACGCGACGAGCGGGTAGCCGGCGGCGAGCGAGATGAGCGCGGCGGCGCAGCCACTCAACAGGGCGTAGCTCACGGCCGCTCCTTCAGCTCGTCCAGCACGGTCTCCAGCGCGAGAGCGCGCGACGCCTTCAGCAGCACGACGTCGCCGGGCGCGAGCTGCGGCAGCAGCGCCTGCGCGATCTCGGACTTGTCTCTGACGATGTGGACGTCGCCGTGGCCGGCCTGGATGGCCGCGTCGCCGATCCAGCGGCCGAGGTCGCCGACGAGGTAGATCACGTCCGCGACCTCCGCGGCGCAGCGGCCGACCTCGCGGTGCCCCTCCGACTCCGCCGCGCCCAGCTCGCGCATGTCGCCGAGCACCGCGATCTTGCGGCCCGGCACTTCACCGAGCAGCTCGAGCGCCGCGCGCATCGAGGCGGGGCTGGCGTTGTACGTGTCGTCGAGCAGCATCGAGCCGTTGACGCCGCGGTGGGCGACGAGCCGCGTCGGCACCTGCGCGTCGCTCAGCGCCGCGGCGACCTCTTCCACGGAGAGGCCGTCGACGATGCCGGCCGCTGCTGCCGCGAGCGCGTTGTGGACCATGGCCCGGCCCGGCAGGCGCGAGTACACCGACGCGCTGTCGTCGCCGTGAACGAGCGTGAAGTTGACGCCGGCGAGCCCGCGGCTGGCGACGTCCTCCGCCCGCACGTCCGCCTCGGCGCACAGCCCGTACGTGAGCACGTTGGCCGGCGTGCGGGCGGCCATGGCCGCGACGCGCGGGTCGTCGGCGTTCAGCACCGCGACGCCGTCCGCCGGCAGCGACTCCACCAGCTCCGCCTTCGCGTCGGCGATCGCCTCGATGCTGCCGAGGCGCTCCATGTGCGACGGCCCCACGTTCGTGACGATGCCGATCTCCGGCATCGCGATGTCGCAGAGGAACGCGATCTCGCCGGCCGCCCACATCCCCATCTCCAGCACGGCGCGACGGTGGCGCGTGGTCAGCTCGAGCAGCACGAGCGGCAGGCCGATCTCGCTGTTGAGGTTGCCCTCGTTCTTCAGCAGCGGATACCGCGTCCCCAATACCGCCGCCACCAGCTCCTTCGTCGTCGTCTTGCCGACGCTGCCGGTGATGGCGACGACCTTGAGCTTCGGGCGGCTGAGTCGGCGCAGCCGCGCGAGCTGCTGCAGCGCCGTCAGCGAGCTGGGCACGACGTACTGCGCGATGTCGGCGTCGATCTGGTGCTCGACGATGGCGCCGGTGGCGCCCCGGCTCGCGGCGTGGACGACGAAGTCGTGACCGTCCACCCGCTCGCCGCGCAGCGCGACGAAGATGTCGCCGCGCCCCGCCTTGCGCGAATCGACGACGGCGTGCCGGAACCGCATGGGCCCCACGGCCGGCGCCCGGATCAGCGCCGGCCGGAGGGCGGTAGCCATCTCTTTGGCTGTGATCATCAGCGCTGCCTGCCTGCCTCAGGCGCCGTGCGCGGACACGGGTGTGCGCGCGCTCTTCAGATGCCGATGCGCCGCACGCGCGATCGGCGGCGTATCGCCCCTCAGGGTCCGGTCGTGACGAGCTGCGGGCCGTCGGGCCGGACGCCGAGGTAGGCCAGGATGCTGGGCGCGATGTCGGCGAAGACCGGCGCCGAGACCTGCCCGCCCAGCCGGTCCTCCTTGAAGTCCAGCTTCACCAGCATGATCATCTTGGGGTCGTTGACCGGTGCGAAGCCGATGAACGAGGCGACGTTCCCGTCGTGTACCGCGCCGTCCGCGAGCGTGGCGCCGGTCGTGGTGCCGGTCTTGCCGGCCACGTGATACCCCTTGATGGCCGCCAGGTGGCCGGGGATGCCCTCCACCACCTGATTCATCATATCGGCTAACGTGTTCGCCGTTTCCTCCTTCACCACCTGGCGCACCACCACCGGGGTGAACGAGCGCGGCCCCTCCGGAGTGTCCATCTCCTCGACGATGTACGGCCGCATCAGCTTGCCGCCGTTCGCGAACGAGGCGATGGCGGTGATCACTTGCAGCGGCGTTGCGGCGATCCCCTGCCCGAAGCTGTTGGTCGCCAGGTCCACCGGCGACCAGTACGGGCTCTGGTTCGTGCGCACCAGGCCCTCCGGCTCGCCGCCCAGGCCGATGCCCGTCGCCTGGCCGATGCCGAACTGCTGCACGTAATGGTAGAAGTTGTCCGGGCCGAGGAGGCCGCTCATCCACACCGCGCCCGTGTTGAGGCTGCGCTGCAGGATCTGCGTCACCGTCGTCGTCCCGTTCACGCTGAAGTCCCAGTTGTGGATCGCCGACGTGCCTATGTACGCGACGCCGGTATCGTTGTAGGTGGACTCAGGCGTCACGAGCCCGAGGTCGACCGCCGCCGCCGTGGTGACCGTCTTGAAGACGGAGCCCGGCTCGTACACGTCGGTGACGGCGCGGTTGCGGAAGAGCGCCTGGTTCGGATTGTTGAGGTCCAGCTCGGAGAGCTTGAAGCCCGGGCGGCTGGCCATCGCCAGCACCGCGCCGGTCTTCGGCTCCATCACGATGATCGTGCCGCCCAGCGCGCCGGTCTTCTCGATTTGCGAATCCAGCTCGCCCTCGACGAGCCGCTGGACGTAGCGGTCGATCGTCAGCCGGATGTTGCCGCCCGGCTTCGGCTTCTGGCCGATGCGTTCGCTTCCGAAGGCGATGGGGTTGCCGATGCTGTCGCGCTCGAAGTAGATCGTGCCTGGGACGCCGCCCAGCTCGCGGTCGAAGTCCGCCTCGATGCCGGCGAGGCCGACATGGTCGCGGCCCACGAACCCGAGCAGCGTGGATGCCACGTCGCCCTCCGGGTAGAAGCGCTTCGTGGTCTGCACCATGCGCAGGCCCGGCGCGTCGGCGTCGCGCAGCGACGTGCCCTTGTTGAAGTCCAGGCCGCCGTACGCGAAGTAGAGGCCCGTCGACGCCTTCCGCACCTCGTCCACGAGGATGTCGGGTTTCTGGCCGATGACCGGCGCGATGACGGCGGCAGCCTTCTGCGCCGCGTTCAGGTCCTGCCAGTCGGGCCGGTTGATGTACACGTCGAAGGCATCGACTGTGGTGGCGAGCGGGTAGCCGTTGCGGTCGAGGATGGCGCCGCGCGGCGCGCGCACTTCCTGCTGGCCGTAGTGCTCGTTACGCGCCGCGGCGGCGTAGCGGCCGCTGTCGACGAGTTGGATGTAGGCGACGCGCGCGGCCAGGCCCGCGCCGGAGACGGCGAAGACGAGCGCCAGCGTCGTCAGGCGTGCGTTCATGCGGCTCTGTCGCCCGAACATACGCTCCCTCGTCCCGCGCCGGGCCCTCTGGCCCTCCGCGCGCCTGCTAGAAGAACGGAAGCAGCTTCAGCAGCCGCTTCCAGAGTGGATCGGTCGTAGCTGCGGCGGGCGCCGCAGCCGCGGGCTTCTCCGGCGGGAGGAAGCGGGTCGGCAGCGTCTCGCGCTCGGGCACCGCGTGATTCACGTCGAGGTAGAGCTTGCGTTCGGCCGGCACCATGTGGAGCTGCACGCGCGCTTCCCAGTCGACGCGCGCCAGGGATGACAGCCGCGCGACGTCCGCTTCGAGCTGGAGGTTCTCGGCCTGCGTGGCGGCGCGCTGCTGGTTCAATTGGTCGATCTGGTAGCTGGTGCTGGTGAGTTGGCTGAACTGGTTCACCTGCAGCAATGCGGCCCCGACCACCAGCGCGACAGCACCGGCGAGCAACAGTCTGCCGGAACGGAGCCGGCCGATCGCTTTCGGCGCGCTGAGCCGTTTCGGGAAGGGAAGCGCGTGCCGTTGGAGCGCAGCCACGGGCGCCACCTAGGCCGCGCGGTCGGCGATGCGTTCGGCGGCGCGGAGCTTGGCGCTGCGGGCGCGCGGGTTCGCGGCGATCTCGTCGAGGCCGGGCTTGAGGGCGCCGCGCGTGACGGGCCGCAACGTGGCCTTGTGGCCGCAGCGGCACTCGGGCAGCCCCGGCGGGCAGATGCAGTCGCGGGATTCGCGCCGCATGAACTCCTTGACGATGCGGTCCTCCAGCGAGTGGTAGCTGAGTACCGCCAGACGGGATCCAAAGCCGAGCAGGCCGTGGGCCTGAGGAAGTGCGGCGGCTAGATTCTCTAGCTCTTGATTGACCGCGATGCGGAGAGCCTGGAACGTCCTGGTGGCGGGGTGGGTTTTCAAGTTGGCTCTCCTACCCACGGCCTGCTCGACGGCTTTGGCTAACTGGGCGGTCGTCCCTATCGGACGGCTCGCGACGATCTGGCGGGCGATCCTTCTGCTCGCCGGGTCCTCTCCATACTTGAAGATCAGGTCGGCCAGGTCGGCCTCGCTGTAGGTGTTGACGATCTCCTCGGCGGTGATGCCGCTGCCGCCGAACCGCATGTCGAGCGGCGTCTCGCGCCGGAAGCTGAAGCCGGCCCCCGCTTCGAGCTGAAACGACGAGAGCCCCAGGTCCATCAGCACGCCGTTGACCGGCGCGAAGCCGAGCTGGCGGCAGATCTCGCCCACGTCGCGGAAGTTCCCCCGCACCAGGCGAAAGCTGCCTGCGAACCGCGCGAGACGGGCGTTCCCGCGCTCGACCGCCTGTTCGTCCGCGTCGATGCCGACGAGCGTGCCGCCGGGCTGCGCGCGCTCGAGGATCGCCTCCGCATGGCCGGCGCCGCCGATCGTGCAATCGACATAACGACCACCGGGGCGCACCGCCAGCGCCTCGAGTACCTCATCGAGCATGACGGGGATGTGCGTCACGGTTGAAGACGACATAATCATCAGTCGCGCGCCTCGATCGACTCCAGCGTGTGCTCGAGCCGCTCTTCGACGCGCTCCATCTCCGCCTCGTAGATCTCCGGCGCCCAGATCTCCAGCCACTCGCCCGCGCCCACGACGAGCACTTTGCCGGTCAGCCCCGCGTAGTCGCGTAGCGCGGCCGGAATGAGCACGCGGTTCTGCTTGTCCAGCTCCGCTTCGTGCGAGCGTGAGAAGAGCGCCTTGCGCAGGTCGCGGCCTCGCCGCCGCATCGGCGATTGCGCCGTGAACTCGGCTGCCTGCGCGTTGAAGGCGCTCACCGTGTACGCGCGGAGGCAGTGGTCCGGGGAACCCTGGCTGAGCACGATCCCCTCCCGGAACGCGTCGCGATAGCGAGGCGGAAGCGGGACCCGCCCCCTCTCGTCCATCGCATAGTCGAAGGTTCCGAGAAAATACACCGGATCTGATGTCCTGCCGGGTGCTCATCGGGTCCATCCGTAAGCCAGACTTCCCACGAACTCCCACAGATTACCATCGATCGGGCTCATGTCAAGCGCTTACACAGAAATTTTCCCCATTTTCCTACACCGCCACCATTCCGCGGCTCGCCCGAGCGAAATCCTCGGCACGCTGTTACGATGTGCGCGATGACCATCCGCGCCGGCATCCTTACGGCGAGCGACAAGGGCAGCCGCGGCGAGCGCGCCGATACCAGCGGCGCCGCGATCCGCGAGCTGCTCGCCGGCATAGGCGGCGAAGTCGCCCGCTACGAGGTGGTGCCCGACGAGCGCGCGCGCATCGCCGCGACGTTGCGCGCCTGGTGCGACGGCGGCGAGCTCGACCTGGTGCTCACCACCGGCGGCACCGGCTTGGCGCTGCGCGACGTCACCCCCGAAGCGACCCTCGACGTCGCCGAACGGCTGGTGCCTGGCATCGCGGAAGCGATGCGCGCGGAGGGGCTGCGCCATACGCCGACCGCGATGCTGAGCCGCGGCGTCGCCGTCGTGCGCGGCCATACATTAATTGTCAATCTGCCGGGGAGCGAGAAGGGCGTGCGCGAGAGCCTCGGCGCTGTGCTCGGCGTGCTCGCGCACGCAGTCGAGCTGCTGCGTGGGCAGACGGAGCACGGCTGACAACCCGGTCTGCGCTGCGGGGCGCCATCGCCCTTAACATCGTGCAATGGATCGCTGGTGGCTTCGACGCGCGCCCGCCGATGGGCTATACTCCGCTCTGGCTTACACCCACTCCTCAGATGCCTTGACGCGGACGGGCGGGCAAGACTCGTCTTCACATAACACTGTGCGGATGCATTCCGCCGGGAGGAGACGCCGCGGATGACCGCGCGCACGCTGGCATGGACCGGCTTCATCGCCATTGCGGCATTCGTGCTGATGGCGGCCAGCCGGCTGACGCTGCTCGACCCCGTCGAGAACCTCACGCTCAACGTCACCGCTCCCGTCCAGACCGCGATGCGTGACGCCACCCGTCCGATCGCCGATTGGGTGAACAACTTCACCGACGCGCGCGCTCTCTCCGACGAGAACAAGAGCCTGCGTGATGAGAACGAGCGGCTCACGAACGAGCTGGCGCGCGCGCGCGAGGCGCAGGTGCAGGCGCAGAACGCCCAGGACCTCGATGCGGTGCGCAGGCAGTTCCCCAACGACACGTTCCTTTCCGCCTCCGTCGTGTCGCGCGACGCGAGCAACCTGCGCTCGCTCGTCGCGATCGATCGCGGCAGCGCGGACGGCGTGAAGGAGGGGATGATCGTCGTCACCGAGGGGCGCAGCCTGGTCGGCACCGTGTCGAAGGTCTACGACGGGTATTCCTGGATCATGCTGATCACCGATCCGAAGAGCGCGGTGAGCGCGATCGTGCAGGAGTCGCGCGCGCAGGGCGTGGTGGCGGGGAACTACGACGGCGCGCTCAACATGGAGTTTGTGGGCCAGGGCGCGGCGGTGAAGCAGGGCGACTTCGTCATCACGTCGGGCGTCGGCGGCGGCTATCCGCCGGGCATCGTCATCGGCCGCGTGGCGAACATCGGCAAGACGGAACAGGATCTGTTCCAGCGCGTGCAGGTGGACTACCTCGCGAGCCTGACGAAGCTGGACCACGTGCTGGTGCTGACGAGCTTCGAGCCGAACCGGCTGCCAAAGCCGTGATGATGCGTGAGGTGAGCTAGCGGATGCGGTACTGGACCGGCGGCGGAATCGCCATCATCCTCGCGCTGCTGCAGGCGGCCAGCATCGAGCAGTTCAAGGTCCTCGGCGTCGCGCCGAACCTGATGCTCGTCCTGCTCGTATCGTGGCTGGTCGTGCGCGGCCTGGACGACGTGCTGCCGATGCTGTTCGTCGCCGGGGTGACGCTGGGGCTCGTCGGCTCCCAGACGCCCGGGCTGGTGCTCCTGGCGCTGCTGCCGATCGCCGGGCTCGGCGTCGTGCGCGAGCTGCACGTCGTGCACAGCGACGCGCTGTTGGTGCTGGCGCTCGTGCTCGCCGCGTCGGTGGCGTACGAGCTGGTGTTGCTGGCGAGCGTGATGGCGTCGGGCGGCGTGCTGGACGTGGCGACGGCGTTCACGCACGCCGTACTGCCCGCGGCGATCGTGAACCTGGCGTTGACGCCGCCCGTCTATCTGGTGATGCGTTTTGCGAAGCCGGCCGGCCCGCGGCGCCGGCTCGCGTATTGATCGGCCGCGGACCGTTGAAGGACGCATGGGACTACTGACCAACAGCCGGCGGCGACGCTGGCGCTCCGAGAAAACCGAGACGCCGGACTCGAAGCAGCAGCTCAATCAGAAGCTGTGGGCGCTGCGCATCGCCGTCCTGCTGGCGTTCGCCGTGCTGGCGCTGCAGCTCGCGCGTCTCCAGATCATCGATGGCTCCACGTATCAGCAGCGCGCCGAGCTGAACCAGCTCCGCATCGAGCCGGCCATCCCGCCGCGTGGCATCATCTACGACCGGAACGGCGTCCCCGTCGTGCGCAACGTGCCAAGCTTCTCGGCGGCCGTCGTCGCCGCCGATGTCCCCAAGGCGAGCACGCTGCAGATCGCTGGCGGGCTGCAGGATCTCACCGGCGTCCCGGCGATGGAGACGGTGCTGAAGATCGAGCAGGCGCGCCAGTCGAACGACCCCTTCACGCCCGTGATCATCAAGGACGGCATGACGGAGGACGAAACGTTCCACCTGCGCGAGGAGCTGTCGCGGCTGCCCGGCGTGCAGGTGGTGGTCGAGCCGGTGCGGCAGTACGTCGGCGGGCCGGACCTTTCGGACGTGCTGGGCTACATGGGGCGCGTCGACGCGGAGGACTACGCGATCCTCAAGGACCGCGGCTACGTCGCCAGCGACAGCATCGGCAAGGCGGGCGTGGAGGCGGCGTACGAGAAGTACCTGCGCGGCGTGACCGGGCGCAAAGAGATCGAAAAGGACGCCTCCGGCCGCGAGATCCGCGTGCTGGGCCAGGAGGCCGCGACCCCGGGCAACGACCTCGTGCTCTCGATCGACCTGGACCTCCAGAAGAAGGTGGCGCAGTTGCTCGCGGCGGCGCCGAACGGCGGCCAGGCCGCGGCCGTGGTCATGGACGTGCACACCGGCGAGATCCTGGCGCTCGTCTCGCTCCCCACATACGACGACAACGTCTTCTCGGGCAAGATCGATGAGACGAAGCTCCAGCAGTACCTGAACGACCCGAACAAGCCGCTCGTCAACCACGCGATCTCCGAGCAGTACGCCCCGGGCTCGATCTTCAAGCAGATCACGGGCTCGGCGGCGCTGCAGGAAGGCGTCGCGACGCCCTCCACCACGATCGTCAGCAACGGCTACATCAACGTGCCCAACGAGTACAACCCGTCCATCGTGTACACGTTCAGGGACTGGCGCACGCTCGGCAGCCTGAACTTCTACGCCGGCGTCGCGATGTCGTCGGACGTGTACTTCTACTACCTGTCGGGCGGCTACCACGCATACGGCCAGAACTTCGATGGCCTGGGCATCGACCGGCTGGTGAAGTACGCGGGGTACTACGGGATCGGGCGGAAGACGGGCATCGATATCGCCGGCGAGGCGGATGGCGTGCTGCCCAGCCCGGACTGGAAGAAGCAGACGTTCGGCGACGACTGGCGGCTCGGCGACACCTACAACATGGGTATCGGACAGGGCTTCGTGGCGGCGACGCCGATCCAGATGGTTCGCATCACGGCGGCCGTGGCGAACGGCGGCACGCTGCTGACGCCCCGTGTGGTTCGTGAGGTCCGCGACTCCCAGGGACACGTGATCGTGCCGAACGGGCCGGAGATCGAGAGCCACGTGCCGGTGAGCCCGGAGAACTACGCCATCATGCGCGATGCGATGACGCAGGCCGTCGCGTGGGGCAGCGCGAACCCGGCGTACCGCGCCGACCTGAAGATCGCCGGCAAGACCGGCACCGCGGAGTTCGGGCCGCGCCACCCGGACGGCTCGTACGACACCCACGCGTGGTTCAGCGGATTCGCGCCGGCGGACAACCCGCAGATCGCCGTCACCGTGTTCCTGTTGAACGGTGTCGGCGCGACGAACGCGGCCCCCCTCGGTTCCCAGATCCTCGCCTATTACTTGCAGCGGCAGGCGGCGGCGTCCGCCGCCGCCCCGGCCGGGCAGCCGCAGCCCGGGGCGACGCCGTGAACCTCCGCAACACGCCCACGCGAGAGTTCGATTTCATCATGGCAGTGGCAGCGGTGGCGCTGACGGCGTACGGCGCGCTCCTCATCTACAGCGGCAGCCTGGCGACCTACGGCTCGCCGGCGCAGGCGTTCTCGCACCCGGTGTCGAGACAGATCGCCTTTGGCGCCGTGGGGCTTGTGGCGATGCTGGTGCTGTCGCGCCTCCAGTACCGGGTCCTCGGTTCGTTGAGCCTGGCGCTGTACGTGGCCTCGGTCGCGGCGCTGGTCTTCGTGCTGGTGGTCGGCGCGAGCGCCTACGGCTCGCGCCGCTGGATCGTGGTCGCCGGCACACAGGTGCAGCCGTCGGAGATCGCCAAGGTCTGCACGGTGATCATGCTGGCGAAGTTCTTCTCGGACAACGAGGAGAAGATGCGCTCGCTGCGTGTCTTCGTGACGTCGATGCTGATCGCGGGCGTGCCGGCCGCGCTCGTGCTCGTGGAGCCGGACCTGGGATCGGCGATGGTGTTCGGCATCATCTGGCTGGCGATGGTGATCATCGCCGGCGCGCGGCCCGTGCACCTCGCCGGCTTGCTGGCGCTCGTCGCCGCCGCGGCGCCCGCCGTATACGCCGTTGCCCACGATTATCAGCGGGCTCGGTTCGAGTCGTGGCTCCACCCGGAGCATGACCCGCTCGGCGCCGGGTTCAACATCCTCCAGGCGGAGATCAGCATCGGCTCGGGCGGGCTCCTGGGCAAGGGGCTCACGCACGGCACGCAGACCCAGCTCGACTATCTGCGCACGCAGACGACGGACTACGTGTTCAGCGTGGGCGCGGAGGAGCTGGGCTTCGTCGGTGCGATGGTGCTGTTCGGGCTCTTCGCGCTCGTGCTGTTCCGCTGCCTCCGCATCGCCGGCCTGTCGGACGACGCGTTCGGGCGCTTGATCGCCGTCGGGGTGATGGCGTTCATCCTCTTCCAGGTGTTCATCAACGTCGGCGTTAATATTAGACTGTTGCCGGTGACCGGCGTGCCGCTGCCGCTGGTGAGCCAGGGCGGCAGCTCGCTCATCACGATTCTGGCGTCGCTGGGCATACTGCAGAGCATCCTTGGACATCGACGTAGACGCGGCCGGGCGACCTGACGGAGCTGGAGGAGGCTTCCTCCGCGGCCGTGCGTTCGCCGTCATCCGCGTCGCCGCCACCCTGGCGATCGTCGTCGGCCTGATCTGGAAGCTCTCGCCCGGCGACCTCGCCGACACGCTGCGTGGCTCCAACCCCTGGTTGATGCTGCTCGCCGTGGCGATGATGCTCGCCGTGCAGGCGCTCGTCGTCGTCAAGTGGCACGTGCTGATGCGGGCGCGCGACGTTGCCCCCGCGCCCGCGGAGCTGGTGCGCGCCTACTGCGTGGGCAACCTGCTCAGCAACGTGCTGCCGACGGCCGT
>Ga0153916_10001001_pt1 | contig 19783 bp, 14 predicted proteins | sample Opewatmetagenome_FD_109642 | JGI IMG/M metagenome (GOLD analysis project Ga0153916, IMG submission 109642) | Freshwater wetland microbial communities from Ohio, USA - Open water 3 Core 3 Depth 4 metaG | ecosystem: Environmental > Aquatic > Freshwater > Wetlands | place: USA: Ohio, Lake Erie... | reverse complement strand
TCCGTCAACGAAGATCGCTGCCATCCACATCACTGAGAAGAACAGGGCGCCAATCAATCCACATTTGGCTCCAAAGCGGACCCAACCTATTGAGATTGCCCTCATCGACTTGATATCAGTCGATCAAGTGATATAATTCATGGGGCACGTACTGCAACTCAGGTCTCTGTCAGTTCTCACCGAAACATATATCTCGAATGATACGATGAGGGTCGGAGCAAATATCGAAATGATGGAGGAACTTCATACGGAAAGAAAGGAAAATGAAGGAAAATCAGGAGCTGTCGATGCTCCCGGGGCAACCCCTAGACCGTATGTTGGGTCCAATGGCATGAACGGCGAGAAGCGTCCCCAAGCATTCTGCGTGACCCTTGCTCAAGCAGGCAAGCCTGCGAAAGTGATCGGCAAGTGCGCCGCGGATTTCACGTCGGTAATACAGGCATCTTCTGTCTCCTGGGTCAATTTTACTGTGTCAGACATCCAGAAGGAGCCCAACGAGATTGCCCTCAGCCTCGGATTCAGCGAGACTCTTGTACCTACCCTCCTGAGTGGTTACTACGCCAATTTCGAGGATAGAGAGACCGAGATGGGCATAATGGTCCCGGCGGTAAGGATCAGCGAATTCGATCTCAAAGCGTATCCTCTCCTCATTCTGGTCAAGAAGGGACTCATTGTTACGATCCACAGTGAGGAGGTTGTCAGGCTCGTAGCCTTCTCTAGGTACGCAGAGGTATATCTTCGCAAACTTCCAGAAACAATGCCTGCGGAGGACAAGCTGACGATGATGCTTGTCCGAATAATTGACGAGAACAACTCCCGCAACTTCGAACATCTTAGAGAGATCGAGGAACAAGCCGACTGGATGAGCGAGAAACTGCTCGATTCAAAGTCACCGCGTATGGAGGTAGGAAGGAAGATATACGAGATGAAGCACGCTCTAATTACTTATCTGAACACACTTTGGAGGACTCTGGCCGTTCTTCATGAGATGAGGTATGGTGATGCGGATCTGATCAGCGACAACCCGAAGGTCCTGTCAAGATTGGGATTGTTGGCCGATGACGTCAACAGGCAGATCGAGCTCAGTGAACACATGTCCGAAGTTCTGGCATCCGGGCTGGAAGTCCTGCAGGCACTGTACAACAATCAGCTTCAAATCGTCAACAACAGAATGGCGCTGGTGATCACCTGGTTGACCATACTAGGCACCGCCGTCTTGGTTCCGAACACTCTGGCAACTATTTTCGGATTTGCATTTGGAATAGACCAGGGTCTTTTGCTTTGGACGATGCTCGTGCTTGTGATCGCGACGGTGAATGCGACCTTGCTCGCCTACTGGTGGGTCATGAGAAGGGTAAACCTTCCCGCAAATGCAGACGACGTCTCCCGCTCCTGATATCTCCCGGGACCGACTACTGAGGATCAATAGTGACTGGCTAGCTTGCGCAACAATGTGATAATGCTTTGTCGGCCCTTGCCAGATCTCCAGTCGTCCGGTCCGCAGATTACAAAAGATTTATTAACCTTCACCTGGAATTGTAATCTATCCTGCAATAGTGCAGGCATGGAAAGGAGGAGTTAGTATGACATCACAAAAATTGAAGGACCTACTGAACAAGGCGATCGCGCGTGAATTTCAGGTTTCTGTTCAGTACATGTGGCAGCACGTACAGTGGGCTGGACCGGAACATTTCGCGGTTTCCGACGAGTTCAAGGACATCGCGGTCGTTGAGATGAAGCACGCGGAGAAGATTGCGGAGAGACTCTGGTATCTCGGTGGCCTTCCAACAACGAAGCCTGCCCAGATAGAAGTCGGTGGAGAACTCTGGGAGATGGTGGATAATGATATCAAAGCCGAGATGGAAGCTATCGTCATGTACAAGGAAATCCAGAAGGTGGCCGAAGCGGAAGCGGATCCGACGACAGCGTTCATTTTCAAGGAGATCCTGGAGGATGAGGAAGAGCATCACGATTTCTTCACCTCGCTGAAAGAAGGCAAGAAGAAGAAATAGAGGATTGGAACAGACGCACGAATGCTCCAATAGAAGTCTCTTTACGCACCAGAGGCTAGTAGAATCAACGCAGTTGCGGTGTTGTTTCGGAGTCCTGAAGAAAAGTCTCTGGCTATGGACATTTTCTTCTCGATAGCTGACAGGGATTCCTTGCTGCCCAGCGAGTTCAGAATGGGGTAGAGGAAGCGCGCCACTTCATCCTATGTCTCTCAATGAGACAGACGCCCAATTGACCAAAACGTTCGGGATTCTATTCTCGACTTGACGAAGTATTCTTAAGGGCGTTTAAATATCCATAGGTGACTGTCAAGGAAGGTGGGTCTATTGGCAGAGATGAGAACTGGAGCGGAGCTCGCAAATTTCCTCAGAAAGGCTCTCGAAATCGAAATGGGTTTCGAGTCCGTCGCGCAGTGGGAAGGCTACATCAATGTCAAGAAGGACGATTTCAGAGACATCATCTTCACCTTGATTTCTGAGTCAGAGAAACACAGAGGTCTTGTCGAGGCAATGATATCGAAGGTCAAGGATCCATCTGGGTCGGAAGCTCTGCCCTTACAACCGCACTCATTCAACTTCAAGAACAAGGTCGAATCCGAGATAATGATGGATTTGTCCAGGTACGAGAAGCTTGCATACGACACCTACCTGAACATAAGAGAAGCACTTCAGAATTCAAACATTGGCAACCTGGTCGACGAGAAAGATGCGCCATTCCTACTGTCGACGCTCGACATCCTGATAGGGGAAGAAGCGGATCACTCGAACCTCTTGACCAGATATTTGGGGCACGTGGAGAGAATCCGATAGTCATTCACCGATCCGCAGAAGAATCGACCTTCAATGTTTCTATGAACTGTCCAGATTACTGCACTATAGCAATTGAAGAATCAGTCTGTAGGTTCCCTCTTCCACCACGGTCTCGACCTTAACGCCCGCCTGATAGAAAACGTCGAGCATTGGACGATTCTCCGCCAACACCTCTGCAGAGAGAGTCTTTATGCCTCTCTCCCTCGCAATGCGGATCAGATAGCCTAGGAGAAATGTTCCTATTCCTTTGTTCTGCCAATCGTCATGAACCGCAAATGCTACTTCTGCATCGTTCTTCTTCTTGTCCAAGACATATCTGCCGACGGCGATGATCTTCAACCTTTCCTTCTCACGGACCACGCCCACTATAGCCATCTTCGTGTCGTAATCGAGATTGACGAGTGGCTGGAGCTCTTTGTGAGGCATTCTGATTTTGGGCCCCATGAATCGGAGGTATATTGACCTTTGAGAGAAAGAGTAAAAGAGGTCCTTCAATGGCTCCTCATCGGTCGGCTTCGTCGGTCTGAAGAAGACTTGGGAATCGCCAAAGGTTCTGTAGGTCTCGTATTCTTGGGGATAAGGAAGTCCGTGATATGGGATGTCGGATTGATCGAGAAAAACGTAGTGTAGGAATTTCGCTGCTGCCAGCAAATCTCCCCTAAACTTCGGATGGGCAATGTCTATCATCGCTAGGGCCCTCTGCATTATGCTCTTGCCATGCAGTTCGGCTACTCCATACTCGGTCACGACGTAATGGACGTCCCCTCGTGTCGTGGTCACACCCGCTCCATCGGAAAGTCTCGGCACTACTCTGGAGACTTGCCCACCTTGAGCTGTCGAGGGAAGTGCGATCACCGGTCTTCCCCTCTTGGAACGGGCCGCACCCCTCATGAAGTCAACCTGTCCTCCTAGTCCAGAGTAGAACATGTAACCTATCTGATCAGCGCACACCTGGCCTGTCAGATCGACCTCAAGTGCCGAGTTGATAGCAACCATCTTCTCGTTTCTGCCAATTAGGCACGGATCGTTCGTGTAGTCCGACGGATGGAACTCGATGGCAGGATTGTTGTCGACGAAATCAAACAATCTTTTGCTACCTATGCAGAAAGAGGCAATTATCTTGTCCTTGTGAATGGTTTTCTTCTTGCCAGTCACAACACCGGACTCGACCAGGTCTATCAAACCGTCCGAGAACATTTCGGTGTGAACTCCCAGCTCCTTCTTGTCCTTGAGGTGCTTCAGTACTGAGTTGGGAATGGCTCCATATCCCATCTGGATCGTGGAGCCGTCCTCGACCAATTCTGCGACGAACCGACCGATGCTATCCGCTTCTGTTTGGGTTCCAGGGTCGACGGTCGGCCACTCTAGCAAAGGCTCGTTTCCCTCGACCAAGTAGTCGATGTCGGAGACATGAATGAAGCTATCTCCAAGTACCCTGGGCATGTTCTCATTGATTTGAGCAATGACCACGTCAGCGGCCTCGGTGCCGGTCTTTGTGATGTCCACAGATACCCCAAAACTGCAGTAGCCATGTTCATCTGGGGGAGACAGCTGTATGAGTGCCACGTCGATAGGAATCCTACCTTCCTCAAGCAAATGGGAGATCTCGGACAAGTAGACTGGAGTATAGTCAGCGCGTCCCTCATTGATCGAGGACCGCACATTGGGACCGATGAAAAAGGCGTTCACTCTGAACTGGTCCGTGAACTTCTCTTCAGAGTAAGGAGTTATGCCCAATGAAAGGGTATGGATGATTTCGTTGTCCGCAAGGGAGTCGGCCTTGGCGATGAGTGCCTTAACAAGCTTCTGCGGTTCTCCGCAGGCAGTGCCGATGAAGACTCGCTCCCCTCTTTCTATCACATCGATCGCTTCTTCACCCGTTCTGAGTTTCTGCTTCCATTCTTCCTTCCAATCTACTGCCACTGGCTTCACTTCCCAGATATAACATGATAGCTGATATTTCAAAGTGTCTCTATGTTTCGAAGACTGGTATGACAATATGGAAAGTCAATGAGAAGGTCGGAATGGGGTCGACCACTCCCACCGTTCTCATTCTCCGATCTATTGATCGGATCTGTATTCATTTCTTTGTCGCAAGTGCTTTCTTAACCTCGTCAATCGCCGCCGGGTCCTCCATCGTTGAGTAGTCGCCAAGGGGCTGCTTTGTCACGACCGCCTTGATCACTCTCCTCATTATCTTGCCGCTTCTTGTCTTCGGAAGCTTGCTGACGAAAGCCATATCCCCAATCACGACGAGTGCACCCATCGTCTTCCTTATCTGGGCCTTGAGTTCGTCCTTCATTTTCTCGGTGGGCTCGTAACCGGGCTTCAGGACCACTATGGCGAAAGCCACCTCGCCCCTCAATTCATCAGGCATTCCGACTACCGCGGCCTCGGCGACTGCGGGGTGATACAGCAGCGCGGATTCTATCTCGATCGTTCCTACTCTGTGTGCGGCTATCTTTATGATCTCGTCATATCTGCCGACGAATGATATGTAGCCGTTTTCGTCCCTTGAGGCACCATCGCCCGTGTAGTAGCATCCAGGTATCCTGGTCCAATAGTCTCTGACGTACCTCTCGGCGTCTCTCCAGATCGTCGGTGTCAGTCCGGGGAACGGTCTTCGGATTACGAAATTGCCTTCAACCCCCGGTGGAAGAGTCTCTCCCTTGTCGTTGACGATGTCCGCCTCTATTCCTGGCAGCGCGATGGTTGCGGAGCCTGGTATGATTGGAAGCATCGAAATCCCAACTGGATTGCCCACAATCGGTCCGCTCGTCTCCGTCTGCCACATATGATCCACGACAGGAATTCTGCCATGGAAGACCTTCTTCGAGAGCCATTCGTATGCTGGAGGGTTCAAGACCTCTCCGGCACATACGACGAGTCTGACAGAACTCATATCATGTTTGTTCGGGTAATCGTCGCCATATTGCATCAATGCCCTTACTCCAGTTGGAGAAATCCACATCTGAGTGACACTGTACCTTTCGACGATCTTCCACCAAATGTCTGGGGTTGGAAAGTCAGGTGAACCCTCATACATGATCGTAGAGCAGCCCACTAGCAGTGGGCCGTACACGACGTAACTGTGGCCGACTATCCATCCCACATCAGAGGTTGACCACCAAGTATCAGTCTCCCTCAAATCATATACCCATTTGCCCATGGCGTAAACATAGACCTGATAGCTGCCATGGGGTTGCACCGTGCCTTTCGGTTTCGCCATCGTCCCAGAAGTATAAAGGATGAATGCCAGTTCGTCAGCCTTCATAGGGACAGCATCTGTGTCTTGCCCAGCACCCTTCTCTACCGCTTCTTCCCAATATATGTCCCTATCGGGCGTCATAGGAGGCTCCTTGGTCCCCCTCTTTAGCACGATCACTTTCCTGATGCCCTTTGCCAACTTCGAAGCCTGGTCGACTACCTCCTTGAGCTGAATGGTCTTGCCTCTTCGCAAGCCGATGTCAGCGGTCACAATTACCTCGGATCCAGCGTCGTTTATTCTGTCAGCAAGGGCGCCCTCCCCGAAACCTCCGAACACGACTGAATGTATCGCGCCGATTCTCACGGTCGCCAGCATCGCGATTGTAGCTTCCGGAATCATCGGCATGTAGATTGTCACTCTGTCCCCCTTCTTCACTCCCTGGGCCTTCAGGGCGCCTGCGAAGCGCTTGACTTCATAGAGCAATTCATTGTATGTCAAGACTCGTGCTCTTTCGTTCTCGCCGTTCTCCCAGATGATGGCAGCCCGGTTGCCCTTGCCCTTTTTCACGTGATAGTCAAGGCAATTGTAGCAAAGATTCGTCTCTCCTCCGACAAACCACTTGAAGTTGGGGCCGCTCCCCTCAAAGACATTATTCCATCGCTTGAACCAATGAAGTTCCTCGGCTATCTCTCCCCAGAATCCCTTCGGATCATCCAAAGCTCTGTTCAAAATCCATCTCAGATGGGGTGGATATTTTATTAATTGTTTCTCCTCCATATGGCATAACCCCTTTTTCTGGTGCGCGCAATTGTGCTTTGCACTTAAAAATGTTTCTCGAGGTTCGAGACTAACCCTTGAGGTTCGAATTCTCATTGCACAATCAGTGGGAATTCGACTCATTGTTGAGGCCTAGAAACATCCAGACAAATGACCGCCGATGATCCAAGCCACTTCCAGTCGATTGAATCTTTGTGAACACCACTCAATGTGGATTTGGTTCGTCCAAGTCTGTGCGTATCATCATGCGGCATGGAACGAAACAATGAACACAATAAGAATGACGAAGAAAAATATGATAGGAGCTCAAAAAATCGGCTCACTTGGCATTTTTGGCGCCTTAACGTTTAGTACCTGCTTCGCCTCGGTGGGCGATGCTTCTGGTAGCAATCGCGGCAATATACTGGTCTGCCGTCTGAGGGCTTGAAAGGAACTTCGCATTCCTTGCCGCAATCGGAGCAAACCGCCTTGTGCATTTCGCGCGGTGGCCTGTCGTACACTTCTATTCACCTCCGTATGACTCTTGACTAAATCTAACGCCTCATTCTGGTGGAACTTGTCGGTTTTGCTTCCGTGCGAGTTACCAAGCCCAGCTCTGCAATTCAATTTAGCCTGTTACCGAAACAGACAAGTCGAGTATAAGGGGCTTTCGCCTGAAATGAGCGATTTTGCGTCTCTTGGAATCATGGCGAAGCATGTAGTGGCCACGTACGAAGCATTCATCTACTCTGCAATAGGTCGGGAATTGGCATGAACATGATACTTTGTTTCTCGGGGAATCCCATTTGAGATCTGGATCCGCGAGGGCATGATGATCAAGATCCAATCGTACGCCTCGGGCTCGTTGGATAGGGAGACCATCCTGATCGGCCCGAGTCTGGAGGAGAGAATAAACCCTTAGGAATCCTTCTCCTTCTCTCTTCATTGTCTCCCCCCTCCGCCGTCAGAACTGGCACTATTATCGATTTAGAGAATAGGGAACCGAACGGGATTTGTACCCACGAAAACGACTGGCAAGATATCGATTTGTACCGACATCGATGCAAAGCACCTGTTCTAAGGTATGAAAGATAGACCTAAACTATTCCATTCTTCTTATTCTGTGTGTGCCCTATGTATCAAGACCGTCAGAAGGGGGGAAAGGGTAGTCCGAGAGGTCCTTTCTCTCGTGTTGTATACCGTATAGAAACCTGGCCGTTTGAAGAGGTGTTCTGCACCGAGGACATAGATAGATTCTCCTGGTCGTACCCATATACCACTTTAGGATATAGAATTGGTCTGTCGGATCAAGTTTGGAGGGTTCCTCGATGAGTTCTGACTCTTTCCCCTCCCAACCGCAGCTCGGGCACTTCATTCCAACGTCCCAAATCAATCATTATTGTTCACGATTCAAATAGCTTTGGATTACGGCCGCCGGGATTTGAACCTGAGCATATCCAGACTTTTTTTTTCTGATTTCAATAACTAGGAGAATGATAAGGAAGTGGAATCAAGATGTTCTCGATGTTCATCGACTTCTGGACCTTGTCAATCTGCAATTGAATCAGTTCAAATATCCATTCTTCAGTCAGGTAATATTCCTGAATGAACGATATTTGGCTAAAGATCAGAATGTCTCCCACCCTGCAGTAGATTTCCCTAAACTCCTTCGAAGATGAATTGGCAGACATCAAGAAGCACTCGTCTCCTAGTTCTGGCCTCTGAGAAATGAAGTAAGAATAGTACGATTCTCTAAATGCGAATTCTTGATGAGCAGCTGTGGAGTTGTCATACTGGATCAGATTCAGCCAGATTGCCGCAAGGGAGGCGTCTGGGATCTGCCCGATATAGAAGGTTCTGCTTGCATCGTCGCTTCTGCTTGGATCCAGCTTCCAATCGCCTGGTATCTCATCAGCATCCAGAATGGAACGCTCCAGCAGAGGTTCTAATGGCAAGAAGGTCATGACTGCCATCACCACAAACGCTGTCACTATTATGATGAGGAATGCAACCGCACTATCGTTCTTCATTGGCTTCCCTGATAGAACTAGTCCTTCGTTGTATAGGGTACTTTCGGACACCTTTTTCAAGCAGATACGTTTCAACTCCCCCCTTCTGCCGTCAAAACCCTCAAACATTCTTTTCTTGATTTCGATAAAATAGAAAAGCGCATCTTTGCCACTTGCCTCGACGAATACCTAGACGAAATCTTATTGCTGTCGCAAGAGGTATTGAAACGAGATAGCGTCTGGTGGGAAAGTGTCGCGGAGGCCGTGGCTGATACCGATATTCGCTTTGACTTCACTAGCATTCATAGCGCTGCAATACGGGGAGCACTATGAGTGGCACGGTCCTTCCCCCGAGCTATTTGTCGGCATCTGCTTCCTCGGACTGACTATATACCAATTGTCCGAGATGGTACGCAGCTCGATTCGTTCCTTCCCGTTCATAATGTGTATCGTCGTCGCCGCAGCGATCGGTTTCGTATATCTGTCCACTCCGCAGAATCCAGGCTCCTTGTGGTACTGGGAGTATGTGCCCTTGTATGCCTTGGTAGTTGTCGAAGTCATCCTCCTCTGGAGCCTGGCGCCGAAGGAATCCAATGACAAGACCAGTCTTGTTGGCCTGAGAATCAAGTACTCTGTCCTCTTGTTGTTCCTCCTTACTCTGCTCGGAGGATCGAACGTGATGTACGGACAGATGGTTTCATTCTTCTTCATGACTGTCCCTGTAATTCTGTCGTGGGAGGAGGTCATTTACCGATCTAGGATCGGAAATAGAACGGTGCCTTCCGATCTCAAAGGTTTTGTGATACGGACTACACTGGCCCTGTTGGTGTCGTTCATCGCTGGGTTTGTAGGATTCTATCTTGGAAATTCCTTCTGGGTGACATGACATACCTTGGGCGTTCAAGGTCAGAACCGTCAGAAGTGCGGGCGTCGGGATTTGAACCCGAGTTTTAAGCTTGGCAAGCTTAAGTGATAACCAGTCTACACCACGCCCGCATGGATTCTCTCCTCTCAACGTCCTTGTTTCATATAAACTTTGTTTCATGTGTCAGTCCAGTCGGACGCGTCCACTGAATTCTCCGATCAGGGCAAATGTTTTAGAATCTGAGTGTTATCGGCTTCTGTCTGCGTGATAGTACATGAACGATGATTTCGGATCACTGAATATAGACCCTCGAATAATGAAATCGATCGAGGAGATGGGGTTCAGCGAACCCACTCCTGTCCAACTGGCCGCGATCCCATTGATGATGAAGGGGAGGGATGTCATAGCACAGGCACAGACAGGAACAGGAAAGACAGCCGCGTTCGCCATCCCGATTATCCAGAAGATTCAACATGGAATGAAGCCGACCGCTCTAGTTCTCGTGCCCACTCGCGAATTGGCTGTTCAGGTCTCCGAGGAGACGAAGAGGTTGGCATCTCACCTTGACATCAAGACCATACCTGTGTACGGTGGGCAGGCAATATCTGTTCAGTTCGAAGCTTTGAAGAGAGGCGTAGATCTCATCGCTGGGACGCCTGGTAGAGTGATAGATCACATCAAGCGCAAGACCCTGGACCTCAGCAGAGTCCGCTTCCTCGTTCTCGACGAGGCAGATAGAATGCTCGACATGGGTTTCATAGAGGACATAGAGTATATAATGAAGCAACTGCCGAAGGAGCGGAACACCTACCTTTTCTCGGCCACGATTCCGGATGAGATCAGAAGACTGGGCAAGGACCACATGAAGAGCCCGGAAGTGATCATAATAAGCGAAGAAGAGCTGGTTCTTCCGTCGACCAAACAAGTCTATTACAACGTCGGAAGGAAGAACAAGATCTGGGCGCTGTGTCGGGTACTAGATAAGGACAAGCCCAAGGCCATTGTTTTCTGCTCTACGAAGCGTATGGTCGACATTCTGGACCAGAGATTGAAATCCTACGGTTATCCAGTCGAGGCCCTTCACGGCGATCTCTCCCAGGCTCAGAGGGAAAGGGTTTTGACCGATTTCCGCAAAGGGAAGATCAAAGTTCTAATCGCAACTGACGTCGCCGCAAGAGGTCTTGACATCGAGGATGTGACTCTCGTCATCAATTACGACATACCCGAGAGCCCAGAATGGTACGTCCATAGGGTCGGTAGGACTGGAAGGGCCGGAAAGGTAGGAAAGGCGATTACTTTCGTGAGCTCGGACGAGAAGCATCTGCTCGAAGGAATCAAGGAATTCGGAAAGGGGGAGATTGAACAGGCAGAGGTCCCGACGACTGGCGAGAGGGATGTTGTGAGAAAGGTTTGGGACTTCGACGAGTATGTGGATATATATGGAATGGTCAAGTTCAATATCAACCTCGGAAAAGCGGATAAGGTTGGGATGAATGATGTCATCGAGCTGATCCGGAACAGAGGGGAAATAAGTGAGATCGCGATTGGACAGGTAGAGATGGGTGAAACCTCCAGTGAATTTGAGATTCACAAAGAAGTGGCGTACAAAGCGATGAAGAGTCTTGACCAGTCCCGATATCGTGGCAAGGTGATCAGCATCGAACCGGTTCCGCGCGCCAAGTGAACTTCATGAAGCCAAGGCGAATTTGATATTCATCTTTGAACGGCAACCAGTACATCCATGACCTGGAACGTCTTCACTTCCTTGCCGTGCAAGGTCAGTCTCTTCTCGAGTGTCACCATATCCTTAGTGACTTGAATGGGTGCCCCATCGGAAAGTTCTACCTCGATCGGTCCCGACTCAAACGATAAGGCTACGCTCGCCGGGTCCATTGGCTCGAGCTTCGCGACTATCTCCTTCGCTCTGGCTTTGAACTTCGGTCCTATCTTCGATAGCACCGGTCTGAGAGCGACGATCTTCTCCTCAAGATCGATTTCTTTGGCGATCTTGAGATTCCTTGCTCTGATAGTCCCCATAATGTCTTTCTCGTAGCCTAGGAGACGCGCCGACCCCTCACCCATCAATTCGACAAGCTCTATCTCACTATTCAACGAAATGCCGCTCTCAGCCTTCCAAGATCTTAACATTCCGATTACTTCCTTTGCCAATTCCCCTCGTTCCTCCTCATTTTCGTCGACAAATGCGGGTTCAGGCCACATGCTCACATGGATGCTCTGTTCCTTCTCGATGGATCGGAAGCAGGTCTGATAGACCTCCTCAGCTACATGCGGCAGAAGAGGAGCTAACATCTTCATTACTCCAAGACAGATTGTGTAGAGTGTGAACTTGACCGCTTCATCTGATGGATCCCTCATCCTGAATTTGACCATCTCGATGTAGTGATCCGCGAACTCGTGCCAGGCGAAGTCCTCGATGACCCTCATGGCTTTGTCAAAGGAGTAATTGTCGTAATGCTCCGTGGCGACCTTGACGACTTTGCTGTATCTGCTCAGAATCCATTTGTCTGTCGAACGGAGCATTCCCATTTTCGGTGCGTCACCTATGACGCTTCCGACGAACTTTCCAATGTTCCAAAGCTTTGTGCAGAATCTTCCTCCGTGCACTACATCCTTCTCCCTGAAGGCGTTGTCCTCACCGAGCGAACACGTGCAAGCGTAGTATCGAAGAGCGTCTGCTCCGTTCTTCTCGAGTATCGGCATTGGGTCAATGACATTGCCAAGCGATGAGTGCATCGGAGTACCATCGGCCGACATGATGAATCCATGAATCATAATGTCATTCCATGGCCTCTGTCCCACAAGGAGGTGCTCTCTCAGGATCGTGTAGAACGCCCATGTTCGAATGATGTCGTGAGATTGGGGACGCATTGACATCGGATACAATCTCTCGAATTTCTTCATGTCCCTAAGCCAGTATGTGTTGTAGAGTGGGGAGACGCTCGAATCCATCCATGTATCGAACACGTCCTCACAACCCTTGAGCTCGCCGCCACATTTCGGGCACCTATCGACTGGCGGTGAATCCTTGGTCGGATCGACATAGCAGTCCTCTTCTCTTGCGGGGACGACCTGCTCGCATTCTACGCACTCCCATATGGGGATGGGAGTTGCGAAGTAACGCTGTCGTGATATGACCCAATCCCATTCGAGAGAATCCACCCAATCCCGTAGTCGCACCTTCATGAATTCGGGAAACCATTTTATCTCATCCGCTCTTGCCAAGACCTCTTTCTTGAAATCAAGTGTTCTGAGAAACCACTGGGGGACCTGCAGAAACTCAATTGGCTCGTGACATCGCCAACAAGTGCTCACGTTCTGTTCGACTTCCTTCTGCCCGAGTAGAATGCCAGCTTCCCTCAAATCATCGATAGCTCTCTTCCTCGCTTCTTTGACCGACAGCCCTACATATTTGCCGGAAATCTCCGTCATCTTCCCTTGTTCGTCGATCCCTCTTTCGAGTGGGAGGTTGTACTTCATCACCCACTGAAGATCGTCCTTGTCTCCTATCGTGCAAATCATGACGTTTCCAGAGCCAAATCCCGGATCGACTTTCGGGTCGGAGACGACGTTCACTTCCCGTCCATAGATGGGGGTCAAGAGCGTCCTCCCGACAAGGTCTCCTTTCTTACTGTCATCGGGATGAACTGCAACGAGCTGGCAGGTACAGAGGAGTTCGGGTCTGGTGGTAGCTATCACGACGAAGTCGTCCGAGCCTTTGATCTGGAACTTGATGAAATTGAGTTTCGTACCGCCTTGACGGTACTCGATTTCCGCATCGGCCAGCGCGGTCATACATCTTGGACACCAGTTGACTGGATATGTACCTTTGTAGACCAGGCCTTTGTCTAGCATCCTTAGAAACGATATCTGAGTGATTCTTCGGTAATATGGGGCATCAGTCTGGTAGTAGATGCTCGGGTCCATCGATTCGCCGAGCATCTCAAACTGAGCGGTCATCTCTTCTATGAAGCTGGTAGCGTATTCGCTACATAGCTTGATGAAATCCTGCCGAGGCATGGATAGTTTCGTAATTCCGTATTTCTTCTCAACTCTGACTTCAGTCGGAGTCCCGTTCACATCGAAGCACAACGGAAAGAAGACATTGTATCCTCTCATTCTATGATATCTGGCGGCGAAGTCTATCAGAGAGTATCCGGTTGCGTGCCCCAGATGCAGGGAACCAGAAGTGTATCTCGGCGGGTTGTCAACACTGTAGACAGGCATCGAGGACGATTGGTCGAACTTGTAGAGTTCCCATTCTTTCCATTTCTTCTGCCACTTTCTTTCGATTGGAACGGCCTCGTACTGAGTCATGCGCAGGGGGAATACGATTGGCCTGCTTTAAAAAGTTGCTGAGAAGCCAATAGATCAGCTCTTGGACCTTCTCCGATGCTCAAGTCTGGATTCCTTCATCTCCTTGACCATTTTCTGGATACGTTCCATCGTTTCGACGGTCGCTTTGATAAGATTCCATTCAATTGCCTTTGCGACGAAGATCTTGTCCTCGGTTATGAGACGGCCGTGCAGGCTATACTTGGCCACATTGCCCGCATGATTGTGCTTCGTCACATGCAACGTGAAAAGCATGGGTTTGGACAACCTAGCGATCTTCTTGAGCTCGGTCTCTATCTCTTTGTCCATAACCTCCAGGGAGTGACGGTCCTCCTCCTCGAGACCAGTTATTTGGACGTAGACAACGTCTCTCGATTTGAATGAGGCCACGAGCTCGACTAGATCGTAGGTACTGAGTATTCCTTTCAACGTGTCGTTCTCGACCACTGGCAGAGTGGATATCTTCCTATCGACCATCGTTCTCGCCGCTTCCCCGATGAGCGTCTCTGGTCCCACTGTGACCGGGTTGTCGATAGAAAGCGATCCGATGTCTATATCCACTGGGTTGCTTCGGCCCGTTATCTCCCCCACGGTCTCACCTTTTCGGCTGGCCCATCCATAGTTCACAATATCCTTGACTCCCACGATCCCGACCAGTCTATCTTCACTGTCAACCACTGGAAGCGTCCGAACATCCAATTTTCCCATGAGCTCGATCGCTCGCTTGAGGCTATCTTTGGAGGTGACGGTCTGGACCTCTTTGGTCATCACTTCTTTTACTGGTATGCTCCTCAAGTTCCTAATGTCGGGGATTATCCCAACGATGTCTTCTCTGGAGATTATTCCAAGAATCTTCCTTCCGCGCACGACTGGAATCTCTCGATAGCCAGTGGATACGATGCTCTCGGCTACTTCTGTGATCTTGCTTTCCTCAGTCACTTCGGGAGGGCTCTCTATTACGGACTTCGCTTTGGTGCCTGTAGGGAGATTCTTCCTCTTCAGTAATGAGCCATAACTGACGACACCTGCGAGCTTGTTGCGATCCTCCACGACCGGGATCTCATGCAGGTCCAATGCGCGCATCCTGGCGACAACATCCGAAATCGTCATTTCGGGATCCACCGCTTCGTACTGGGTCGTCATCAAGTCCTCGATTCTGTAGGATTCGATCAGGGATCTGAGTTGCTCTCTCACTTTTACTGTCTCCAAACCTTCGCCCTTCACTTCCTTTCACCTCCTTCTCACATATTGAAGCCATGATTATTTAACAATGTCAAACGAATCTCCCCGTCGACATCATTCCAATGGGTCAGTCCTCTTCTTGACAAGTCACGTCGTTTCTGTGATAGCAGCTTCACTATTACCTCAAGTCGCTGAATGGGGTTCCACTGAGCAGCGAACTCACGATCGACGTGACATCCTCTGCTGGTATGCGCACCTGCTCGGTCGTGTCTCTGTCTCGTATCGTTACCGTTCCTTCCTTGAGGCTATCATAGTCCACGGTCACACACCAAGGTGTTCCGGCCTCGTCCATCCGCGCATATCTCCTTCCAATTGACCCGGAGTCGTCGAAATATGTCGTTATCCCGCGCATCCTCAACCTCTTATCTATCTCGGCGGCCTTTGTGTCGAGGCCGTCCTTGGCCATAAGCGGAAACACTCCAACCTTTATCGGCGCGATAGCTGGTTTCAGGCGCAAGACCACATAGCCTTCAGGAGACTGGCGGTACGCGTGCTCAAGACAGGAATAGAAAATGCGGTCCAGACCATGAGAAGGTTCGATGACGTGAGGAATAATCCTCTTGCCGCTGACCTTCTCCTTGACGTTCATAACCTCGAAGTACTTGTCATCAAGCGTCATTCGGTCTCCGTTTACTTCGATCGTAATGTTCCCATCTACCACGTTCGAGAAATCGGCGGCCTCGAGAGCCTTTCCGATATTGGCCGACCTCCCTTTGAATGCCGGACCAAGGGCATCGTATCTGGCTCTTATGACATTTCGATCAACTTCGACGGGTTCATCAAATCGCTTGAATGCCGTCATGTCAGCGTTTGAGAACTCGATGTGTCTTGAAAGGTCCCAACATCCTCTGTCCGCGATTCCAACAACCTCAGTCCAACCATACGAAAGCAGTGCCTCCGCGTCCCAGCAGTCGGCAGCGTAGTGTGCCATCTCCGTTCTCAGATGCTGTCGGAATCTCATTCTCTCAGGTTCAATGCCGGCGGCCTTCAGGAATTCTTGTGTAAAGTACATGAAGTAGGCCAGAGTGGCATTTGCGATGACCTTCCTCTCGACCGCTTCGCCAACGGTCATTTCAATCTCCGATCCATCGTTCGGGACAAGCTTGATCGTCTCATTTCTCACGACATCGAACCTTGGCCAAGTCTTGTTCTCGGGATCCACGAAGAGCTCGGCCTCCATCATATTGAACTCCCTGAGCCTTATGACGCCTTGACGAGGGGATATCTCATTCCTATATCCTCTGCCAATCTGTATGGCACCGAAAGGCAACCTCTCCCTCATGTATCGATACAAAGGGATGTAGTCCACGAAGATGTTCTGCGCAGTTTCAGGTCTCAGGTATCCCTTTCTTCCGAAACCAGGTCCCAAGGTAGTCTTGAACATGAGATTGAACTCTTCCACATTCGATAGTTCGCCACCGCATTGGGGGCATCTGGCACCCTTTTCCCTCAACAGGTTCTCAAGGTCCTTCATAGGGAGCGAACTTGGATTCTCATGGAGATCCTTGGCCAGATGATCGGCTCTGAACGACTCTTTGCATGACAAACAGGAAATGATTTTGTCTGAGAACGCATCAACATGACCCGAGGCCCTGAAGACGATTTCTGGGCCAATCGTATCGCCGTCGATTTCAACGAAACCCTCGCCAAGAGTGTAGGCACGCCTCCATAGATCAATGATATTATTCTTCATGATCACCCCCAGCGGACCATAGTCGTACATGCCAGCGACCCCGCCGTATATCTCATAGGCCGGCCAGATGAATCCTCTCCGCTTGCAGAGTGAAAGAACATCCGCTGCTTCCATTACACGTCCCCTATTAGCACAGATATGACATCGAAATCGTAGATCATCGCAAGCAGGCTGTCCTTGGAGTCCCTTACGGGAAGCTGCCCGAAATCGTTTTTCCTCATTATTCTTGCGGCTTCGGAAACGCTCGTCTTCTTGAAGACAGTCACGGGAGATCGAACCATTATGTCTCTCACTGGAAGGCCTGGCAACTCGATTTTTGAGACCTCGTACCATAGTTTCATAACGTTCCTGAGCCCCTCCCAAGTCCACTCGTCCTCATCCTGCCCGATGCCAAGATCGGCCATGGCAACTGAGCCATTGATGTATGATCTGTTGAATATGTCCCTATCCGTGAGTATACCAGAGAGTCTGCCAGTGTCGTCGAGAACTGGCAATGCACTAGCTTTTGTCACCTTGAAAGTGACCAATGCGACTGCAAGAGGAGCGTCCTGATAGATAGGGACGCAGGTCGATTTGATGACTCTCTCGACTGGTATATCGGTTGCGTTTTTCTCCACGACCGACAGCAGGTCCGCGGGCGTCACAATACCAACGAGCTTTTTCTCGCCGACCACGGGAAGGTGTCGAATCTGTTTCGTGCAGAATATCTGAGCAGCCTTTCTCACGTCGTCCCTAGGGGAAATGAATGGCGGATCTCTGTTCATGATTAATGCCAATTGGTCCTCGTCCGGCTTCTCGAATATGTCTTGCCGTGTTATCAGTCCCGCCAATGAACCGTCATTTCTCTTGACCACGGGGAGTCCGGTCAGGTTGTGTTTGACCATCATCTTGAGGACGTCGTTTCTGTTTCCTGGCACTTGAGCCACAATCGGATTCGCAGTCATCACTTCCTCTACCCTAGTCATGATGGTTCCTCCTTCACCGCTCTGACGACCAGTACGGGACAGTGGGCGTATCTGACCACACGCTCGGCTACACTGCCCAAGAGTATCTTGGAAACACCAGTCCGACCCAGCGTTCCCATGACTATCAAATCGTGGATCCTTGACGAATCAACTATTTTTCTCACTGGAGAACCCTCTTCCACGATAGCGTTTACCTTGACGCCGATCTTCTCACCCTCTTGTTTCACGGTCTCCACAGCTTCCTTGCCCTCCTTCTCCAGAAGGGAATACACGCTGACGATTGTGGAATCCATTGGAAAATTGATGAAAGAGGTCTGATCGACGACGTACAAGGCAGTGACCTCTGCCCCTAACAATCTCGCGAGTTCAAGACCTTCGCTTATCGCAGCCTTTGTGTACTCGCTACCGTCGGTCGGTATCAATATCTTCTTGAACAGACTCATTTGTTCACTCTCCAGACCTTCTTGCCTATGCAGACTAGTTTCGGATCGTCCGCTCGGGACCGTAACACCAGGTCCGTGACGGGATCGCCTTTCTTGCTACCGATCACCATGAAGTCGCATGGTGAGTCTGGTTCAATAGCTATTGTGACATTCCGATTTAAAATCTTTCTTCCATTCTTTGTGGCCATGTCAATTGCACAACGAATATCCCCCATGCCCTGATATCTGAGCACCCTACCAGCATACTCCAGCTCCGTCAACATGTCAGGTTGGGAAATCATGGCATTGTCGGTCCCAAGGGCCACGATCGCGCCGGCCTCAATCATTCTTCTGATTGGGGGCATCTTGCCGAAGAACAAATTCGAACGCGGACACACGACAATTGGCACCCCTCCTTCGACACACATCGCCAAATCATCATCGGTGGCCATTGTCATATGTATGAGAAATGAAGGCTTCATGTCCAGGATCTGATCCATATCTTCTCTCACTCTCTCGCTCGCGTGTATGGCAAACATCTTTCCCTTCGATTTGACGTAAGCAGCGAGATCAGCAATTGCTCCAGCGTCCCAATCGATTGCGCTCGAGAGACCGATACCGTCGACCACCTTCAATAGGTCGTTCAGCTCCTTCTTTCTGAAATCAAGACCCGTCGGTCTGCCAAAGATGACTGGTATGCACCAGTTATCGTCTAACGAGAGCAGCTGTCGCGTGCCTTGAATACCGCCTTCCCTAAAATCGATGAACTTCGAAGTGCCACGTCCGAGCATGTATTTCGAGAGGGTCGTCATTGAATCAACAATGGCTTTCGACGGAGTGGTCGCGAGAACTCTGTGTTTCAGACCTTTCGGTGGAGCTACAGTCTCTTCCAGGCTGAGGGTGAGATCCAGTGGCACGACATTATCCGCGAGATGCGTGTGGGAGTTCACGAGAGTGGGAAGTATTAGACCTTCTGCCAGAGAGGAACTGACGCGACCCTTTCCTACCTCTCTCACCATGCCCTCCTCGAAGCCGACATATCCCTCGATGAAACCCAGGTCAGTCAGAACAGACCCCGAGACGTACTGCATCAGCGATGAAATGGAGGGCAGGATATTTCAATCTGCGGCATGTCACTAGCCAAAACGTTTCAAAAGCATTTTGTAGAGCGGAAATCGGTCCTATAAACCCTCTGGCTCGCCACAGCGCTCCGCCCGTCTTCTTCCTTGCCCGTTCCCACCAAACCTGCGCCTGATGGCGCAGGCTCTTCCCCTTTTTTCGAGTGGAGTCAAGAATAGGAGTGGGTCCAAGGAGATTTGCACTCCCGAGGAGAACTGGATTGAACTACGAAATGCCCTTTCCCCCCAAATCCTCTTACGGAGACCTGAGAGATGAGTCTTATAGACCCATTTCTAGCCGTCCAAAGGATTTTATATCTCATTCTTAGTAAG
>Ga0153916_10001000_pt1 | contig 19784 bp, 15 predicted proteins | sample Opewatmetagenome_FD_109642 | JGI IMG/M metagenome (GOLD analysis project Ga0153916, IMG submission 109642) | Freshwater wetland microbial communities from Ohio, USA - Open water 3 Core 3 Depth 4 metaG | ecosystem: Environmental > Aquatic > Freshwater > Wetlands | place: USA: Ohio, Lake Erie... | reverse complement strand
CCCAGGCTGCCGCTGCAATTGACGGACGGCGACCGGATCGACGTCCCGCTCGTCCTGGCCGACAAAGGCGGCGATCAACGGTCGGCTCCCGGATTGGCGGGGATACCCGCCGCCCCGATGAAGCCCACGGACTGGGGGCATTTCCAAAATGGGCTGGCAACGGGGATGAGGATGAAGGCTGGAGAAGGAGGTCCTTCGCAACAGGGACTTTTCGGCGCGATGGCTGGCTTCGGAGGGATGAAGGCCGGAAAGGCAGGTCTCTCGGAACTGGCCTTCCCAGCAGGCGAGGAGCGGTTGTCGATGGCTTACTCGGCGGGCCGCGGGCTGGGTGTCCCGGGCCGGCCGTTCCAGCTCATTCCCCCCGGCTATCCGCGGGAGTCCTCCCGGAGCGGCCAGATCGACGGCCGCGAGGAAGTGACGCTTTCCCTGCCCACCGATTCCGTGCCCGGCTCGCTCTCCGTCACGCTGACCGTGTTTCCCAGCCCGCTGGCGGGAATTGATCGGGCCGCGGAGAGCGCGGCGCAAGAGGCGGGGGGGTGCTTCGAGCAGCCCGCCGCCGCAAGCTTCCTCAGCGCGTTGGCCCTCCAGTACTTGTTGGAGCACGACGTGGCCAGCCCGGCCATCGCCCGCCGCGCCCACGAGCGACTGCAAGCGGCCCAGGCGGAGCTGATCGGCTACGAGACCTCGCCCACGGGCTTTGCCTCGTTCCCCGGGGCCCCGGCCGACGAGGCCGCGACCGCCTGGGGACTGATGGTGTTCCGCGAGATGGCCAAGGTCCGCGACGTCGACTACCCGGTGATCGCCCGGGCCACGCAGTGGCTCAAGGATCGCCTCGGCCGGCTGGGCGACCGCCGGCCAGGCCCCGACCCCGCCGCCTCGGCCGTGGCCGAGGCGCAACTGGTGTGGGCCCTGTTGCCGTCCGGTCAGGCGGGACTCGAGGCCCAGGTCGAGCGCCTCGCCGGCTTGGCCCTGCAATCCCCCGATCCCCGGCTGATGGCCTTGGCGGCGATGGGGGCGATCGACGCGGGCCGGAAGAGCGACGGCCGCAAGCTGCTCGACCGGTTGGCGAAGGCCCAAGCGGACGACGGCCGCGTCGAGCCCGCCGGCGGCTCGCCGGCGGAGGGCCGCGGGCGCTCGCCGCAAGTCGAAACCACCGCGCTGGCGGCCCTTGCCTGGCTCAAGTTGCCCGAGTATGCCCCGCAAGCCGACCGGGCCGTCGCGTGGGTCCTCAAGAACCGGCAGGCGTCGGGAACCTTTGGATCGCCGCGGGCAACCGCCCTGGCCTCGATGGCCCTGGTGGAGCAGGACCGGCGCGAGCCCCGCGCCGCTGGCGGCGGCAGGCTGATCGTACGGCGGGCCGACCAGGTGCTGGCCGAGCGGAGCTTCGCCCCCGGACGCCAGGAGGCCATCCTCGTCACCGGTCTGGAAGCGAAGCTCCGGCCGGGCGAGAATCGGCTGACCCTCGAGCTCACCGGCGATCAGCGGATGCCCTACCTGGTGAGCGTCCGCGACCGGAGCCCCAAGCCGGTCAACGACGACGCCTCGCCCCTAAGGCTCTCTACGCGGCTCGCTCAGGCCAAGGTCAAGGAGAACCAGAGGGTCGCTCTTGCCGCCGAGCTGAGCAACACCGACGATCGGGCTGTCCCCATAACCGTGGCCACGCTCGGCCTGCCGGCAGGGCTGGAGGCCCGGCTGGAGCAGCTCCGGGAGTTGAAGAAAGCGGGCGCGATCGACTCTTACGCCACGCAGCCCCGCCAGGTCACGTTCTACTGGCGCGGCCTGGCCCCGAAGCAGAAGGTGCAATGGAACCTCGATCTGGACGCGGGGGTTCCGGGCAAGTTCACCGGCCCGCCCTCTTCCGCCTACCTCTACTCCGTGCCCGAGCAGAAGCAGTGGGCCGAGCCGACGGAAGTGGAGATCACGCGATAGGGATCGTGGCCCGCGGCCGCGGGGCAACAGCGGGCAAGCCCGCCCGCTAAACGGCTCGAGCCCTCATCCTTCATCCTTCATCCTTCATCCTTGGTTCCTCCTCCCGCACCAGCCGGCTGATCTCCTTGAACTCCGGGGTCCCGGCGATCCGGCACCATTCAAATAGCGCGGCCTCGGTGGTGGTGAGCGTGGCGCCGGAGGCGTCCATGCGGGCCAGGGCGGTGCGGTAGTCGATCTTGCGTCGCGAGCCGACCGCGTCCACCGCCACGTAGACCCGCCACCCTTGGCCGAGCAGGTCCAGGACCGTCTGCTCGACGCAGACGTGGGCCTCCATCCCGCACGCCAGGAGCTTGTGGATGCCCCGGCTCTCCAGGTCGTGGAAGAGCTGCGGGCAGCCCCCGCCGCTGAAGGTCAGCTTGGAAGGGATTTTTCCCAACCGGCCGGCCAACTCGGGGAGCGTCGGCCCGAGACCCTGGGGATACTGTTCGGTGGCCACGACGGGCAGTCCGAGGAGCTTGGCCCCGTCGATCAACCGTCGGATGTTCCAGACCACGCGTCGGCAGTCGGCGATCGCCGGGGCCAGCATCTCCTGCACGTCGATCACCACCAGGGCGGTGTCGCCCGGCGACATCAATTCGGGACTCCGGGGAAGGCACGCACTGTCGTCCATGACGCCAAGATACCGAAACGGGGTCGCTTCGGCCAGCCCCAAAAAACGTGCCGATCGCCTACCGGGCAGCAAGGGCTCCCCGCACGGCATTGACGTATTGCCGGTCGCCGACGCTGAGCCGCTCAATCGCCACGCGGACGCACGTCCCGTCGTCGCGCTGGAGCCGAACCACGTCGCCTTCCAGGACGCTCACCAGCCGGCCCACGAGGCGATGCCGCCCCGTATTGTCCGTCCAGGTACGCAGCCCGCGGTCCAGCGCGGAGGTCGTCTTGGCAGGGGCCTCGGGCTTCTTCTCCGGCGCGGGAGCCGGGGGAAGCTTGGGAGGCTCGGCCTTCGCCGGGGCGGGCGCCTCGGCTTTCTTCTCGGGCGCTGCCGGCTTCTTCTCGGGCGCCGGCGGGGCGGCGGGCTTCGCCTCGGCCTTCGGCGGAGCCGCGGGCGTCGCCGCGGGTTTGGGGGCCTCAGCCTTCGCCGGAGCGGGCGGCGGCGGGGCCTTCACCGCAGGCGGGGCCGCCGGCTTGGGCGGCACAACGACCTTCGCAGGGGCCGGCGGTGCCGCGGGCTTCGCCTTGGCAGGAGCCTTCGGCGGCGCAATGTCGCTCGGAGACGGCGCCGGTTGAATCGCCGGAGCTTCAGGCTGGCAGCAGACCGGCTCCTCCGGGACACAGCACCGTGCGGCCCGGCCGCACCGGATCCGGGCCATGGTTTGACAAGGGGCCGGCTCGCAGCACGGGGTGACTGCCTCGCAGCCGCCGCAACCGTGGCCCCCCCAGCGACCATGGACGCAGCCCAGGAACTTGCAGGCCCAGGCCGCTTCTCCTGCGACCCAGAGGGCCGCGACCAGGATCGCGCACATCAACAAGAGTCGTCTCATCGGGAAACCCTCCTACTTGAGAACCGACAGGGTCCAGACCGCGATCACACTAGCACAATCCGACTAACTATACTAGCCTTTGCCAATTGCCCATGCAACCGGGGTCTTCCTGTTTATCAGGGGTATAGTACGAATGGGTGGTAACGTGCATGCTGTAGGTATTCTTTTGGCCGCATCGCACAGGCCGTGGCACCGACCGCCTCGGCCTCATACCCCTGGTCCTTGTCCGAGATTTCCGCCATATTGACGATGAACTGCTTGAGGACAACCTGTTGCGGTGGGAGGGAGCGATGAAGAGCCGCGCGACGACAATCTTGACGGTAAGGCACAAGGGGATTGTCGCAATGGGGGGGGATGGCCAGGTAACCGTGGGCAGCTCGATCATGAAGGGGGACGCGGTGAAGATCCGCCGGCTGATGGACGGCAAGGTGATCACCGGCTTCGCCGGGTCGACCGCCGACGCCTTCGCCCTGCTGGAGCGGTTCGAGGCGAAGCTCAAGGACTTTCCCTCGAACGTCCCCCGCGCGGCGACCGAGCTGGCCAAGGAGTGGCGGACCGACCGGGTGCTCCGGCGGCTGGAGGCGATGATGGCGGTGGTCGATGCCCGCTACACGCTGCTCGTGACCGGCAACGGCGACGTGATCCAGCCGACCGACGGGGTTTTGGGGATCGGCTCCGGGGGGAGTTACGCGGTGGCCGCGGCCCGGGCCCTGATCGCCCATTCCAGCCTCTCGGCCGCGGAAATAGTGCGTACCGCCCTGGAGATCGCCGCCGGCATCGACGTCTACACCAACGCGCACATCGTCGTGGAGGAATTGGCGTGGCAAACCTGACGCCCCGGGAGATCGTGGCGGAGCTGGACCGGCACATCGTGGGCCAGGACGCGGCGAAGCGGGCGGTGGCGGTGGCCATACGGAACCGCTGGCGGCGGCAGCAGTTGGCGGACGAGATGCGGGCCGAGGTGGCCCCCAAGAACATCCTCATGATCGGGCCGACGGGCGTGGGGAAGACGGAGATCGCCCGCCGCCTGGCCAAGCTCACCGGCGCCCCGTTCATCAAGGTCGAGGCCACCCGCTACACCGAGGTCGGCTACTACGGCCGCGACGTGGAGAGCATGGTCCGGGACCTCGTCGAGAACGCGATCGGTCTGGTCCGGCAGGAAGAGACGGCGAGGGTCGAGCCCGAGGCCCGCCGCCGGGTCGACGAGCGGCTGGTGGACCTGCTGGTCCCCCGTCCGCCGGCGTTCGAGGTGGGCGCGGAGAGTCCCGATTCCGCCGAGCGCTACGAGCGGACGCGGGAGAAGATGCGCTCCATGCTCGCCGCGGGGGAGCTCGAGGATCGCCGGGTCGAAGTCGCCGTCGAGCAGAGGGCGATGCCGATGATGTTCTCGGCGGCCGGGCTGGAGCACGTCGACCTCGACCTCCAGTCGATGTTCGAGAAGATCCTCCCCCGCAGCTCGTCGCGCCGGGAGATGACGGTCGCCGAGGCGCGCAACGTGCTCTTCGAGCAGGAATCCGACGCCCTGATCAATCAGGACAAGGTCCACGCCCAGGCGATCGACCTGGCGGAGAACCTGGGGATCATCTTCGTCGACGAGATGGACAAGATCGTGGCCAGCGAGGAGATCCACGGCGCGGACGTCTCCCGCCAGGGCGTGCAGCGCGACCTGTTGCCGATCGTCGAGGGGACCACGGTCCAGACCCGCTACGGCTGGGTCAAGACCGATCACGTCCTGTTCATCGCCGCGGGGGCCTTCCACCGCGCCAAGCCCAGCGACCTGATGCCCGAGCTCCAGGGGCGGTTCCCCATCCGCGTCGAGCTGAAGGACCTCGGCAAGGAGGATTTCGTCCGCATCCTCAAGGAGCCCAGGAGCTCGCTCACCAAACAGTACCGTGCCCTGCTGGAGACGGAGGGGGTGGAGATCGTCTTCGAGGACGACGCCGTCGAGGCCCTGGCCGATTACGCGTTCCAGGTGAACCAGACGGCCCAGAACATCGGCGCCCGGCGGCTCTATACGATCATGGAGCGGCTTTTGGAGGAGCTCAGCTTCGAGGCGCCGGAGATGAAGATGGGCCGGGTGGCGATCAACGCCGCCTACGTCCGCCAGCGACTCAGCGAGGTCACCCGCGACGAAGACCTCAGCAAGTTCATCCTTTAGAAGGGGTCGGGCTACTCGCGGCCCGGGATCGATTCGCCGCGGACGAGGTCCTCGAAGGTCTGGCGGCGTCGGACCAGATGGGCGCGGCCGTCCTGGAGGAGGACTTCAGCGGCCAGCGGCTTCGAGTTGTAGTTGGAGCCCATCACGAAGCCGTAGGCCCCGGCGCACTCGATCACCAGCAGGTCGCCGACGGCCGCCAGCGGGAGCCGCCGCGTGACCACAAAGCCCCCTTCCTCCTGGGTGAAGATGTCGCCCGACTCGCACAGCGGCCCGCCCACGCTCACGTCGACCAGCGGGCGATTGGGGTCGCCGTCGGCCGGGGCGATCGAGATCGGGTGGTAGTCCCCGTAGAGGATCGGCCGGGCGAGGTTGTTGAAGCCCGCGTCGACCAGGTAGAACAGGTTCCCGCCCTGCTTCTTCACGGCCCGGATCTCGGTCACCAGGTAGCCGCTTTCGGCGACCAGGTAGCGGCCCGGCTCGATCTCCAGGCGGAGCGGATGGCCGAACTTCGCTTCCAGCCGCTGGCGGGTCGCGTTCCAGAGGCGGAAGTACTCGTCCAGATCGACGTAGGACTGGTCCTCGCGGTAGGGGACGGGGAGCCCGCCGCCGGCGCTGATCGACTTCAGGTTGCGGCCGGCGACCCGGGCCGCGGCCTCCATCGCAGCGCAGACTTGTGCAAGGTGCTCCAGGTCGGTGCCGGAGCCGATGTGCATGTGCAGCCCCGTGACGCCCAGCCCATAGTGGTCGGCATTGACCAGGCAGTCGGGGAGCTGCTCGTGCCAGATGCCGTGCTTCGCCAGGTCGCCGCCGGTGTTGGTCTTGCGGCTGTGGCCGTGGCCGAAGCCGGGATTGACGCGCAGGGTGATCTCGCGGCCGGGGGCCCGGGAGCCGTACTGGTCGATCATGTCCGGCGAGCCGCAGTTGACGTGGACGTTTTCGCTCAGGACCAGCTCGAGCGACTCGGCGTCGAAGATGTCGGCGGTGTAGACGATGGGGGGCGGGTTGCCCTGGGTCCCGTACCCCGCGGCCATCGCCCGGCGGATCTCCCCCGCGCTCACCGTGTCCACCAGCGCCCCGCGGCGCCGCAGGAGATCCAGGACCGCGAGGTTCGAGCAGGCCTTCTGGGCGTAGCGGACGTGATCGAAGGCCCTTAGGTCCTGCAATCGCCGGACGATCGTCGCGGCGTCGTAGACGAACGTGGGCGTGCCGAACTGCCGGGCAAGGTCGGTCACCGGGAGGCCGGCGATTTCCGTGCGGGTCGTGGGAAAGACGGGCTTGGTAGGCATGGCGCAACACCCCTCGATGAGCCCAGTGGGCCGACACAGCGGATCTGAAATGTTAGGTGCCATGCCCACGCTTGCCGTGGGCATGTTGTGGGGCAGCATGGCCAAGCAAGCTTGGCCATGGCACCCGTCCCACGGGGCAACCAATGCCTTTCGCGATCCGCCGCGCGGGGCCCTTATTCTCCGATCAGCGTCGGCAGGCTGCCGAGCAGCTTGAGGAGCCCCTCTTCCAGCTCCAGCCGGGTCTGGCTTCCGTTGGGGATCGAGGTGGTGGTCATCCGCACGCGGTCCTTGCCGGCCGACCCTTGGAGCCCCTTGAGCAGCTTGTCGACCACGGGTTTGACCTCGGCCCCGCCCACCGCGCCGGCAAATCGGACGATCGGCGTGGCCGCGACGATGAACTGCGACGGCGGAACCGCTTTCCCGGCCTGGGCCTTTGCCTGGTCGATGGCCTGTCTGAGGTCACTGGCAGGATCCGGGCCTACGGCCAGGTACAAGCTGGTGTCGGCGGTGCCGACGATCACGGAGACCTTTTCCCCGAACATCTTGGACAGCCCTTCGGCGGCCTCTCCGAGCTGGGCCGTCGGCAGGGTGAGGACGTGGAACCGGATGCCGCTGTACTCCTCGGCGTTGAGCTTGATCGCCTTGGCGAGCTCCGGCTCGTCCTTGCCGACCTGCTCGATGAGCTGCTTGAGGGCCGACTCCAGCTTGGCCCCCTCGGCCACCTGGCCTCCGGCCACGAGCGAAGTCTTGCCAACGTCGAGCTTGAGCGTCGCGGCGACGTCGATCGTCCCGCTGGTGATGGACTTTTCCAGCGCGTCCATCAAATCGCCGAGGATCTGCTTGCCCTGCTTGAGCTGCTCTTCCGAGAGGCCCTGCTTTTCGAGCTCCGCCAGGGCACTGCTGCGGAGCGACGCCAGGTTGGTCTTCAGTTGTGCCGTGTCGGCGGGGTCGATCTTCGCGGTCATTTGGAGACTTGCCGTCGCGTCGGGCTGGATCAGGCCGGCGAAATTGCTCTTCAGCTCGCCCGTCTGCCCCATCTTCTTGGCCGTCTCGGTCCCCGGCTTTGCGGTGACGGTGAGGTCGAGATAGGCCGTGTTGGCTTTCTCGTCCACGTTGACCCCGATCAGGAGCGTGTCCAGGTCGTTGACCATCGTGGTCAACCGCTGCATGGCTTCGTCGGCCGTCTTCTTGCGCAGCGCCGCCTGCTCGTCGCTCTCGCCGGGGAGCCGCCGCTGCTGGGACATCTGGAAGGCAAACATCAGCGGCAGCATGAGTTGTTGCCGCGTCGCCTCGGGGACGTTCTTCACCGCGAGGCTGACCGCCACGAGGTACTTCCGATCCAATCCGCCCAGCAGGGTCTCGGGCGTGGCGGGAATGTCGGCCAGGGCCTCCTTCTTGTTGGCGAGGATCGTCCAGCCCTCCGACCCTTGCTTGACGAAGAGCAGTCCCCCGGGCGACTTGAGCTCGAACACACCCCCTTCGCCTGCCTTGGCCTCAAGATCGGCCTTCTTGAGCGCGGCCATCAAGCCCTTGACGTCCTTGCAGGGGACGAACGCCTGGATGATGAAATCGTTTGCCCCCGCGCCCGGCTTGACCACCAGCCCCCAAGGCTTCGACTTGTCCAAGCCCTTGACGACGTCTTCTCCGACCATCATCTGGATCGGCATCTCCAGCATGCCGGCCAGCTCGGGGTTGCCCGCCAACTTGCCCACCAAACCGACGGACTTGACGAGCTGGTCATAGCCGGCGACGGAAACCGTCACGAACGGCTGGCTGCCTGTCGGCGCTTTTTCGTCAGCCGCTCGGACGGGGGAGGTCCCCATCAGAATGGCCACCCCTAATGCCCACACCGCAAGGGCCACGATCAGGGTTCTTCTCACAATCCATCCTCCTTTGCAGCAAGTAAACCGATTTCCAGGGCCTTCCCGACTCCGACGCCGCGAGGCCCCCTCCACCATACGATCCTATCCTGCGACAACGGAAGTGTACCGGTAAGCCGGCGTCGCGAACAGGGTCCGCTCGGCGACGCCGGGAAGCCCGGCCGCGCGGGGGCCTGGGCCGCAGTCCGTTTCCAGTGCGGCCGCCCACCGGCCCATCGGCAGGAGCCCCCACCAGGGCAGGGAATGGTTCTCATGCCTGTCGCTTTTTCTTGGCCTCCTTTTTCGCAGGCTGCGACGGCTTCGCGGGCCGCAATGGGGTCAACCCACCTTTCCCTCCTTGCCCCATGACCGCAAACGCCCTCAAAACTCCATCCTCGACTTCAAGCCGACAGCGGAGCCCGCGATCGATCGGGGTGACGTTCCAGCGGAGATGGTCTCTTCCGGAGGCATCTCCAAGCGCCTTGGCGATCCGTTCCGCCTGGGGCCGCTCCGATCCGGCACTCAGCTCGGCCACGCAGCGGGCGGCCGGGCTTGCGGCGATGGAGACCTCCGCCGGCATGACCTTTTTCGACCCCTCCGCCTCGGCCCGCCCGATCGCTTCCTTGAGCGTGGAGAGCGGCTCCTTGCCCAAGGCGAGGAAGACCCGCGTCGGACCGATCCCGAGGACGACCTCGATGTTCTCGCCGATCATCTTCACCAGCTTGTCGCGGTTCGCGGCTTCGTAGGGGACGGGGAGCGTGAGCGTGTGGAGGCTGACCTCTCCGACCTTCTGCACGTCGGTCTTCACGAGTTGCTCGATGACGCCGGGATTGTCGCGGCGGACCGCGTCCAGCGCGGCGCGGAAGGTCGTGTCCAGCTTGGCCCCGTCGGCAATGTAGGCGCCGGTCACCAGCCGCAGCCCGGCCGGATCGAGCACCACGGACAGGGCCTTGTCGATGCGGCCGCTTTGGATCGTTTTCTGGGCGACGTCGGCCAGCCCGCCGACCAGGTCCTTGGCAACCTTGGCCTTCTCGGCGTTGGGTTCCTTGCGCTCGATGTCGTCGATCGCCCGGTTGCGAAGGGCGGTCACGATCTCCACGAGCCGCGAGGCACCGGCCGGCGAGCATCGCCAGGCGCAGTGGGCATTGATGGCGGCGCCGGGCAGGGCCAGCCCGGCCAGCTCGCTGGTGGCGCTGCCCAGGCCGGCCATCTGCTCGGCGAGCTTCGTCCCCGACCTGGCCGCGAGCGTCAGCTCCAGCAGGGCCTTCCCGCTCTTGGTGTCCAGCTTGACGCCGACCGTGAATTGCTCCAGTTCTTCAAACGCCTGGGCGATCGCCCCCATGGCATGCTCGGTCAAGAGCTTGCGGCCCGCGTGCTCTTCCTCGCTTTCGCCGGGTTTCCGCCGCAGCTCGGCTTCGGCCCGCTTCTTGAGCTGGCCGAGGGCTTGCCGGCGGAGCGGCTCGGGCACGTTGGCCGGGTGGAGGCGGATCGCCAGGTCGTACTGGTCGCTCAGCCCCTCCAGGAGCCGTGCCGGGTCGGCGGGGACGTTGGCCAGCAACTCGGCCCGGGAGCTCACCAGCGCCCAATTGCCGGCGTGCTTGACGTACAGCGGGCGGTTGGCGGCCTTGAACTCCAGGACGCCGCTGCCGGCGTCCTTGGCCGGCCCCGTAAACAGCTCCATCGTCTCCCGGACCCGGCCGAAGTCGGAAACCGGCACGAAGGCGTAGCCGGAAAGGACATCGCCGCGTCGTGCCCCGGAGGCCAGCTTCGTCTCATCGATCGCCAGAACGATCCCCCAGGGCTTCTCCTTGTCGATCCCGTCCAGGCCCCGGTTCTGCGTCACCAGTTTCAGCATCACCTCCAGCCCGACGGCTAGATCGGGGTTGTCCGCGAGCTTTCCCGCGTAATTGACGTCGTTCATCAGGGCGGTGTAGCCGGCCAGCGAGACTACGACCGCCGGCTTGGCCACAGCGGCGGGGGACTCCGCCGCCGTGGCGGCGTCCTTCGGACCCGGGGCCAGGAGCGCCGTCCCCAGCACTACGGCAACCGCGAGCAGACTCACCACGAGCAAGCTTTTCTTCACGACGACTTCTCCTTTGGCAACAGGGGAGGGCAGAAAATGGGTAGGCCCGGGACGCGGGGTCCACGTCAAGGGGATCCGGGTCTGGCTTTGCGGGCGCATAGGATCGCGTCAGTATCTTCGCCGGGAAAGCCGGGTTCTTGGAGCAGAGTGTACGGCAAGGGGCCAGTCAAAGGGAAGCAGGCTTCGGAGAGGGGGAGTTGGGGAAGGATGCCCTAGATTACCCAAACCAACAACAGCTCTTGGCGGACAAGGCATCTATCCCCATTTTACCCGGTCAGGGCTACCTCTCGCGATAGGTGATCCGGCCCTTGGTGAGATCGTACGGGGACAGTTCGACGGTTACTTTGTCCCCGGGGACAATCCGGATGAAGTTCTTCCGCATTCTTCCCGCGACATGGGCGATGACAGTGTGTCCGCTGTCCAATTGGACCCGAAAGCGGGTGTTGGCCAGGGCCTCGGTCACCACCCCGCCGACCTCCAACGGCTTCTCTTTTGGCATACACCTCTCCAGACGACAGCAAGATAGCGACCGCGCCGGCCAGCGGTCGGCCCATCCCGGTATCCTAGCAGGTTCGTGTCCCTGGTCCAAGGTGCCATGGGGGCGGGAGACAACGGCAGCACTGGGGGCGCCACAGCGTACGGCTCACCGTAGGGGGGGTGACGCACCCCTGCTGCTTTGTCCGCTGGGTTATCGACAATCCCGACGATTGCCCTTACACTTGCCTCTCGATTCTCTCGGCTCCCCGGATTCACGCCCTTGCGAGTGCCCCCCAATGGTGAATGAAGTCTCCCCCGCCTTGGACTCGTCGGCCTCAGCCGCCCCCCGACGGCAGTTGAACCTCTTCGACACCACCTCGATCATCGTCTCCATTGTGTTGGGGACGGGGATCTATATGAGCACCCCGCTCATCGCCAGCAAGGTTCCTTCGATCGCCTGGCTGTTCGGCGTGTGGTTGGCTGGCGCGGCGCTGTCCTTTGTCGGCGCCCTGTGCTACGGCGAGTTGACGACCATGTACCCCAGGGCCGGCGGCGACTATTTCTATCTCACGCGGGCCTACGGCCGCGACCCCGGGTTCTTGTTCGCCTGGTCGGAACTCTGGGTCACCCGGCCGGGCAACATCGGCGCGCTGGCCTTCGTCTTCGCCCAGTATGCATACCACCTCTGGCCATGGGCCGAGGAGATGACGGGATCGGTCGAGCTGTGGCCTTGGGGGCAGGTTACGCTGAAGGCGGTGGCCCTGCTGGTCTATGCCGCCGCCCCGGTGGTCCTGCTGACCGGGGTCAACATCGTCGGGGTGCGCGAAGGGAAATGGACCCAGAACGTGCTGACGATCCTCAAGCTGGCCGGGCCGGTGATGATCCTCGTCGCGGGGCTCCTGTTCTCCTCAGGAAATCAGGCTGCGGCAGCGCCGCTCGTGCGGGACTTCGACTTCGGCGGCGTCAAGCTGGCCCTGATCCTCGTCCTGTTCACCTACGGCGGCTGGAGCGAGATCGCCACCGTGGGCGCCGAGGTCCGCAACCCGGAGAAGAACATGCTCCGCTCGCTGCTGCTGGGGATGGGGGCCGTTACCGCGATCTACTTGGTGCTCAACTACGTGTTTCTCCACGTGCTGGGCTTCGAAGGCTTCGGCCGCTCGGGCGCCGTGGCCGCCGACACGGTCCGGCCGGCGTTCGGCCAGGTCGGCGACAAGCTGATCAGCCTGATGATCACCATTTCCGCGCTGGGGGCGCTCAGTGCCCAGATCTTCACGGGGGGCCGGATCTACTACGCCATGGGCAAGGACCATCCGCTTTACGCCTGGCTCGGCCGCTGGAGCCAGCGCTCGGGAACGCCCGTCCGGTCGCTCGTGCTCCAGGCCGCCGCGAGCGTGATCCTGATCGTCGTTTTCGGCCTCAGCGAGAGCCAGAAGGCGGGCGCATTCGAGCAGATCGTCGGTTTCACGGCGCCGTTGTTTTGGGCCTTCTTCACCATGGTTGGGTTGTCCGTGTTCGTCTTTCGCGCGTTCGAGCCCGCCGCGCCCCGCCCCTTCCGCGCGCCGCTGTTCCCGCTCCCCCCGATCCTCTTCTGCTTGATGACCACCTTCATGCTCTACGCCAGCATCGATTATGCGCTGAACGTCGGCGGGAAGAAGACTCTCTGGTGGGTCGCGGTGATGGCCGTTGGCGTTGTGATGGTCTTCGTCAACCGCTTCTTCACCCCAAAGCAGCAGGAGTAGCGCGGGCCGAGTGCGGCGAGTTCCGCCGGGTGCTGATTTGCCTGGTCGAAAAGAAAGGGAGCTGACGATGTCATCCTCCGGCCTCCGCATCGCGGCAATCTTCGCCATCCTGTCGACCGCGCCTGTTCTTTTCGCGGCCGACGTGCCCGACGTCCCCCGCGACGTGCTGCGCAAGGCGGCCCACGTCCGGCCCACGCCCCAGCAGGCCGCCTGGCAGGAGCTGGAGTACACCTGCTTCACCCATTTCGGCATGAACACCTTCACCGACCGGGAATGGGGCGACGGCAAGGAAGACCCCAAGCTCTTTAACCCGACCGCCTTCGATGCCCGGCAGTGGGCCGCCGCCTGCAAGGCCGCCGGGATGAAGATGATCATCCTCACGGCCAAGCACCACGACGGCTTCTGCCTCTGGCCGAGCAAGTACACCGAGCACTCGGTCAAGAGCAGCCCGTGGAAGCAGGGCAAGGGGAACGTGGTCAAGGAGGTCTCGGAAGCCTGCCGGGAGTTTGGCCTCAAGTTCGGCGTCTATCTCTCCCCCTGGGACCGCCACGAGCGGACCTACGGCTCGGCGGCCTACAACACCTTCTACACCAACCAGCTCCGCGAGCTGTTGACCAACTACGGCCCGGTCGCCGAGGTCTGGTGGGACGGGGCGTGCGGCGAAGGGCCCAACGGCAAGCGCCAGGTCTACGACTGGGACGGCTACACCAAGGTCGTGCGGGAGTGCCAGCCTGGGGCGGTGATCTTCGGCATGGGCCCGGACGTCCGCTGGGTGGGCAACGAGGACGGCCTGGCCCGGGAAAGCGAGTGGAGCGTGCTGCCCGAGAAGGGCCCCGGCGACCAGACCGCCGGCGACCTGGGCCACCGCAAGTACCTGCTCGGGGCCGGCGAGCTGGTCTGGTATCCGGCGGAGTGCGACGTCTCGATCCGCCCGGGGTGGTTCTACCACGCCGGCCAGGATGGTCAGGTCAAGTCGCTGGAGCACCTGTTGGAGATCTACTACCGCTCGGTGGGGCGGAACTCGGTGCTCTTGCTCAACGTCCCGCCCGACCGCCGCGGCCTGTTCCACGCCAGCGACGTGGCCCGGCTCAAGGAGCTCCGCGCCGTGCTCGACGAGACGTTCAGCAAGACGCCCTTTTCCGCCGGGCTGGCGGTGGGAGGCACGGCCCGGGCGTCAAACGTCCGCGGCGGCAAGCCCGCGCACCTGCCCGACAAGATCCTCGACGGCGACCCCGAGACCTACTGGACCACCGACGACGGCGTGTACCAGGCCACCATCGAGATCGAGCTGGGACACGTCAAGACCTTCGACCGGGCGATGCTCCAGGAGCAGTTCACGTTGGGCCAGCGGGTCGAGCGCTTCGCCCTGGAGCGTTGGGACGCACTGGGCTGGAAGCCGATCGCCGAGGCGACCACGATCGGCTACAAGCGCCTGCTCCGCTTCCCGGAGGTGACCACCGATCGGGTCCGGATCCGCATCCTCGACAGCCGCGACTGCCCCACCTTGCGCGAGTTCGGCTTGTTCAAGGCGTCGGCGAGGGAGAAGAAGCCGTGAAAGCGGACCTGATCGTCCAGCCCGTCGCCACGCGGCGCCAGCGGAAGCTGTTTCTGGAGTTTCCCTGGAAGCTCTACCGGGACGATCCGAACTGGATCCCGCCGCTTCGCGTCGACCAGGAGGAGCTGGTCGGCTACCGGCGGCACCCGTTCTACCGGCGCAACCAGGTGCAGACGTTCCTCGCCTTCCGCGGCCACGAGGTGGTCGGCCGGATCGCCGCGATCCTCAACCGCGTGCACGTCGAGTACCAGAACGATCCCCGCGGATTCTTCGGGTTTTTCGAGTGCACGGACGACCAGGAGGCGGCCGCCGGCCTGTTGGACGCCGTCCGCTCGTGGCTGGCCGATCGCGACCTCCGCGCGCTCCGCGGGCCGATGAACCCGGGGATCAACTACACCCTGGGGACGCTCGTGGAAGGCTTCGACTCGCCGCCGACCTTCATGATGACCTACAATCCGCCGTACTACGATCGCCTGCTGGAAGGCTGCGGCCTGCGCAAGGCCCAAGACCTGTACGCCTACTTCGGCTTCCTCGACATGCTCCCGGCGAGCACGGCCAAGCACGGCCCGATCGCCGAGCAGATCGTCGAGCACCTCAACATCAAGCTCCGCACGCTGGACCGCTCCCGCTTTGTGGAGGACGTGGAGGCGTTCCTCGGGGTTTACAACCGCTCGATGGTGAAGCACTGGAGCTTCAGCCCGATGTCGCCCGAGGAGATCCGGCACATTGCCAAGGGGCTCCGCTGGCTGATCGTTCCCGAGCTGACCGCGGCGGCGGAGATCGACGGCCAGTTGGTCGGCGCGGTGTTCGGCATGCTCGACTACAACCCGCGGATCCGCCGGATCGACGGCCGGCTGTTTCCGTTCGGCTTCGTGCGGCTGTTGTGGAACCGCCGGGCGATCAAGCGGGTCCGGCTGGTCTCGACCAACGTGATTCCCGAGTACCAGTTGATGGGCGTCGGGCTGGTGCTGATGCGGGCCCTGGTTCCCCGAGGATTGGACTGGGGGCTGAAGGAAGCCGAGTTCTCCTGGGTCGCCGAGTCCAATCCCCTCTCCCGCGGCAGCCTCGAAAAAGGCGGCGCCAGGCGGCTGAAGAGCTACCGCGTGTACGACTCCGGCCGGCCGTAGCGCTCGGCGACGAGCCGGGCCGTAAGCTCTGTGGGCCATTCGGCCCGCGGCTCCGCGGCGTCCCAGGCGGTCCGCAGGGCCCGGCCGATCGCGGCGGCCTCCACGGGGAGGTTGGCCAGGAAGGAGCCGTGGGGCCGGCCGCGGCGATAGTCGGGCTGGCGCGGCGGCATCGCCAAGAAGCGTTCGGCCCACTCCAAAGGGAAGTCGTACAAGAGCGTGCCGTGGTACAGCAGGTGATCGCGCTTCACCCGCAGGCTGTTGCCGGAGAATTTCCGGTCTTCGGCCGAGCCGGCGTCGCCGATCGCCAGGTCGCTGGTTCCGCGCAAGCGGACGCCGGGCACGAGCGGCCGCAGGGCGTCGGCCAAGGTGGTCAGCACGTGCCGGTGGGCGAGTCGCACGGCGCGGAGCTCCGGCCGGAGTTGGAGGCTCAGCACCAGGGCGTACATCAGGCATCCGGGCCCGGCGACCACGGCGGCACCGCCGCTGGAGCGGCGAAAGACGGGAACTCCCGCCCGGCGGCAGGCCTCGACGCGGACCTCGGCGTCGATCCGCGACGACCGCCCGACCACGACCAAAAGCCCGGTCGGCTCCCAAACGCGGAGCGTCTCCGTCGGACGGCCCGACGCTTCGGCTTCCTCCAGCAGGGCTTCGTCGAGGGCCAGGTTCTCGGCCGGCGTCGGCAACGTGAGATCGAGGTACTGCATCCGGGTATTGTCGCCCGCGGGCGGCGGATTGGGAAGAAGGATGAATGATGAAGGATGAAGGATGAATGACGCAGAGGAAAGCTTGAAGTGTCCGCGGGTCGCTTGCGGCTTAGCAGGGCGGCCCCTATGTTGGTGCTGTGCCCGGCCGCCGCGACTTGAAGGACGCAACTCGACGGAAGAGAGGACCTGCCCATGCACCGCCCACGTGTAACCGCTGTTCAGCTTCGCGCCGCCTGTGCTCAGCTTGGGGCCGCCTGGCTGGCGTGTTTGTGCTGCGGCTTGGCCGGGCCTGCCCGCGCCGACATGCTGCTGGCGGAGAAGCCGCTGGTGGATTTCGGCCGGGGATTTGACGCCGCCGGTGTAGAAGCCCAGGACGCCCGGGTGACCGTGGTCGCCGGGGGCGGCCCGGCACTGCGCGTCGACACCGGCCACAAGCTTCCGTGGCCAGGCATCACGCTGAAGCTCCCGGCGTCCGCCCGCAACCTGGCGGCCTTTGACAACCTGGCGATGGAGCTCCGCAACGTGGGCACCGGCGGAGTGGAGGTCCGCTGCCGGGTCGATAGCGCGGCCCCGGATGGGGCGCGGCAATCGACCGAGGACTCGATCCGCCTCGAGCCGGGCGAACAGAAGACCTTCATCGTGACACTCAAGCGGCGGCTCCCAGCCGCGTGGGCCTCGAAGCTGTTCGGGATGCGCGGCTATCCGGGCGGCGTGGAAGAGAACCGGGGGATCGACGCCCGCAACGTCCGCGAGCTGGTGCTGTTTATCGCCAAGCCCTCGGCCGATCACGCCTTCGAGGTCCGCTCGATCCGGGCCGCCGGCATGGGCGGGAAGTACGCCTGGCTCGACCGGGACCAAGAAAAGTTCTTCCCGCTGATCGACCGCTATGGGCAGTTCATCCACAAGTACTGGACGGGCAAGACGCGATCGGACGAAGACCTCAAACGCCGCCGGGACGAGGAGGCGGCCGCGCTGGCCGCCGAGCCGGGCCCGAAAGACTGGGACCGCTACGGCGGCTGGCAGTCCGGGCCGCAACTGCCGGCCACCGGCTTCTTCCGCGCGGAAAAGTACCAGGGAAAGTGGTGGCTGGTCGATCCGGAGGGGAGGCTCTTCTGGTCGCACGGGGCGGACTGCGTGCGGGCCGGCTCCGACATCACGCCGATCACCGATCGCAAGCACTGGTACGAGGGCCTGCCGGACCGCGACGGGCCGCTGGCCAGGTTCTACGGCCGCGGACGCTGGGCCCCGCACGGCTACTACCAGGGCAAGTCCTACGAGACCTACAACTTCGCGGCGGCCAACCTGTGGCGCAAGTATGGCGGGGACTATCCCGCCCGGTTCGCCGAAGCGGTCCACCGCCGGCTGCGGAGCTGGGCCCTGAACACGATCGGCAACTGGTCCGATCGGAGCATCTACCTGGGGCGCAAGACGCCCTACGTGGCCACCGTCGGCTCCGGCCGCAAGCCGCTCGAAGGGAGCAGCGGCTACTGGGGCAAATTTCCCGACGTCTTCGATCCCGACTTCACCGCGAGCCTGAAGCGGAACCTGGAGGGAGAGCGGGGCGCGACCGCCGGCGACCCGTGGTGCCTGGGCTACTTCGTCGACAACGAGCTGAGCTGGGGCGACGAGTTCTCGCTGGCCGAGGCGACGCTCGCGTCCCCACCGGATCAGGCGGCCAAGAGGGTCTTCTTGGAAGACCTGAAGGCCAAGTTCTCGTCGCTCGAGAAGCTCAACCAAACGTGGGGCACCCAGTACGCCTCGTGGGACGCGCTGGGCGAGAGCCGCAAGGCCCCGGACCGGAAGAAAGCCTCGGCCGAGCTGGAGGAATTCACCACGAAGACGGCCGAGCAGTACTTCCGACTGTGCTGCGAGGCGGTCAAGGCCGCGGCGCCCCGGCAGCTCTACCTCGGCTGCCGCTTCGCCTGGGCCAACGACCGCGCGGTCCGCGCGGCGGCCAAGCACTGCGACGTGGTGAGCTTCAACGCCTACCGCCGCAGCATCGCCGACCTGAGACTTCCCCCGGGGGTCGACAAGCCGGTCGTGATCGGCGAGTTCCACTTCGGGGCGCTGGACCGCGGGATGTTCCACACGGGACTGGTCAGGACGGCCAACCAGGCCGAGCGGGCCGCGGCCTACGCGAGCTACGTCCGCAGCGGTTTGGGCAACCCTCACGTCGTCGGCACGCACTGGTTCCAGTTCTGCGACCAGCCGACGACCGGCCGCGGCGACGGCGAGAACTACCAGATCGGGCTCGTGGACATCTGCGACACGCCCTACCCGGAGACGATCCGCGCCGTCCGCGAGGTGGGCACGATGATGTACGAGTTCCGGCTGAAAGGGAAGTGATCGCCTTGCTCCCTCGCAGCCGTAGTTCCGAAATCGGGATTGCCGACGCTCCGTCTTGGCGCCCTGCCGACGCAAGGAAAGAAGAGAATGGGCGTTGTTGCGGCGTCAACCGCCTGCACCAGGCCAACACCGGGTTGTCGTCGGCCGGGCTTCCTCAGGGGGGACCATAGAACATCGCGACACGGAATCCCCATTCGGGCTTGGCACTCTGCGGGTCATCGGAACCTCGATTGGCCGAGCGGGCCCTGCCCGGCACGCACAAGAACGACCCGCCGCGGAGCACTCGGAGCTCGCGCGAGGATGGCCCCTGCGGATCCTTGCCGGGGGACTTGCGATAGTACCCCGGATCGTACCAATCGGGACACCATTCCCAGACGTTCCCGTGCACGTCAAACAGGCCGAAGGCGTTGCTCGCGAAGCTGCCCGATGGCGACGTGAACCGATAGACGTCGTCCCAGGATGCCAAGGCAGGGTTGAAGGGAGCCGTTCTTCTAGAGACATTGGCGGCCGGGCAGAGCGTCCCATCGTTTTCGCCGCTCCAGTAGCGCGTGGCCGTTCCCGCGCGGCAGGCGTATTCCCACTCCGCCTCGGTGGGCAGGCGGTAGGCCCGGCCTTCCTTGCCGCTGAGCCACTGGCAGAACGCCACGGCGTCCCGCCAAGTGACCATCACCACGGGGTGGTCGTCGGCCTGGTCAAAACCCGGGTTGCGCCAGGAGGGCCTTGCCGGCCTGGAGCCGAACATCTCTTGCCAAGGAACAGATGCGACACAACGGGGGTCGTTGTCGGCATCCGTGCGGTACCCCGTCTCCTCGACGAAGCGGCGGAACTGGCCCACCGTGACCTCGTGCACGCCGAGATAGAAGGGCTTGGTGATCCGCACGCGGTGCAGCAGTTCGCCCGCGTCCCGAGCAGCCTCCCACCGCGGCGAACCCATGACGAACCGGCCGGGTGGGATCAAGACCAGCTCCATGCCGAGACTG
>Ga0153916_10000999_pt1 | contig 19822 bp, 22 predicted proteins | sample Opewatmetagenome_FD_109642 | JGI IMG/M metagenome (GOLD analysis project Ga0153916, IMG submission 109642) | Freshwater wetland microbial communities from Ohio, USA - Open water 3 Core 3 Depth 4 metaG | ecosystem: Environmental > Aquatic > Freshwater > Wetlands | place: USA: Ohio, Lake Erie... | reverse complement strand
CGAGAAGGCGCCGCCACCGTGCGGCGCCGCGCCGCCGTAGGTGTCGACGATGATCTTGCGCCCGGTCAGGCCGGTGTCCCCCATCGGCCCGCCGATCACGAACTTGCCGGTCGGGTTGACGTAGAGGAAGTCCTTCGTGCCGAGGCGAGCCGGGTCGAAGAGATCGCGATGGTCGGCATGCAGGATCGGCTCGACGACGTGCTCGAGCAGGTCGGGCTTGATCAGCGTCTCGGCGTCGAGGCCGGCGCGATGCTGCGTCGAGATGAGCACGCGCTCGATCTCGACGGGCCGCTGGTGGCCGCGCTCGTCCACCTCGTAGCGCACCGTCACCTGCGCCTTGCCGTCCGGCCGCAGATACGGCAGCACGTCCGCCTTGCGCACCTCGGACAGCCGGCGCGTGATGCGATGCGCGAGCTGGATCGGCAGCGGCATCAGCTCGTCCGTCTCGTTCGACGCGTAGCCGAACATCATCCCCTGGTCGCCGGCGCCGATCTGGTCGATCGGGTCGCGGTCCCCGTGCTGCACCTCGAACGACTCGTCCACGCCCTGCGCGATGTCCGGCGACTGCTCGCCGATCGCAACCATCACCCCGCACGTCTCCGCATCGAAGCCGTACTTCGCGCGCGTGTAGCCGATCTCGGCGATCCGCTCGCGCACGAGGCGCGGAATGTCGACGTACGTGGTCGTCGTGATCTCGCCCGCGACGACGACGAGGCCCGTGGTGATCAGCGTCTCGCACGCGACGCGCCCCTCCGGATCGTCCGTCAGGACGGCGTCGAGCACCGAGTCCGAGATCTGGTCGGCGATCTTGTCGGGATGGCCCTCCGTCACCGACTCCGAGCTGAACTGGAAGGAGCGCGCGCTCATGGGGCAGAGAGTACCGGAGCCGGCGGCAGAAAGTGCCGGAGCGGGCGGGGGGTCTTGGGGACTATTCGGACGTCGGGTCGCGTTCCATCAACGCGGCGACGAGGGCGGCCAGCGGCACGCCGTCGAGCACGGCGCAGACCCCCTCGGTGATCGGCATCTCGATCTCGAGCCGGTGCGCGAGGTCGCGCAGCACAGGCGCCGTCGTCAGGCCTTCCACGACCATGCCGATCTGTGCCACCGCCTCGGCCGGCGTCGCGCCCTGCGCGATCAGCTCGCCGGCGCGGCGGTTGCGACCCGACTTCGACCAGCAGGTGACGATGAGGTCGCCCATGCCGGCGAGACCGGCGAACGTCTCCGGACGGCCTCCCGCGACCTCGGCCAGGCGGCCCATCTCCGCGAGCCCCCGGGTGACGAGCGCGGCCTTCGCGTTGTCGCCGAGGCAGAGCCCGTCGGCGGCGCCCGCTGCGAGCGCGATCACGTTCTTCGCCGCAGCGCACAGCTCCACGCCGACGACGTCCTCGTTGACGTAGACGCGGAAGCTCGTCGACGTGATCGCGAGCTGGAGCTGCACCGACAGCGCGAGATCCTCACCCGCGATCACCGCAGCCGCAGGAAGGCCGTGCGCGATCTCGCCGGCGATGTTCGGCCCGGAGAGCACCGCCACCGGCCTGTCCTGGACGAGCGTCGAGAGGCGGTCGCCGGCCGCCGGGTCGAGCCCCTTCGTCAGGCTGAGGATCGGCGCACTCCCCGGCAGCGCCGCCACGACCTCCCGAAACGACGCGCTCGGCACGGCGACGACGACGAGGTTCGCGTCGGTGAACGGCGCAGCCTCGACCGTCGACGCTGCGATCCCGGTCAAGTCGACGTCACGCAGGTACTTCGGGTTGCGGTGCGTCTCGGCGATCGCAGCCGCTTGCGCCTCGTCGCGGCAGGCGAGCGTGACGTCGTGGCCGCGCTCGCGCAGCAGCGTCGCGAACACCGTTCCCCACGAGCCCCCGCCGACGACGACGACTCTCATCTGCCCGCTCCATGCGCTCTGGAGATCAGCAAGACCACGCCGCTCTCTGGGCGAGGCATGGCCTCGCCCCTACTCGCTCTTGACGAAGTCGATGGAGACGGGGACACCCTCCAGGCCGAAGCGCTTGCGCAGCTCGTTCTCGACCCAGTACCCGTAGTCGCGCGTGACGAGGCTCGGCGCGTTCACGAAGATGCGGAACCGCGGCGGCCTGGTGCTCACCTGCGTGCCGTACATGAGCTTGAGCCGGCGTCCGCGCTCGCCCTGCGGCCCGGGACGCGCCTCGCGCAGCTCGGCGAGCGCCCTGTTCAGCTCGCCCGTCGTGATCCGGCCGGCGTGCTTCGCGTAGAGCTCCTCCACCTTGTCGAGCACGCGATTGACGCCGCGGCCGGTCTTGGCCGAGACCGCGATCACGGGCGGCCGCTGCCGCAGCCGGCGGGCCAGATGGCCCTGCGCCTCGACGATGTCGAGCTGGGTCACGTCCCACTTCGACAGGACAGCCAGGGTCGAGCAGCCTGCCTTGCGCGCCACGTCGGCGACCGTGAGATCGTGCTCGACGATCCCCTCCGACGCGTCGAACAGCACGAGCGCGACGTCCGCTCGCTCGGCCGCGGCGAGCGCCCGCAGCTCCGAGTAGTACTCGATCCCCTGCCGCTGCTTCCTCTTGCGGCGCAGACCCGCGGTGTCGACGAGCACGAACGTCGTGTCGCCGCGTCGCAGCACCGTGTCGATCGCGTCCCGGGTCGTGCCCGGCACCTCCGAGACGATCACGCGCTCGCGGCCGACGAGCCGGTTCAGGAGCGAGGACTTCCCCACATTCGGGCGCCCGAGGATCGCGACGCGGATCGCCTCCTCCCCCACCGCGACCTCGCCCTTCCCGGGCAACCGTGCGACGATCTCGTCGAGCAGATCGCCGGTGCCGTGGCCGTGCAGCCCTGAGACCGGCCACGGGTCGCCGAGGCCCAGCCGGTGGAAAACGGCGGCCTCGCTGTCGCGGCGCGGGTCGTCGATCTTGTTCGCCAGCACGATCACCGGCTTCTTCGCCGCGCGCAGGATGACAGCCAGCTCCTCGTCCCCCGGCGTGATCCCGGCACGCGCATCGACGACGAAGAGGACGAGGTCGGCCTCCTCCACCGCCGCCTTCGCCTGCTCGGCGATCTTCGCGCCGTACGGCCCACCGGCCTCCGCGTCGACGCCGCCCGTATCGATCAGCCGGAACCACGTTCCCGTCCACTCGCACAGCAGCTCCTTGCGGTCGCGCGTGACGCCCGGCGTCTCGTGGACGACGGCGTCCCGGGTCTCCGTCAGCCGGTTGACAAGCGTCGACTTGCCGACGTTCGGGAAGCCGACGACGGCCACGGTGCCGGCGAGCTCGACCGGCTCCCGCTCGACCTCGACGGATCGGTCGCGGCCGCTCACGAGGGGGGTGTCCCGTCCGGGCGCCCGAGCGCGTGCATCTCGACGAGGAACTCCCACAACTTCCGGATCTCCACCTGCAGCACCGCCGAGGCCTCCTTGTAGCCCTTGCCGCCTCTCGGCAGGCCCGAGAAGCGGACCGGCTGCCCCCACGCTATCGAAACGGGGTGGAAGTTCCCGGGCTTCCACGTCTGCGAGCCGTGCACGGCGACGGGGATGATCGGAACGTCCTCCTGCAGCGCCACCATGGCCGCGCCCGGCTGCACGGCCCCGGGCACTCCCGACAGCTGGCGCGTGCCCTCGGCGAAGAGGCCGAGCGCGAGCCCGTCGCGCACGACCTGGCGCATTGTCCGCACGGCGTCGCGATCGGACTCGCCGCGGCGCACCGGGAAGCAGCCGAACGCGCGGATGAAAGCACCGAGGCCCGGAATGCGGTGGGCCTCCACCTTGGCCATGTAGTAGATCGTGCGCGGGCAGGCGGCCCCGAGTGCGGCGGGGTCGAGCCACGAGTAGTGGTTGCAGGCGATCACGAGGCCGCCGTCGAGGGGCACGCGCTCGCGCCCGTACACCTTCAGCCTCGCCGCCACCTTGACGAGGGTGCCGATCGTCGGCCGGCCGACCGCCCACACTCTGTCCGCGGTGGTGCTCAAGCGACCCGCTCCCGCACGAGCGACTCGATCCGGTCGATCACCTGGTCGAGCGTGAGGTGGGTGGTGTCCACCTCGACGGCGTCCGGCGCGCGGAGCGTGTTCCGCGCGTCGCGCTCGTCGCGCCGGCGCAGCTCGCCGGCCAGCATGCCCGCGTCGATGCCCTCTCGCTCGGCGTGCCGGCGCTGTATGCGCACGGCCGGGTCGGCGACGAGCCAGATCTTCAGCTCCGCGTGTGGCGCCACGACGACGCCGATGTCCCGGCCCTCGATCACCGAGTCACCCTGCTCTGCGAGGGCCCGCTGGCGCTCGCGCATCACCTCGCGCACCTCCAGATGTCGTGCGACGACAGGCACGGAGGCGTCGATCACCGGTTCCCGGATCGCCGTCGTGACGTCGTGGCCGTCGATCGAGACGCTGCCGTCGTCGCCGAACTCGACCGGGTGGTCGTGGGCCAGCTGCTCGAGCGCCGTCCCGTCGTCGAGCGGCGTCCCGTGCTCGAGCGCAAGCCAGGTGAGGGCGCGGTACATGGCGCCCGTGTCGAGGTAGCGAAAGCCGAGCCGCTGCGCGAGCCCGCGGGCGACGGAGCTCTTGCCCGCTCCTGCGGGCCCGTCGATGGCGACGATCATGTCCCTTTCACCCGGTGAGGGGGACTGGCGGCGATCGGGGGAATCTCGGTCACTCCGGTCGATGGTCGCGGTCGGCCTCGATAGCGGAGCGGCGCAGCCGCTCCACCAGCTCGAAGAAGCCCGGGAAGCTTACTGCCACGCATTCGGCGTCCTCGATCTCGACGCCCTGCTGCGAGTCGAGCGCGGCGACTGTGCCGAGTATCGCGATGCGATGGTCGCCGCGGCTCTCGATGCGCCCGCCCCGTGGGCGGGCGGGGACGCCGCGGATGCGGAAGCCGTCGTCGGTCGCGCGCACGTGCTGCCGGAGCGCGCGCAGCGCGTCTGCGGTGGCCGCGATCCGGTCGCTCTCCTTCGCCCGCAGCTCCTCGGCGCCGCGGAGCACGCTGTCGCCGTGTGCGCAGGACGCGGCGAGGGCGAAGAGCGGCAGCTCGTCGATCGCGAGCGGCACCTCCTTCGCGGTCACCGTGGTGGCGACGAGGTCCGCCGAGCGAACCTCCAGATCCCCGGCCGGCTCGCCCGCGATCCGGCGGCGGTTGTAGACGGTCACGTTCGCGCCCATGCGCGACAGGATCTCGAGCAGCCCGGTGCGGCGCGGGTTGAGGTTGACGCCGTGGATGTGCAGCTCCGACCTCGGCACGAGGGTGGCGGCGACGATGAACGGAGCGGCGGAGGAGAAGTCACCCGGCACCTCGATCTCGCCGAGCTCGAGCCGCTCCGCCGGCCACACGGTGACGCTCGTGGGCCGGCGCACGATTCGCGCCCCCGCGGCCTCGAGCATCAGCTCGGTGTGGTCGCGTGTCGGCACCGGCTCGACCACCGTCGTCTCGCCGTCCGCGTAGAGCCCGGCGAGCAGGATCGCCGACTTCACCTGGGCGCTCGCGACCGGCAGCTCGTACGTGATCGCGTGCAGCCCGCGGGCATCGATGCCCATGGGCAGGTGACCGTCGTCCGTCTCGACCCCGGCACCCATCCGCCCGAGCGGCTCGGTGACACGCTCCATCGGGCGTGCGCTCAACGACGCGTCGCCCGTGAGCTCGAACCGCTGACCGTCCTGGCCTGCCAGGATCCCCGCGAGCAGGCGCACGAGCGTGCCGGCGTTCCGGCAGTCGATCGGCCTGCCGGGGGCGACGAGACCCCGCAGCCCCCTGCCCCGGACGACCAGCGTGTCCTCCTCGAGCTCGTCCACCTGCACCCCGAGTGCGCGCACCGCCTCGATCGTCGCCTCGGTGTCGGCGGAGCGGCCGAAGCCGCTGATCCGCGTCTCGCCGTCGCACAGCGCCCCGATCAGGACGGACCGGTGCGAGATCGACTTGTCTCCGGGCACAGCCACGTGCCCGACGAGACGGTGGACGGGCTCGATCCTCATTCGTCGATCACGGGGGCCACCACGACCCCGTACCCCTGGGCCTCGAGCAGGTTCGCGGCCCGCTCGGCCTCGTCCTCGCCGCCGACGAGGATCGTGAGCGTCCCTCCCCGGTCGGTGGAGAGGTGGTCCATCTCGAAGTCCTCGACGTTGATCCGCTCCGCGCCGAGCGCCTGGAAGATCCCCGCGAGGACGCCGGGCCGGTCGGGCACATGGACGCGAAGGCGCTGCAGCGCGCCGGGATCGTCGTAGGCGGTCGCGAGCATCCGGCGTCGGTTGCCGCCCGCCTCCGCGATCCAGCGCGCGAGATAGCCGGCGTCTCCCTCGGCGAGGGCGCCCTCGAGCTGCTCGATGCGCCGACGATGCTCGCCGAGCGCGCCCACGAGCGCATCTCTGTTGTCGAGGAAGATGTCGACCCAGATCCGCGGGTTCGCCCCGGCGATGCGGCTCATGTCGCGGAGCGAGCCTCCTGCCGCCTGCAGGGGATCGTGCCCGTCGATCCGCGACGCGCCGGCCTGGTTGAGGAGGACGTTCGCGAGAGCATGCGGCAGGTGGCTCGTGACGGCGACGAGCCGGTCGTGGGCACCGGCGTCGATCGCCACCGGGCGGGCGCCCAGCGCGGTCACGAACCCGTGCACCTTGCGCAGCAGGTTCGGCCCGGTGCCGGCGGTCGGGGTGAGGAACCAGGTCGCGTCCGCGAACAGCTCGCCGTTCGCACGCTCGGGCCCTCGCGTCTCGGCGCCGCAGATCGGGTGTCCGCCGATGAACCGCCCGTCTCCGCCGGCGGCTGCGCACACGGCCCCTTTCGTCGAGCCGACGTCCGTGACGGCACATCCCTCCGGCGCTGCCGCGAGCACGGCCCGCACCGCAGACGGGACGGAGGCCACGGGTGCGGCGACGAGGACGAGGTCGGCGTCGGCCACCGCCTCTTCGAGCGAGTCGGCAGGCTCGACGGCGCCCCGCTCGGCCGCGATCCGGAGCACCTCCGGGTCGGGATCCCAACCGCGGACGCGCTCGGCACCGGCGGCGTTCGCCGCGAGACCTGCGGACGCGCCGATCAGACCCGTCCCGACGACGGCGACGACCCCGAGCACGCCGCCCTAGCCCCGCATCAGCTCGGCGACCCGGAACGCGAGGTCGAGCGACTGGCGCACGTTCAGTCTCGGGTCGCAGAGCGTTTCGTACCGGTGGTCGAGCTGCTCCTCGAGCACCTCCTCGGAGCCGCCGAGGCACTCCGTCACGTTCTCGCCGGTGATCTCGAGATGGACGCCTCCCGGCCACGTCCCGACCTCGTGGTGGGCCGCGAAGAAGCCTTCGATCTCGCGCAACACGTCGGCGAGGCGACGGGTCTTGTGCCCGGACGCTGTCACGAACCCGTTCGCGTGCATGGGGTCGCAGGCCCACACGACGGGGACGTCGGCGTCCCGCACGGCGCGCAGCAGCGGCGGCAGGAGCTCCCGCACCCTGTCGGCGCCGAGACGCACGATGAGCGTGAGCCGGCCCGGCAGGCGCTCCGGGTTGAGGCGCTCGCAGAGGGCGACGACCTCCTCCGGCGTGGCAGACGGGCCGATCTTGAGCCCGACGGGGTTGTGGATGCCCGAGAGGAACTCGACGTGGGCGCCGTCGAGCTGCCGTGTCCGCTCGCCCGCCCAGAGGAAGTGGCCGGAGCATGCGTACCAGTCGCCGGTCGTCGAGTCCTTGCGCACGAGCGGCTCCTCGTAGTCGAGCAGCAGCGCCTCGTGGCTCGTCCACACGTCGACTTCGTGGATCGAGCGCTCGTCGGCGAGGTCGATGCCGATGGCGCGCATGAAGCGGAGGGCGCGGCCGATCTCGTTCGCAATCGTCTCGTAGCGGCGGCCCTCGAGCGAGCTCGCGACGAACTCCTGGTTCCATGTGTGCACTTGCGTCAGGTCGGCGAACCCGCCCTTGGTGAACGCGCGCAGGAGGTTGAGGGTGGAGACGGCCTGGTAGTAGGCCTGCACCATGCGCTCGGGGTCCGCCACCCGTGCCTCCGGCGTCGGCTCGTCGGAGTGCACGGCGTGCCCGCGGAACGAGGGCAGCTCCACTCCGTCGACGATCTCGGTCGGCGACGAGCGCGGCTTGGCGAACTGTCCGGCGATACGGCCCACCTTGATCACCGGCAGCGTGGCGCCGTACGTCATCACCGCGGACATCTGCAGCAGCACCTTCAGCCGCTCCCGGATCGTGATCACGGAGACCTCGCGGAACGACTCGGCGCAGTCCCCGGCCTGGAGCAGGAAGGCCCGGCCCTCCGCCGCCTCGCCGAGCGCCTGGCGGAGCGCCCGCGCCTCTCCCGCGAAGATCAGGGACGGCAGCTGCCGCAACCGCTCGCGCACCGCCTCGAGCGCGACCGGGTCGGGCCACTCGGGCTGCTGCAGCGCGGGATAGGCACGCCACGACGAGGGCGCCCAGGTGGAGTCGGTCACTGCCATCGACCCAGTGTAGTCACCGCCGTTTTGACGCTGCGCGCGAAAACGGCTAGATAGTGAGGGTCATGTCCTCGCTCCACCGCCTCAGCCTGTTCTGGCGTTCGTGATCCCACGACGCGAAACGGGATTGCGCGGCCGGAAACGCTAGTCCTTTCGGTCGCGCCAGCGAGCGAAAGGACCTGTATGCGGATCTTCTCTGGTATCCAGCCGACCGGCGACAAGCACCTCGGCAACTACATAGGCGGCTTCCGCCAGTACGCGGCTACGCAGGAGCAGGGCGAAGCCTTCTTCTGCATCGTCGACCTGCACTCGGTCACGACCGAGTACGACCCGGCCGACCTGCACGAGCGCACGCTCGACCTGTACGCGATGCTGATCGCGACGGGACTCGACCCGGAGCGGTCGACGGTGTTCGCGCAGAGCCACGTGACGGCACACGCGGAGTCGAGTTGGCTGCTCTCGGCCGTCACGAGCTACGGCCAGCTGGGGCGCATGACGCAGTTCAAGGACAAGGCCGCCGAGCGCGAGTTCGTCTCGGCAGGGCTGTTCACCTACCCGGTGCTGATGGCAGGCGACATCCTGCTCTACCAGGCCGACATCGTCCCGATCGGCGACGACCAGCGCCAGCACCTCGAGCTCGCGCGCGACACGGCGGAGCGGTTCAACTCGCGCTTCGGCCAGACGTTCACGGTTCCCCGCGGCGTCTACCCGGAGGTCGGGGCGCGGATCATGGACCTGCAGGAGCCGACGAAGAAGATGTCGACGACAGGCGGCACGGCGCAGGGGACGGTGCGGCTGCTCGACGAGCCGGACGTGATCCGAAAGAAGTTCCGCTCCGCGGTGACCGACTCCGGCCGGGAGGTGCGGCGGGGCGACGACAAGCCGGGCGTCTCCAACCTGATCGACATCCTCTCCGTGGCCACGGGCGACACACCGGGGGCAATCGAGACCCGGTATGGCGATTCGGGCTACGGCCAGTTCAAGCAGGACGTGGGCGAGGCGGTCGTCGAGTTGCTCACACCGGTGCGGGAGCGGTACAAGGAGCTGCGCACGGACGAGGGCGAGTTGCTGCGGCTGCTGGCCTTCGGCGCGGAGAAGGCACGGGCGGCGTCGGCGCCGACGCTCGCGGCGATGTACGAGAAGATGGGCTTCGTGCGGCTGCCGTGACGCGCATATTCGCCATCGCCGGAGCGGTGCTCGCTCTCGTGATCCTCGGTGGCGTCCTGCACTACGCGCACGTGGAGCCTGTCGCCGTCTTCGTCGTCACCGGGGCGGCGCTCGGCGGCGTCGCGTGGGCGATCGGGGTCGCGACCGAGTCGGTCGGAGCCCGCTACGGCCCGGGCGTGACCGGTGCGCTGCAGTCGACGCTCGGGAACCTGCCGGAGCTGTTCATCGTCCTCTTCGCGCTGTCCGCGGGCGAGCTCGTCGTGGCGCAGTTCTCGATCCTCGGCTCGCTCTTCGCCAATGCGCTGCTCGTGCTGGGGCTCGCGATCGTCGCCGGCTCCTCGGTCGCTCCGGGTGGAGTGATGCGGTTCCAGCACCGGCTCCCGAACGACACGGCGACGCTGCTCCTACTGGCGGTCTTTCTCATCGCCGTGCTGGGCCTCTCCGACCAGGTCGGCGACAGGGCGAGCGAGCACCAGGTCGCGATCTCCGCGATCGGCGCGGCCTGTCTGCTCATCGTCTACGGGGCCTGGCTGTTCGCGTATCTCCGCTCGGACAGGAAGTCCGAGCGTGCGCTCGAGGAGCCCCCGCATGCGGTGCTCGCGTTCGGCCCGGCGATCGTCCTCCTGGGGGCGGCAGGGGTATCGGCTGCTCTCGTGTCGGAGTGGTTCGTGGACGCGATAGACCCGGCGGTGGAGGCGCTCGGGATCTCGAAGGCGTTCACGGGCCTCGTCATCGTCGCGATCGCCGGGAACGCGGTCGAGAATGTCGTCGCCGTGCAGCTGGCGCGCAAGGGGCAGAACGACCTCGCGATCTCCGTGGTGAAGAACTCGGTGGCGCAGATCGCCTGCTTCCTCTTCCCGGTGCTCGTGCTCGTCTCGCTCCTGTTCGCGGAGCAGCTGACGTTCGTGATCGACCCGGTCTTCCTCGGCGCACTCGCGCTCACCGCCATCGCGCTGTGGCAGATCACCGGCGACGGCGAGGCGGTGCTGTTCGAAGGGATGGCGCTCGTGGCGCTCTACGTCGTGCTCGCCACCCTCGTCTGGTTCGAATGACCTATGCGAGCCCGACGAGGCGCCGCAGGGCGTCGACCTCGTCACGGGTGAGCTCGCGCCACTCCCCTGCCGGTAGTCCCCTCACGTCGAGCCCCGCGTAGCCCGTGCGGCGCAGCCGCGATACCGGGTGGCCGACGGCCTCGCACATGCGGCGCACCTGCCGGTGGCGGCCCTCGTGCAGCACGAGCTCCAGCCGCGACCGGCCGAGGCGGCGCGCCCGGGCAGGCGCGGTGACGCCGTCCTCGAGCTCGACCCCGTCGGCGAGCCGGCGGATCGTCTCGTCCGAGGGCTCGCCCTCGACGTCGACGACGTACGTCTTCTCGACTCCGTAGCGCGGATGTGCGAGCCGGTGGGCGAGGTCGCCGTCGTTCGTCATGAGCAGAGCGCCGCTCGTGTCGATGTCGAGGCGCCCGACGGGGACGATGCGTGCCTCGTGCCCGACGAGGTCGACGACCGTCGGCCGTCCCTGCGGATCGCTCGCGGTCGTGACGACGCCGAGCGGCTTGTGCAGGAGCACGTGGGCCAGCCGCTGCTTGCCCACCTGGGCTCCGTCGACCTCGACGACGTCGCTCTCGAGCACGAAGGTGTTGAGCTCGCCGACCGCCCCGTTGACACGGACACGTCCCGCCTTGATCAGCTCGTCGGCTCCGCGGCGTGAGGCGACACCCGCGCGGGCGAGATACCGGTTGAGTCGCATCGGCGAATTGTCGCTAGTCTCCGCGCGATGCGCGACTACTCCGAGCTGACGCGGAAGCTCGCCGACCTGATCGTCGGCTTCGGGGCGAACGTCCAGCCCGGCCAGCTCGTCGGCATCAGCTCCTACGTCGGCAAGGAGGCGCTCACGCGGGAGCTTGCCCGCGCCGCGTACGAGCGGGGCGCGCGGTACGTCGACGTCCTCTACTCCGATCAGTGGGTGAAGCGGGAGCGCCTGCTCGCGGCGCCGGAGGAGACGCTCGACTACATCCCGCCGTGGATGCGCGACCGGATGCGCTACTTCTCCGACGAGCACGCGGCCCGGATCGCGCTGAGCGGCCCTCAGGCGCCGCGCGCCCTGGACGGCATCGCTCCCGAGCGCTCCGGCCGCGACCTGCTGCCGTACCTGCCGGAGACGGGGAAGATCGTCAACCTGCGCACCACGAACTGGTGCGTGGCACCCGCACCGACGCCCGACTGGGCGGAGGTCGTGTATCCCGACCTGCCGCGGGACGAGGCGTTCGACCGTCTCTGGCAGGCGATCGCGCACATCTGCCGGCTGGAGGCCGACGACCCGGCGGCGGCGTGGCGCGAGCGCATGGTCGTCGTCAAGCAAGGTGCGGCGCGGCTGACCGAGCGGCACTTCGACGCGATGCGCCTGCACGGACCCGGTACCGATCTGACGGTGGGCCTGTTCCCGTCGTCCGTGTGGCACGCGGCGGAGTTCACGACCGTCGACGGGCTGGAGCACTTCCCGAACATCCCGAGCGAGGAGACGTTCACGACGCCCGATCCGGCGCGGGTGGACGGTCACGTGACCGCGACGATGCCGCTCGAGCTGTACGGGTCGATCATCGGCGGCATCCGCGTCGAGTTCGAGGGCGGCCGCGCCGTGAAGATCGACGCCGACCAGAACGCGGATGCGCTGCGGGCGGCGTGCGCGAAGGACGACGGCGGCACCCGGCTCGGGGAGCTCGCGCTCGTCGACGGCGGCGGCCGCATCGGCCCGCTCGAGACCGTCTTCTACGACACGCTCATCGACGAGAACGCGGCGAGCCACATCGCGCTCGGCTCCGGCTACGCCCTGGCCGTCGCCGACGAGGCCGACAAGGCACGCGTCAACGAAAGCCAGATCCACATCGACTTCATGATCGGCAGCCCCGCCCTGGACGTGGACGGCATCACCGCCGCCGGCGAGCACGTGCCCGTGCTGCGTAACGGCGCCTGGCAGATCTGACTGCCGAAACGGCGGTCGGATCCGTAGGGCGAGGCATGCCTCGCCCTACGAGGCGCGGACTTCGGCGACTTCGAGCAGCCGGTCGCGGATCGCGTCCTGGTCGGCGCCGAGGTCGTCGAGCCGCGGCAGCGCCGCGAGGCTTTCGAGGCCGAACACGCGCTCGAAGAGGGCGGTGACGCGGTAGCGGACAGCGCCGCCGGGCCCGCTCTCCCTGCCGGTCTCGGCGATCAATCCGCGCTCGACGAGGGAGGCGACGGCGGAGTCTGCTGCGACACCGCGGATGCGCGCGATCTCGGGGCGGGAGACCGGGCCCAGGTAGGCGACGATGGCGACGGTCTCGAGCGCCGCCTGCGAGAGGCCTCGCTCGACGGGCCGCTCGAAGAGCCGCGCGCACGCCTCGGCGGCCTCACGGGAGGCGCGGAAGGCGAAGCCTCCGGCGACCTGTTCGAGCACGATGCCGCTGCGGCCCTCCCGGTAGCGCTCGCGCAGCAGCCCGATCGCGGTCTCGATGCGCTCGACGTCGTCGGCGGTCGCCTCGGCGAGCTCTTCCCGTGAGAGCGGCTGCGACGCGATCACGAGCAGTGCCTCGACGGTGCGGGCGAGCGTGTCGACCGGGCTCGAGGAGATCAGGCGGAGCGGGCGGTCCACTGCAGGATCCTTTCGTCGCGGCTTTCGTCTTCCCTGGTCTCCTCGTGCGTCTGGGGCGGTGGTGGCGGAGCCGGGCTCTGCCCGGCGGGAGCCTCCACCGGCCAGATGTGCGAGGAAACCCTTATCGGGGCGAAGGGGGCGGCCTGGGAGATGGCGATCTCGCCGGACTTGCGGAGCTCGAGCAGCGCGAGGAACGCGACGGCCTGCTCCACGCGTGAGAGCCCTGCGACCTCGGTGTCGAAGTCGAAGCGGCGACGGCGGTGCAGGACGGCCCGGAAGCGCTCGAGGAACTGGGAGACCGGCGGGAAGCGGAGGGCCATGTGCGCGAGCGAGACCTTCGGCGGCTCGACGGCGAGCGCCCGCAGCGCTTCGGCCAGCCGGAGCGGCTGCTGCGGCGCGAGCCTGCGCTCGGGCTCCGGCGCAAGCGGCGCGGGGCCGAGCCGGAAGTAGCGGTCACGCTCGGTGTCGAGCCGGTCGCGCAGCCAGGCCGCGGCCTCCTTCATGCGCCGGTACTCGGCGAGCCTGCGGGCGAGCTCCTCGGCGGCTTCCTCCGGCTCGAGCTCTGCGAGCTCGGCCTCCTCGTCGGGGAACAGGTGCCGCGCCTTCAGCTCGAGCAGGGCGGCGATGAGGACGAGGAACTCGCCGCAGGCGTCGAGGTCAAGCCGGTCCTGCTCGGCGAGCCGCTCGACGAAGGCGACGACGATCGAGGCCATGTCGATCTCTGCGGGCTGGATCGCGTCCTTGAGCAGGAGCGTCAGGAGCAGGTCGAACGGGCCCTCGAATGCGTCGAGGTCCAGCTCGAGATCACGGACGGCGGAGGCCACGGGTCGACCCTAGCTTCCGTGTCGGACGCGGCTCTTCGGGACGGCCATCGCCTTGCCGGCAGGCGCCGGCTTGGGGGGCTTCCCGCTTCGTTGCGAGAGCCAGAACCACACGAGGCCCGCAGCGAGGCCGATTCCGGAGACCCAGACGTTGACGCGCAGCCCGAGGACGTGGTTCGCCGGGTCTATGCGGATGAGCTCGATCCACAGCCGTCCGAAGCAGTAGAGCGCGATGTAGAGCGCGAACAGCCCGGGCGGGCGCGGCCGCAGCCGGCGCTCGATCACGAACACGAGCAGCGCGGCGACGAGCAGGTTCCAGAGCAGCTCGTAGAGGAAGGCCGGGTGGAAGGTCGCCTGGTCGAGGTGGGCGAGCGGCCGGTTGACTGCGTCGATCTCGAGCCCCCACGGCAGGTCGGTGGGCTTGCCGAAGAGCTCCTGGTTCCACCAGTTGCCGAGGCGGCCGATGGCCTGTGCGACGAGCAGCCCCGGCGCGAGGCAGTCCGCGAGCAGCCACACGTTCGCGCCGGCCCGCTTCGCGATGATCGCGCCGACGACGCAGCCGAGGGCGATCCCGCCCCAGACGCCGAGGCCGCCCTTCCAGATCGCGAACACCCCCCACCATTCGTCCGGGACCTCGTTCCAGCTCGTGGCGAGGTGGTAGAGCCGGGCGCCGACGATGCCGGCGGCGACCCCCCAGATCGCGAGGCGGAAGATGAGGTCCCAGTCGCCGCCGCGGTTGACGAAGCGGTGGCCGGTGATCCACACGCAGACCGCGATCGCGACGAGCAACGTGAGCCCGTACATGTGCACGGTGAAGGGCCCGAGGTCGAGCGAGCCGCTCGAGGGCGACGGTATCGAGGCGAGAAACCCCATGTGTCAGGGATTCTCGCCGCACGGCAAGACGCCTGCCTGGCCTGACTTACGTGCAAGCGGACTTCGCTACGCGAAGTTCGGAAACCCGCTCGCGCGGGTTTCCGCCGCGCGAAGATCCCTGAAGCCGGGAACCTACGGTTCCCTGCGAACCCTCCCTACCGGCTGGAGAGACCGTAGGGGCACCTCTAGGAGGGAGCGGCTCTGGGGCCTCCGACGCGTCGCTGAGCGTGCCGGGCCGGAGGGGATAGGGCGCAAGCCCAGACCCGCAGAGCCCGGTGCGCTCAGCGGCGCGAGCGCCTCCGGAGGCCGGCTCCGCCGGCCGGGAGGAGGCGCGGTCGGTGGCCTCAGAGCAGGATCTGGAGGGCGAGGTTGATGGGACACCCGCTCTCGGCCAGCTTGACGGCGAGGTGCAGGTCGATCTCGTGGGAGGCGGCGAGGACGGCGGCGGACTCGGAGTCGTACCCGGCGCGCTCGAGCGAGTGGGCGCGCCATTGCTCGACGAGCTCGAGCTCGAAGTCGGGTCGGGTTTGGAGATTCGCCGCAGACATGTTCACCTCTGATAACGCTTCTCTGGTCCCCATTATTCGTCTCGCCCGGGGAAAATGAATCTCCCCGTTCGAGGGATTGAGGATGGCGTTACCGTAGGGCTTCGGGTTCATGGAATTGGATGGGTCCGGTGAGGAGTTCGTAAGGACTCGGATCGCGGTGGCCGCCGGTCATCGTTCGAGCCAGGCGAGCAGCTCCCAGAACGGGTCGGTGGCGGGCGGGATGTGCGGCGGCGTCCGTCGTCGCGTCCTGCGCTCGGCCCAGGTGACGTAGGAGCGCAGGCGGCGTCCGATCCGTCGTCTCGTGGCGTCGGTCGGCTCGACGAGCGCCTCGTGGAGGGCGAAGCGCCATGCTGCGGCTTCCTTCTCGAGGCGGCGGCCGGAGCGGCCGTCGCCGACGAGGTGGCCGATCTCGTGGAGGGCGACGAAGTAGCTGACCTGGCCTCGTACGGGTGGGATCCGGACCTCGAGGCGTCGTTCGACGCGGCCGTCGCGGTGCCGAATGCGGACGACGACCGCACGGCCCCGGCCCTCGGCGCGGCGGATCGCGTGGCGCGCGCAGAGCTCGGTGACGTGGAGATCGAGCGTGCCCGAGCGCATCGGGTCAGGGTAGACGCGGTCAGCGGACGGCGGAGGCGAGCTCGATCGCCTCGTCTCGCGTCAGCTGTCCCTCGAGGCGGAGGGTGACGTCGCCGTCGACCCAGAGCAGCACGTTGCCGGCGACGCGGAGCTCATAGTCGTGGAAACTGCCGTCCTGGGCGCGGAACAGGACGACGTGGGGGCCGTCGGCGATCCAGTAGCCGGGCTTCCCGTCGACCTCGACGGCCTGGATCGCCGTCTCCGGCGAGGCGAGCTTCTGGAGGTACGGGACTGCGGCGCCGGCGAACTGGGTGAGCACGAGCGTCGGCTTGCAGCACCAGACGACCGAGACCACGCCTCCTCCCTGCTCGTCGAGGAGCACGTTGCGCACCTGCTTGTCGCCGGTCGTGTGCGGCAGCCTGATGCGGAAGCCGACCCGGCGTTGCGCGTCGGCGAGCGGCATGGGGATGCCGGGGGCCCAGTCCGGGAGCGCCTCTGCGCGCGGCAGCGCGTCGACGCGCGCAATGGTCGCGCCGGAGAGGTGGAAGAGCTCGAGGAAGGCGCTGCGGGCTCCCGGCGAGGCGGCGAGGACCGCGCCCAGGGAGGCGGCGAGAACGGCGAGCGCGACGGCGAGCCGCAGCCCCCGGCGTCTGCGCGGACGTACGGCAAGCCGGTCCTCGACGGCGGCGAGCAGGTCGGGGGTCTCGGGATAGTCGACGTCCGGGCCGAGCGTGCGGAGCCGGGTCTCGAGCTCGTTCACAGGTCCTCCCGCAGTCGGTCGAGGGCGCGCGAGAGACGTGACTTGACGGTGCCTGCGGGAACGCCGAGAACGTGCGCGGTCTCCTGCTCGGAGAGCTCGAGCAGGTAGCGGCAGGCGACCGCGAGGCGCTGGTCGTCGGGAAGCCGCTCGACGGCGTCGAGCAGTTGCCGCCGCTCGGCGGCTGCGACGGCAGCTCCCTCGGGGGACGGAGCCGCGTCCCCCGAGGATGCGTCGCCGGCGGCGCGCAAGGCCAGTCCCTCGCGGCGCCCGGCAGCCCTCCGGCGGTTGCGGGCCTCGTTCGCGACGATGGCGAGCAGCCAGGGCCGGAAGGGGGCGTCGCGGCGGAACCTCCCGAGTGCGCGGTAGGCCTTGACGAGGGCGTCCTGGGCGACGTCCTCCGCGTCCGCGGCGTTGCGCGTGATCAGGTAGGCGGTGCGGAAGGCGATGTCCTCGTGGGGGCGAACGAGCAGCGCGAAGGCTTCGGCCTCCCCATGCCGTGCCCGCTCGACCAGGTCGAAGTCCGTTGGTGGCCGGCTCGCCACTCCATGCTTCTACACCGTCGACGGCCGTCGCGTTCCGGGTTCGCGCGAGCGCGCGGGCGAAGGCGGGGTCGTCGCCGGACGACACGGGGCGGTCGTCCTGAACGGGCTGCGAGGGAGGCGAGCGCCTCGTCGCCGATCCCGTGGAAGACGGATCGCCCGCGGGCGTGTGACGTCGGCGCGGTTGGCGCTCGTGACGTCGGCCACGACTCCGTAGCATCCTCAAGATCGGCCCCACCTGCAATGAGCGCGGCGCCGCTTTGACACTCCCGTGCCGGGGAGTAGGATCGCCCTCTATGCGCCTCAGGAAGAACGCGAAGGTCGACCTGATCGCGAGCGTGCCGCTGTTCGCCGGCTGCTCGAAGGCCGAGCTGAGCGAGATCGCCTCGATCTCCGACGAGCTCGACGTCCCGGAGGGCGCGACGCTGATCCGTGAGGGCGACCGTGGCCGGGAGTTCCTGATCGTGATCGACGGCACGGCGAAGGTGACGAAGAAGGGCCGCAAGCTGAACGAGGTCGGCCCGGGCAGCTTCGTCGGCGAGATCGCGCTGATCGCCGACGTCCCGCGCACCGCCACGGTGACGGCGACGGCGCCGGTGCGCCTGCTCGTGATCACAGACCGTGCGTTCCAGCACCTGATCCGGAAGACACCGTCGATCGCGGCGAAGGTGCTGCAGAGCCTCGGCGAGCGCCTCCACGGTACGACCCTGTAGAAGACGCGCGCCTGCCGGCGCTCCCTACGGGCGCCCCCCTCACGATCACGGGCGCGCCGGCGCTCGGCGCACTCTATATTCGGGTGGGCCAGAACAGGGACAGCGACGTGGCAGTGCCCGGATCGGAGGAGGAGGGATCCATGGACGGAGCCGCGAGCCCGGTGGGTGTGCAGGAACTGCGCCTCGTGGTGACTGCGCCGGACTACGACGATGCGCTGCGCTTCTACCGTGACGTGCTCGGGCTGCGCGTGGAGGCCGTGTTCGAAACGCCGCGGGGCCGTGTCACCCTTCTCGACGCCGGCCGCGCCACGTTGGAGCTCACCGATCCGGAGAACGCAGAGTTCATCGACGAGGTGGAGGTCGGCCGCCGGGTCGCAGGTCACATACGGGTTGCGTTCCAGGTCGCAGACTCCGCAGAGGCGACGAGGGCGGCCGCAGGAGCGGGCGCGACGGTGGTCGCCGAACCGGTTCGGACACCCTGGAACTCGCTCAACGCGCGGCTCGAGGCGCCCGCCGGCCTTCAACTGACGCTGTTCACGGAGCTTGCGAGCTAGACGCGTTCTCGGTCGACCGAGGCAAGACGGCGGATCTCCAGCTCATCGGCGTCCGTCGGCACATTCTTGCCGAGCCTTGTCGCTCCGTTAACAGGCCGGTGCCCAGACGCGTGCTTTCGCCGCGGACGCCCGCCAAGGCGGAGGCAGCTCCCCTGCGCCAGTGTTCAGTCACTTGAGAACCCGCGACCCCCGCGGCTGCCGGGGTCAGCTACCGGGCTCGAGTGTCCAGAGGACGGCGCGGCCTCTGCCGCGTGCCGTTGTGGAAGAGCCGACGACCTGGTTCTGTTCGTTGATCGCGACGGCTGTGGTCCACGAGCGTTGTGGGCTGAGGGCGGGGAGGGTCGCCCTCTTGCCGTTCTGCCAGACGGACGTGCCGCAGAGCACCTGGCCGCGCTCGTTGATCGCAACGGCGTGGTCGGCGCCGCCGCCGAGGTCGATCATCTTGCCGTTGCGCCACAGGAACGGATGCCGCCCGCCTGTTGCGGGACTGTCGCCGGTGATCCAGCCGCGGTCGTTGATCGCGACGGCCTCGCTCGTCGGCGGGTAGCGGCCGAGCGTGCCGAGGTCGCGCATCTTGCCGTTCTGCCAGAGGAAGCTGTGCCCCTTGGCCGGCTTTCGCGTCAGGCTCCCGCCGATCACCTGACCCCCGCGTTGTTGATCGCCCTGGCGCTGCTCTCCAGGCCGCCGAGCGTGCCCAGCGGCGTCATCGTGCCCGCCTCCCAGATGAAGGCGCGGCCAAGGCTGCCCGTTCCGCTGCCGCCGACGATCTGCCCGCGGTCGTTGATGTCGACCGCCTCGCTTGAGATGAACGAGCGGCCAAGCGTTCCCAAATCGCGGATCACCCACCGCCCCTGCACCGACGACGCGGGACGCGTGGCGCCGGACGCCGCCACGCCCATGGCTAACGCAGCGGCGAGGAGCATGAACTGCGCATACCGAACACCTCCGGCTGTGACGGTACGCCCGACGATGCCCCGACGCATCAGGGCCGCCCCTGATCCCCTCGCCGCGACGAGTCGGGCTTCCTCATCGGCTGGGGAACGGCCGCTCGAGTCCGTCGGGAATGTCACCCGACGCCAAGCGCCCACGCTGACTCGCAGGTGCCGGTCTCGTCTGGAAGGCGGCGACCGGCTAGAAGCGTGTGTCGCAGATCAGCTGGACATCCGGCGGAGGAGCCGAGGCGAGGTCGAACCCGTGCACCTCGTGCACCATCGCGCGGAACCGGCGATCGAACGGGGCATCCGAGGTGACGAT
>Ga0153916_10000998_pt1 | contig 19835 bp, 13 predicted proteins | sample Opewatmetagenome_FD_109642 | JGI IMG/M metagenome (GOLD analysis project Ga0153916, IMG submission 109642) | Freshwater wetland microbial communities from Ohio, USA - Open water 3 Core 3 Depth 4 metaG | ecosystem: Environmental > Aquatic > Freshwater > Wetlands | place: USA: Ohio, Lake Erie... | reverse complement strand
GAGGCGGAATCCATGCTGAAAAAGGCCCAAGCCTGGGAGAAATACAACCAGGCCGCCGTCCTGGAGATGTATCTCAAGACTCTCCCGGACCTGGCCAGGGCGGTTTCTGAGCCGTTGTCCAAAGTGGACAAGATCGTGGTCGTCGGCGGCGGCGATAAAAGCCTGGGTACGACCAAAATCACGGCCCAGGTCGCCGAAGTCCTCGCCCAGCTGCCCGACGTCGTCAAGTCGCTCACCGGCGTCGACCTGAAAAAATTCCTCCAAGAGAAGCTCTCGTCCGAAGATAAAAAAGAGAAATAGCCGCCGACGAAGGATAGGTCCGCCATGATCTCAGAAAAAGTCAACCAGATCGGCGCCTCGCCGACCCTCAAGATCTCGGCCAAAGCCAAGGCCATGAGGGCGGAGGGAATCGACATCATCGACCTCAGCGTCGGCGAACCCGATTTCCCCACCCCCGAAAACGCCAAGGCGGCCGGCATCCGGGCCATCCAGCAGAACTTCACCAAATACACTGAAAACGAAGGCATCCCGGCCCTCAAGAAGGCGGTCCTCGCCCGGATGAAGGAGGACTACGGGCTCAGCTACGAACTGAATCAGGTGATCGTCTCGCCCGGGGCCAAGGCCTCCCTGTTTCTGATCCTCCAAGCCCTGGTCGACGAGGGCGAGGAGGTCATCATCCCGGCTCCCTATTGGGTGACCTATCCAATGGCCGTCCTTCTGGCCAAGGGCAAGCCGGTCGTCGTCCCGACCAAAGAGGAAAACGGGTTTGTCATAACTCCCGAGGAGCTCAAGGCGGCGATCAACCCGTCCACCAAGGCCGTGATACTCAACAATCCCTCCAACCCGACCGGAGCGGCCTACTCCAAGGCCCAACTCGAGGCACTCGCCGAGGTCATCCGGGGCGAGGACGTGTTTGTTATCGCCGACGAGATCTACGGCAAGCTCATCTTCGACGACTTCGAGTTCCGGAGCTTCGCCTCCTTGGGTGACGACATCAAGAAGAAGACGATCGTCGTCAACGGCGTCTCCAAGGCCTATTCGATGATGGGCTGGCGCATCGGTTACGCCCTGGGACCGGCCGAGATCATCGACGGTATGGCCAAGGTCCAGAGCCACTCCACTTCCAACCCCTGCTCCATCTCTCAGTATGCCAGCCTGGAAGCCCTGAGCGGCCCTCAGCACGAGATCTCAAAGATGGTCGCCGAGTTCCAGCGCCGGCGGAACTACTGCCTGATGCGGCTGCGGTCCATCCCCAACGTATCCTGCTTCAAGCCGCAGGGCGCATTCTATCTTTTCCCCAATTTCTCCGCTTACTATAACAAAGAAGCCGACGGCATCCAGATCCGCAATTCCTACGGGTTGGCCTACTATCTCCTGAAGGAAGCCTTGGTGGCCATCGTCCCCGGTGATTCATTCGGCGCCGACTCGAACATCCGTCTCTCCTACGCCACTTCCATGGAAAACCTGGAAAAGGGAATGGACCGGATCAGCGAGGCGATGGCCAAGCTCAAGACCCCAAAGAAGGTCAAGCGGGTCGCCCTGAGCAATGCGGCAACCAGGGTAAAGAAGCCCATTCCGGTGGAGGCAACCGTCACCGCCAAGATGAGGGACGCTCTGGTCGCCGAGATGGACGGACACCTCACGCCCGAGAACTACTACGAATGGAACGCCAACATCTCCGGAGTCATCGTCCAGCTCCGGACGAATGTCTCCCACCTGTGCGACTTCTGGGTGGAGAACTGGTACCCCGCCCAGCTCGAGGCCGACCTGGAGCCGCACGGTATTATCTACGCCGTGGACGGAATCGCCGGGCGGGAGCCGCGGTCTTTCTATAATTCCGAGACCAAGACCGGCGTCATCGTCAACGCCGACAATTACGGCCCCTTGAGAAGCCTGGCCCTGGGACTGGTCATGGATGTCTCGGAGAGGCTGTTCGGCGTCTGCGGTGTCCGCGGCATGTCGGCCGATATCGCGGGCAAGGGCCTGATCCTGGTCGGCCCTCCAGGCACGCGCAAGACCGAGCTGTTCTATGAGGTCCTCGGCGACAAGCGCTTCCGCCTCCACTCCAACGACATCGTCTTTGTCCGTCATTCGGGCGGCAAGGCTTTGGCCGATTGCGTCGAGCGGAAGCTCTACCTTCCCACGAACACCGTTGAGTCGTTCCCCCGGCTGGCCCCTCTCTTCGACTCCAGCAAGTGCGAAAACGTCGTCACCCGCAAGGATGACTGCAAGAACACCGAATGCCTGAGGCAGGACGATTGCCGACTCGACCGGGGATCGCTGTTCTGCTACAAGGCTTCCCCGGAAGCCCATGCCATGCTCGACCCATACTGGATAGGCGGAAAGGCCGCTTATGCCAAGCGGACCGAGCTGGAATGGGTCTTCATCCTGCGCAACGACCCCGTCTCTCCGGGGGTGGTTAAGCTGCAGAAGGGCGAGGCCCTCCGCATCCTCGGAACCGGCGAAAGCGCCGGGGCCAAAAAGGCCTTAAGCCCGGCCAAGCCCCAGCCCTACTACAATCCGCATCTTCTCTTCATTACAGAGGAGAGGCTGGAACTCCAGAAAGGCTACTATAACCGGCTGCTGGACAGCGTGTCCTGCTATCTTTTCAACAGCGGGACGGCCGGCGCCGCCGAAATCAAGAAGATCATATTGGGCGAAGCTCAGGTTTGAAGCCCCGTCAGCCCGCTCAGTCGTCCACGGACTTCCGGCGCTCAAACCTTCGCTTCTTCTTAAATTGTGGTTGGAATCTAGGCCAGCCGCTCGTCAAGCTCCTGGGCGATCAGGTGAAGGAGGACCAGATGGACCTCCTGGATCCGCGGTGTCGTCCGGGAGGGAACGTCCAGCAAGAAATCGACCAGGGGGCCGAGTTTCCCGCCGCCTTCACCGGTGAGAGCAATCGTCTGCATTTTTTTCTTTTTGGCCGCCTGGAGAGCCTTGATGATGTTCGGCGAAGTCCCGCTCGTCGAAAGGGCCAAGGCGACGTCGCCTCCATCCCCGAGGGCTTCGACCTGGCGGCTGAACACGAAATCGTAGGAGGAGTCGTTGGCGATCGAAGTCAGCGTTGATGTATCGGTCGTCAGGGCGACGGCCCGGAGGGGCTGTCGAGGCCTGGAGAACTTGTTCACCATCTCGGCCGCCAGATGCTGGGCTTCGGCGGCGCTTCCCCCATTGCCGAAGACAAGGACTTTGTGACCTGATTTCAAGGCCTTCACCAAGGCATGGGCCGCCTTCTCGAGGAGGAGCCCTTTCTGATGAAGAAAGTCCTCCAGGAGACAGCTGATTTCATCAGGGATCGTCCGATATTCCATGGCAATCTCCCTTCACGCCGGAAGGCCGGAGACGATGATGTCTCTGACTTTATCGATGAGCGTTTGCATGTTCTGCTGGCCATAGCCGGTTACTTGGACGGGCGGATGGAAGAGGACATCCGCTATCCCCCGGCGGGGGAAAATGGTTCCCTTGGGCATCAATTCATAGGTCCCGCGAATGGTGATCGGGACGATGGCCGCCCCGCTCTCCAGCGCCAGAAAGAACCCGCCCCGCCTGAACGCTTGGGTGCGGCCGTCTCTGGTCCTCGTGCCCTCGGGAAAGATCAGGTAAGAATATCCCCGTTCCCGCATCAGCTGAGCGGCCCGGTCTATGCTCTTTTTCCCGCCCCGGACTCCCTTGCGGTCGACCGGAACGAACCCGACAAAGCGCATGCCTTGACCGACGACGGGGATACGGAAAACCTCTTTCTTCAGGATGACCCGGATGGCCTGGGGGATGAGCCAGAAGAGCAGCGGTCCGTCGAGGAAGCTGAGATGGTTGGACATGAAGATATACGGCGTCTGCTTGTCGACTGCGTCCCGGCCGGCGATCTTGACCTTGATTCCCAGGATACCGGGGGCCAGGCTGACGGCCCATTTGCCGAGGCCGAGGAGAGGCTCACGCAGGCCGAGCGGCCAGAAGATGAGCAGGAGAACAAGGAGGACGAAAATCAATACGATGTAGACCAGGACCAGAAGGATCGTCCTCATTTTCGGTTGCCGAGATTATACCATAATTCCACCCCTCAGGACCGTTGGCCAAATCGTGATTGGCTTGCAACCTGGAACAAATTGAGATTAAATTAGGGCGGATGGACGCGAGTCCCGCGGGGAAAAAGCCGGGTATCCCTCTTCCGGTTGTCCTGGCCTCAGTTTTTGTCCTCATTTTCTGCAGCCTTTTTTCGGCGCTTGTCTTCGAGCGCGTTCCCCATGTCAACGATGAAATCGCTTATCTCTTCCAGGCCAAGCTCTTTCAATCGGGACGCCTCTATGCCCCCTCGCCCTGCGGCCGGGAATTCTTCGACTTCCCCCACATCATCAACGACGGGAAGTGGTACAGCATCTACCCTCCCGGCTTTCCAATGCTGCTCGTTGTCGGACTGGTATTCCGAGCGCCCTGGCTTATCAACCCAATCCTGGCCGCCCTGGCTGTCTGCCTTTTCTTCCTCCTCGGCACAGAGATCTACAGCCGGTCGGTCGGCCTCCTCGCTGCCCTCCTAGCGGCCATCTCCCCCTGGTTCCTGCTGATGTCTTCGACTATGATGTCCCATACCTCGAGCCTTTTTTTTAACACTCTCTTTCTCCTATTCCTCTTCCGGTTTCTCCGCAAGCCGTCCCCGGGCCTTGGGCTGGCCGTCGGGACGAGCTGGGGGATGGCCTTTCTCATCCGACCGCTCAATGCGCTGTTCTTTTCTCTTGTCTTTCTCATTTTTTTCGCCTTCCGCCTGATGAGAAGGCGAGAGAAAGGGATGAAGAAAAACGCCCTCGTCTTCTTAAGTACAGCCCTCACTTTTTTCGCGCTGCTTCTCCTCTATAACGCTCTCACCACCGGCGCCCCTTTCCGGATGGGATACCTGGTCCGCTACGGCCCGAGCTATTCGGTCATCTTCGGCCGTGCGGCCACGCTCGAGTCTAGCTTCACACCGCTTGCCGGAGCCATCCAGATGACCGACAACCTCCGGACGCTGAACTCAGACCTCTTCGGCTGGCCGATTTCTTCATTCCTGGCCATGCTGCCGCTCCTCTGGCTGACTAGGCTCAACCCAAAGGACAGGAAAAAGGACCTGCTTCTCCTGAGTGGCATCGGCTGTCTTGTTGTCGTCTTCTCTTTCTTCTGGGGCGCGTTCGTCTTCATCGGCGCCAGGATGCTGTTCGACGCCCTTCCTCTTTTTCTTTTGTTGAGCGCCCGGGGGATAACCGAAATTCCAGGCCTCGTCAAGCGAATATCGCCTGGGCTGACCGGACCGGCGGTCAAGAAGATGACCGCTATCCTGCTCTCGGCTCTAACCGTCTATGCCTTTGCCTACCATCTGCCTCAACGGCTCCGTCCTCCCCATGCCCAATGGTATTTTGAGCGATACGACCACCGGTTTGCGGGGACCAGCGGCCGGCTGGGCCGGACGATCGATGAGCTAAGTCTCGGCCGCGCGCTGGTCATCCTCAGGTTCTGGCAACGGCCGCCTCCGACTTTCCCCGAAGAGGGAGGCTGGGGCTCAGGCTTCCTTCACAATGACCCGGATCTCAGAAAAGAAATCATCTATTCAAGGGCCAGAGATAGAAGCTATGCCGAGCTTTTTTCTTGTTATCCAGATAGAAATATCTTTATCTACGCCGGAACCCTGGACAGGGGGATGCTCATCCCCTTAAGGAAAAGCGGGTCGGAGGTTGAATTGGGAGATCCAATGCAGCCGCCTGGACGGATCAGGGACTCCGTCGAGATCGTTCGTAACCCGGCTGAAGTTTTCTTGTCGTATTCTTCGGAATTCAGCGACTTCCTACAGCAGGTCTTCAGGGAGACACGCCTGGTCGAGGTTGATGGAAGGCGCCTGGAAGAGATGGGGATTCACCGCCTTACCAAGGACGATTGGCAGCGGGCCGCGTTCTGTTTTGAAGCGGCGCTTCAGGTCGAAAACGATCCCGAGGCCCGACGGAACCTACTCGACCGTCTCCTCCCCTGCTATCGGAAGACGGGTCAGGCCGAGGCGGCCGGAAAGATCCAGGCTTTCATGGAGAGAGTCGACTTCAACGAGCGCCGGCTCTATGCGGTCTTTCCGGAGAGGGGATTTTGAAGACGCCTATTTGATGTAGCCGAGCGACTTGAGGATCTCTAGGTCTTTCTGGCTGGGCTTTGTTTCGGGGGGATACACATCTTGCGGTTTCATCCACGCTTGGAGGAACTGGACGAGAAGTCTGTAATAAGGATGGTCGGCAGAATAGATATTTTTCATCTCCTCAGGATCTCCCTCCAGGTTGTACAGCTCATACATTAGGTCTGGTTCTTGTTCAGGAGTCCAGATTAGTTTCCACTGGTTGAAGAAGACGCAGCGAAAGCGGCCGGCCGTATCGAACCTGACTCGGCGCTTGATTGCTAGAGGATAAAAAGAGTTATCGGACTCGGCGTAAAGCGCCCGGGGCTTCAACCCCTCTCCGCGCCAATAGGGTATCAAGGAGAGCCCGTCGATATCCAACAGATGAGGGGATTCGACGACCACCCCCGCCAAGTCCAGGACCGTAGGAAGGATATCAATCAGGCTGACTCGATCTTTGACTCGGCCCGTCGCATAAAGGGGGTGGCTATTGGGGAGGACAACGGCTAAAGGGACTTTAAGGCCGGGATCATAGAGATAATCTCCATGAGAATAGAAATAATCGTGTTCTCCCAGGCTTTCCCCATGATCGGCCGTCAGGATAACAATAAGATGATCTTGAGCAATGCGCCTTGCTTCAGCCAAGAGCTGGGCAATCCCGAGGTCCGCCTGGCGAATGTCGGCGGCATATAGCCGCCTGATGTGCTGATTGATTTCGTCGCCGAGATCATTATGAAAGACAGCCCGCTCTTTGCCCAACTCAGAGGGATAGTCGTGTTCGGCAGACTCCCCTTCTTTGTCGCCAAAATGGGATGCATACAATCCTTCATAGTTTGGGTCGACTGCTTTTGCCAATTCTTCCGGTGGATAATAAGGAACATGAGGATCGATATAGTGCACCCAAAGAAAAAAAGGAAGGTCCGGGTTCCCTTCAGAGAGATGCTGGACTGCCCTCATGGTCGTTTTGATCGCATCTCGGCTGCTCAAGCCTAGATCATAGATGTCAAAGCCCCTATTGAGACCTCGGGTCGGGGAAAGCATTGAATTTGACACGACTGCTATTGTCTGGTAACCGGCGTCTTTCAAAATCTCAGCGATTGTAACAGCTTGCGGGGAGAGACGATCCCATAGCGTCCTAACCTGCGTCTTATATGGATAACAGCCGGTATGCAAACAAGCCAAGGATTGCGTGGTTTTAGGGATGGTTGTCACGCAGTGAGAAAAATAGAGTCCACGTTGAATAAGCTGGTCCATCGCCGGTGAGACATTCCTGTCATAGCCATTGGCACTTAGATAGTCCGGCCGGAGCGCGTCCACGGTAATGAGTAGGATGCTGTGCCCATGACCTGCGGGACGAATCCTCAGATCGCCCCGATCCGGTAGGCGATAGACTCCTCTGGAGCTTGATTTAAAAAAAAACTCGAAATCAGAATAGCCCAGAAAAATCAAGAGCGCAAAAAGCAAGCAACACAAGGCTACGAGGATTCTTTTCCGGGACGAAAACGGGCTCATGTCGATGGGACTACGTCCCAATCTTCTTTTTGATATCACAAGATATCCGGTTACGTCAATTTTTCCAGACTATCGAGTTAGCGCACGAAGACACGCCGCAGAGGAATGTTGTCTACCCGGGGCAATTTTCCTATAATGAGTTCCGGTGTCCGTCACCTGAAGGCATCCTCGAATTCCATAAGAAAATAGATGGAAGGCAAGGAAAACAAAAAAGAAAGATTTGTTCTCGCCGCCATTTGTCTTCTGCTCGCGGCTCTTCCCTTTCTCGCGGTCAAGTTCCCCCCGATAACCGACCTGCCCCAGCATGCGGCCCAGATTCGCCTTTTCGGAGAAGCTCTCAGCCGACCCGATTCCCCCTACCGAATCCAGTGGATGACCCCCTACAGTCTGGTCTACACGGTGCTTGGAGCGAGCGGGCTAGTCTTTGGCCCCGAAAACGCAGGCCGCGTCGGGATGCTGATCATTACGTTGGTCTGGATCGCCATGCTCCATCTCCTGGCCGCCCGGCTGAAAAGGCCGCCGTTGGCCGCCTCCCTCGCTTCGCTCCTGTTCTTCGGTCACATCCTCTACTGGGGATTCTACCAGTTCGCCTTCGGCTGGCCGCTATTCATCGGATATCTTCTGCTGCTCCGCACGGATTTCCGAAGTCGCTGGAATGAGACACTGGCTTTCCTGGGAGCCTGGATCGTCCTCTATTTTGCCCATGTATTCTGGTTTCTCGTAGCCGTCGCCTGGCTCGGGGTGACACACCTGTTCCTCCGACGCAATATCAGAAAGCTCATCTTGCGAGCTGCGGGCGCTGTCCCCCTTTTCGCCCTGGCCGCCGCCTGGTATCCAAACTTGGCGGCCTCCGGCTTCAAATCTCAGACGATCTGGGCCACCATTCCGTTCGAAAGGCTTCTCCCGACCTGGCTCGCCGACGCTTCATTTGGAGGGCTCAAGGGCGCCCTGGAGCCCGTCTTTTTCGGATTGATCGTCATCTGGGCCCTCCTGGCCTGGCTTCCCAACCGGAAGGGTTTCCTGGCCAAGGCCGACAAGAGCCTCCTGCTCCTCAGCGCGCTCTTCTTTGCCTTAGCCCTCGTCCTTCCGGACAAACACACCAATACGATCCGGTTCTGCCAGAGGTGGGTGCCGCCGGGGCTGGCCTTCCTCCTGCTCGGTCTGCCCGAGATAAAGGTCCGCAAGAGCGTTCTCACCGCCGCGGTCGTCACTTCGCTCCTCGCTTTTTTCGCCCTCACCTCGCTCAACTGGATGGCCTTTGAGAGAAGCGAGCTCTCCGGGCTGGGTGAAGCGCTGGAGGCGCTTCCCCAAAAGCCGCGCGTCATCGGGTTGAGCTACTTGAAGGACAGCGCCGTTGTCCGCGGCCGGCCGTTCATCCAGGTTTTTTCCTACGCCCAGGTCTATCAAGGAGGGGAGCTGAACTTCTCCTTCGCCGATTTCGGACCCAGCCTGGTCATATACCGGACTCCCCGCCAGCTCGCCTGGACTTCGGGGCTGGAATGGTTTCCGGAGCGGGCCAAAAAGAGCGATTTATTATCTTTTGATTACGCCCTGGTCAGCGGCGACGACGGGCTTCACGCAAGCGTCGCTCGAGACCGCACCCTCTTGCCGCTTGCGTCATCGGGCCGCTGGAGGCTGTACAAAATCGCTCGCAATAATCAGGAATAAGAAGCGCTGGTTCGCTCTTGCTTTAGGGGATCGGCCTGTTCATCCGGTCCCGGGACATCCTGATCCCGGTCTCGGCCCGCTGTCTCTCGGCCTCGTTCCGGGCGATGGCCAGGCACTTCTCAAAATAGGAGATCGCCCGGTCGTAGTCCTGCTTCAGGAAATGATGGCTGCCCAGGTAATACTGGACCTGGAAGTTCGTCGCATAGTCCGCTTCATGGCGGAAGAAATCCGCATAGCGGGGCATATACAGGCCGTAGGCCGTCGCATTGTTGAGGAATTCATCCCTGTTATACGAGCCGATGCCGATCCCGGCCAAAAGGATCAGCACCCCTAACGCCAGCGCCTTGACCAGCTTCTTGGGATTGATTCCGGCTTCAGGACTTTCGGTTGGAATCGCGCCGGCGGAGACGAAATCTTTCTTCGTCAGGGCCAGGGCCGCGCCATAGCAGAAAGCGCCCAGGACAAACCCGGCCAGCGCGTCGGTGACATAATGATCGCCTGTGTAGATGATGGCGAACTGCATCAGGAGCGCGTAGAGGAAGAACGGCCAGGCCCTCCAGCGGTAGACTCTCCAGAGGATCAGGGCGCAGAGGAAGGGAAAGGCGGCGTGAAGCGAAGGCATGGCGGCGATGGGGTTGGTGTCGAACCCCGAACTGATGTCCGGGATGGCCAAGTTGTAGATGATGGCGTTGAAGCGGACGATCCGGGGCAGAAGGCCGAAGACCGTCGACGCCATCCAGGGCGGCACAGTGGGGACGGCAAAATATCCCAGGAGCCCGAGGAAGATGGTGAGGTAGAAGGAGACTTTGAAGAACCGGAAAAAGCGCGGCTGGTACAGCCAGATGATGAAACCGACCATAAGAAAGGCGACAAAGTGGCTCCCATGGGCCACGGTGATGAATTTCTCGAACCAGCCGAACTCCGTCGGAGAATGGGAGCGGAGGAAAAGGTCCTGCAGCATCACAGAGGGGACACCGCCGAACAGGAACTGCTCGATTCTGATCACATACAGTGTATGAACCGGCAGCCCGAGCCGGCAGGTGGCGATGTAGATGCTCCCCCGGAAGCTATCGAACAGATAGACGAAACCGATGAAGACGAACCAGTCTTGAAGTAAGACCTTAACCTTCCCCATGGCGGTTGCGGCCAGGATGACCAGCAGGATGATCAGGATCTTGGGCACAAAGAAAAACCGCTTGGACAGGATCAGGATGAGGATGAGGACAGCCAAAAAGGCAAGGACTAACAGGACCGGGGACCGGCGGGGAGAAAGCCTCTCTCTGAGCATGGCGAGGCAGGAATATTATCGGTTTGGCGGGGTCAAGTCAAATGCCCGGGGCCCGGCTCATCGACCTTGAAAAAAAGGGCCTGAGACCTTAACATACATCCATGCATAAAAGAGACTGGCTCTATGTGGCCATCCTGGCCGTCATCCTATTCGGGGTTTACTGGAAGACGTTCAACTACGATTTCATCTGGGACGACGAGATCTTCTTCAAACACAACCTTCTCTTCATCGAGGATCAGCCCTTGACCTCGGCCCTAAAGTACAGCTATTTCAGCGAACAGCTCGGCGTCCAGGGTCAAGACCACTACTACCGGCCCCTTCTAACGTTCTCCTTCCTCCTGGAGAACAAGCTCTGGGGGATCAAAAACACCACCCTGCGTTTGACCAATCTGCTCGTTTTTTTTCTCTCCCTCGTATTCATCTTCGTCTTTCTTAAAATCCACTCCGATAAAGCCTATCTGCCGGAGATCACCACACTCCTGTTCGCCCTCTATCCCCTGAACAGCGAGAACATCGTCTGGGTCGTCGGCCGGGGAGATCTCCTGCTGCTCCTCTGGGGGTCCCTCACCTTCCTTTTCTTCGAGCTCTTCCTGAAAAAGGGCCGGCCCCTCTTTCTGGTGGTGTCTTCGTTCTTCTTTCTCCTGGGCGTCTTTTCCAAGGAAACCTTCATCCTCTTCCTCCCCCTGCTCCTCCTCTACGAAAAGGCCAGACGCCGGAAGATCGCCTGGCCCTATCATCTCGCCAACGCCTCCATCATCCTGCTCTTCTTCTTCATAAAAAACCTCGTCCTCGGGATCAAGAACATCAAGATGGTCTACATGCCCAACTCGCTCGATAATATGCGGGCGGCTTTGGGGACCATGGGCTATTACCTCCGCACTATGATCTTCCCCATCCGCTATGACATGTTTCTCCCTGTCTCCGACATGAGCCGGACTCTCTTTCTTGCTTTCGGCCTCCTGGCCCTGGTGTTTATCGTCGGGCTGGTGATATGGGCCAAAAAGGACAGAGAAGTGATGCTGCCGGCGTCGCTTTTCGTCATCTTCTGGCTGGGGCACATCCCGCTTATCTATGCCAATATCCTTCCCTATCAGATCTTTTCGCGCTACATGATGGTCGCCGCCCTCGGCCTGGTCTGGCTCTTCGCCTACTTTCTGATGCGGATCAAAGAGAGGCCCCGTTTCGGGATCGTCTTCCTTATCCTCATCCTCTTCATCCCTTCGATCGTCATCAACGCCGGCGCATTCAAGAACAGCACGATTTTCTGGCAGAAAGCCAAGAGGTCATCATCCAATGATGCCTATGTCCTCTTCCAGGCGGCCAAGACGGCCATCGAGAACAAGGACTATCTTTCGGCCGAGTTGGACCTGAACAGGTCTTTGGGTGTCACCATGAAGCGGGAGACGGCCATCCTGGTCAGCATGCTCTATGGGGATATCGAGATGATGCGGGCGGATTATCCCGGGGTCCTCCGCTGGACAGCGAGCATCGAGGAATTTAATAAATCGCCGGAAATCAAAGTCGCCCCCTTTATCCGCTACCAGATCAACGCCAAGAAGGCCCGGGTCTTTCTCTCCCAGGGAGACGTCCGGGCAGCGGAGAAGCTCCTGCTCGAGAACATCACCGGCTACAGCACCGTCAAAGAAGCCTATTCCGACCTCTACAACCTGTATGTCAGCCACGGACTATGGCCGGAGGCAGCCAAGCTCGAAGAGACGATGAAGAGCATTTTCCCGGTTTATTTTACCGGCATAGACACGGCCAAGATGCAGCAGGAGTTTAAAACGCTCCCCTTCGACAAGAAAATGACCTTCTTTATTCAGAACAGGAACTTCGCCGCGGCCGTTGCCCTGGTCAAGACGCTCCCCAGCCTCGACCTCGACCACCAGTTCCTCCTGGCCAGGCTCTTTTTCTACGAAGGAAAGGGCGATGAGGGAAACAGGGCGATCCAGGAGATCGTTGACGGGAACCCGGGCAACTTTGAGGTCCTGAACAAGGCGGGCTTTTTCTATCTCTACAACCTGATCCGGATCAAAGCGGCTATGGGCTATTTCGAACAGTCCCTCGCGCTGAACCCCTCCCAGCCGGAAATTATCCTCCTCACCAATCGTCTCAAAAGAGAGTATCTGGAGAAGATCAAGGAAGTCTGGACGGAAGGCTCTCACTGATCGGCCGGCGGGAGTAAAGGCCGCAGCTCTTCGAGAAGCTTCTTGGTTTGCTCATTGCGGAAGAGGTCGTAGTCCCGGCTATAGAGATCAGCCGCCCGGGGATAGTCCTTGACAATCAGGTAGAATTTGGCCGCCCGGGTCAGGACAAAGTGGTTCTGGGGATAGCGGCCGACAAGGTCCAGGACGATACGCTCGCCCTCCTCCCGCTTCCCCGCAAAAGCCAGGTAATAGGAATAATTGAGGGTGGAATGGAGGGACTGCCCCCCCGTCCTTCTGGACAATTCGCCGAAATAGTATTCCGCTTTGGAAAAATCCTTTCGAAACGCATAGTATATCGCCAGTTCTTCATAGATCCTGGTCTGCCACATGGGATAGAGCGGGTGCGACTTCGCAGCCAGGATCTGGTCAAAGATCTGAAGCGCCTTCTTTTCATCTTGGGGAAGGGTCTTGATTCCGATGTTGAACCGGGCGATGAGATCTTCCCTGTCAACCCGCTTGATCCCCAGCCAGAACCCGGTCTCATCCCGGCCGAAGAGGCCGCTCTTGGGGTAAATCTCGACGGCGTAGGCGATCGCCAATAGTCCCAGGACAGTGTAGGCAACGATCCGGGGCCGGACCAAACGGAAAGAGAAATAGGCCAGCCCGGCAACGAACGCCGCCGACGGAAGATAGAGGAATCGCCAGGCCACGAGGGACAGGCTCAGAGAGGAGAAGATGACGGCAATCGAGGGGAGCATGAGCAGAACGGCGGAAGAGATGAGGAGAGGCGCGTCTATTGATTTCCGTTGCCTGTCCAGAACAAGAATGATCGATGCGGCGAAAAGGATAGCGATCAGAACGCCGAAGGCCGTATACATGGGGTTCGCGAAAACCGGCGCCGAATCCACGGTCACGGTCAGGCCGAATGGGATGACCAGCCGCGCCGTGTAGAAACCGATCGCGGAGAAGAAATCAAGGACCGACCGCCCGGAGAGGGCGGGCGCGCCGTGCCCGAAGGCCATGGCCCTGAGGAAGAACCAGAGAGCGGCGCTCAAGACGAACGGACCCGAAACCAGCAGGACGTCCCTTGCCTTCGCTCCCCTCCGCCAAAGGACTAGAAGGTACAGACAGAAAAGAAGTAGGACGTTTTCCTTGGCCAGGAGTCCGCCCCAAAAGCAAAGCGCGGAAAGAATCAGCCAGACGGGCTTTTTTTTCTTCAGGAAAGAGAGAAAGCTCAGGACCGAGAGCGCGGCGAAGAAAAAGGAGAGAAGGTCGGTCCGGCCGGAGATCCAGGCCACGTTCTCGAAATGAGGGGGGAAAACACAGAACAGGATGGCCCCGGCGAAGGCCGGCACCAAGCCCGTTCCCATCCGGAGCAGGATGAAGAGCAGGAGGATGGAATTGATCGCCTGCAGGAGGATGTTTGTGAGGTGGAAAGCGGCTGCGTTGAGCCCCCAGAGCTTGAAGTCCAGCCAGTAGGAAAGCGAAGTCGCTGGGCGATAAAATTGCCGCGCCCGGTCGACCCTCAGGCTGTTCTCGTCGGTTCCCGAGAACCCGCCGAAGGGACTCCGCCAGAAATCTTGGAGAAAGCGGGCCCCGAGGAGGTTAGAATTCTCGCTTATGAAATACTTATCGTCCCAGAGGAAATCGCCGGACATGGAGGGGAGAAAGATGAGCAAGTTGAGCGTTAAGAGGAGAAGGACGAAGATCAGAAGGGGGCGGCTGGGGGCTCCAGGATCCTGGGGGGCTGGATTGGTCAAAGGGTGTTCCTCGACCCGCCTTTCTTAACAAAAGGCGTGGGAACTGTCAAATCGCGTCGGCGGAAGGATGGATTAGTTCTGTCCGAGCTGGCCGGCTTTGGGGGCATGAATCCAGGAACCGTTCCAGACGATCAGGTCCTGGTTGAAGCTGGGAAGGGCCGTCAGCTCAAAATAAGCGGTCAGGGGATCCAACGGATTAAAAGCAAAGGCATTCTGCTGCCTGTCTCTTCCGTAAGAGATGATGATGAAATCATCGGGGCCCGTTGCCGTCACGCCACCGAGGCCCGCCCCACTGATGGCATCAGAGCCGCAGTAGACACTAAAAGCCGTCCCCCACTGGTCATACATGGGCATCGCTTTCACATAAAAAGGCCTCAGCTCTTCTACGAAAGTGGACCCGGCAACCATAGCCCCGCTTTGCTCGGGAGCATAACCGACGTCGGTTATGTAATCGATGATCGATTTGGCGATCCCGTTCATGTCCTGCATCGTCCCCTTCTGCTTCGCTTTTTGGATGGACGTAATGAATTGGGGAATGAGAAGGGCGGCTAGGATTCCTATGATCACCACCACGATCAACATCTCGATCAGCGTGAATCCTTTTCTTTGCCTGTTCATCGCTCGAGCCTTTTCTTTGGGTGCCCTCTCGGGATTTTCACCCGACATGAAAACGGGCGGCAAGGATACCCTTGCCGCCCGTTTGAGGTTGACTTTCTGATGTTCTCTGTGAGTCGTTCTCAGTCAGGCGACATCAAGTGGTCCCGAGCTGGGCCGACTTGGGAGCATGAATCCAGCTGCCGCTCCAGTTGACCAGGTCATTGTCGAAACTGGTCATGCCCGTGATGGGGAAATAGGCGGTGGAGGGGTTCATTGGATCAAATGGAGTGTCATCATCTTGACTCTTGTTGCGGCCGTAAGAAGCGACGAGAAAATCATCCACGCCCGTGTTGGTCACGCCGGCATAGACACCTTCCGCAGCCGAACCGCAATAGATGTCGAAGGGCGTGCCCCACTGATCATTCTGGGGGAGGACCTTGAGATAAAACCCGCTCAGGTCCGTGTAAAGCGGTGAGCCTGTGCTCAACGGGCCCGAAACTCCTGCCGGCGCCGTCCCGTTGTCGGTGATGTAGTCGGTGATGGCCGTGGCGATGGAGTTGATGTCCTTCATCGTGCCCTTCTGCTTCGCCTTCTGGATGGCGGCGAGTGCGTTGGGGATGAGCAGGGCGGCCAGGATGCCGATGATGGCGACAACGATGAGCAGCTCGATCAGCGTGAAACCTCTCATTTTTTTAAGCATTAAAAAACCTCCTTCGAAAATTATGCCCCCATTTAGGTGGGCGACTTATCCTTAGCAATAATCGTGCCAGCCGGAGAAAACATAAGTTGTTGATAAAAAACAATATATCCGATGCGTCATCGAGAGTCCCAGCCTCAAGTTAACATTTTTTGTCATTTTTTGTCAAAATATGGCAATATTAGAGCTGAGGCTTATACTCCGCCCTCGCCTCTTCCCTTTCCAGTCTCTCGGCCTCTCTCAGCCCGAACTTGTCGATCAAGTGCCGCAGGGACCGGTAGCTGACCCCCAGGACCGAAGCCGTCTTGCGCAGGTTTCCTCCCGAGAGCATCCGGGCTTCACCGATATATTTCTTGGAAACATCATCCAGATGGGTCATCAGGTTGAAGTTCGGCGGTATGAGGGGCTGCCTGGTCTCCTTCTTGGGAGGAAACACAATCTCCCGCGGCAAGCTGGCTCCGGTGATGGTCTCGCGGTCTTCGATGGCCACCACCCGTTCGATGACGTTCTCCAGCTCTCGCACGTTCCCGGGCCAACCGTACACCTCGAAGTAGTTGATCACCTCGGGGGCGATCCTCTTCATCTTCTTTCCCATCTGCTGGCAGTACTTCTGGAGGAAATGGTTGATGAGGAGGGGGATATCCTCCGTCCTCGTGCGCAGCGGCGGCATCTCGAAGGCGATTACATTCAGGCGGTAATACAACTCTTCCCGGAACTTTCCCTCCCCGATCCTCTGCTTGAGGTCCAGGTTGGTCGCCGCGATGATCCGCACGTCCACCGGGATTTCCTCGGTCCCTCCCACCCGCCGGATCTTCCTCTCCTGAAGCGCCCGGAGGAGCTTGACCTGGGTCCAGGGTGAGGTCTCGCCGACCTCATCCAGGAAGAGCGTCCCCTGCGTTGCGACTTCAAACATCCCTTTCTTGTCGGCTATGGCGCCGGTGAAAGATCCCCTGGCGTGACCAAAGAGCTCGCTCTCCAGCAGGTTCTCTGGCAGGGCCGCGCAGTTGATCGAGACGAACGGTCTCTCCCCCCGCCGGCTGAGGAGATGGAGCGCCCGGGCGGCCATCTCCTTCCCTGTCCCGCTCTCTCCCGTGATGAGGATGGTCGAGTCCGTGCCCGCCGATTTTTCAATCAGGGCGTAGACCTCCTGCATCGGTTTGCTTTTGCCGATCATGTTTTCGAACGAATATTTTTCTTGGAGGTTCCGCTTGAGGAGGATGTTCTCCTCCTTGAGCCGCCTCTTCTCGAGCTCCTGGGCGATGATGATCTTGAGTTCCTCGACATCAAACGGCTTGAGGATATAATCGATGGCCCCGGCCTTGAGTGCTTCGACGGCCTGCTTCAGGCTCCCGTAGGCCGTGATCATGATCACCGGTATCCCGGGCCTGTTCTCCCGCACGTACTTGAGGACCTCCATCCCGCTGATCTGGGGCAGCTTGATGTCGCAAATGAGGAGGTCGAGATCCTCGTTTTCCAGGATGTCGAAGACTTTGGTCGGCGCCAGGCAGGTCTTGACCCGGTAGCCCTCTTTCTTCAGGACCACGCTGAGAAGGTCGAGGAGGCTTTTCTCGTCATCTATGATCAGGATATTTTCCATCGTTCGTCCTTATCGGCTCGGCTTCATGTCCTTCTTAGTGCGGCGTCATCTCCAGAACGGCGGTTCTCGGCCGCGCTTCTTTGAGAGGAAAAGTCAAATTGATCTCAGTTCCCTTCCGGGGCTCTGAGCGGACCTCGATCCGGCCGTCATAGTCATCGACGATACTGCGGATAACGGCCAGACCGAGCCCGTGTCCGTTCTCAAAACGAGAGAAGAACGGCTCAAACAAATGCTGTCTCTCCTCCTCGGTCAGGCCCCTGCCCGTGTCCGCAAACCGGATCCGGAGGCTCTTTTTCTTGTCCAGGAAGAAATCGACGGTCAGGGTTCCGCCCTCGGGCATAGCTTTGGCCGCGTTCTTGGCCAGGTTCCAAAAAACCTGCTTGAACTGGTTCGAGTTGCCGTAGTAATCCACTTTGGCCGAAGGATAATTCCCGGCCAAAGCATGCCGGCCGTTGAGCTCTCCGCTGGCGCGGAGAAGCGCCAGCGTTTCTTCAAGGATGCCCGGAAGGTTGATCCAGGAGAATGCTTGCGGACCGGGCGAGGCCAGGTCCAGGAACTGCTCGATGGACTCGGACACCCGCTGCGACTCCTTGATGACTATGTCCATCAAGCTCCGCTGTTCCTCGTTTAGGCTGAGCTCTCCACGCAGGACCTGGACCGCGCCGGAGATGGCCGCCAGGGGGTTGCGGACCTCGTGGGCCAGTTGGGCGGAAAACCGGCCGGCCGTGGCCAGCCGCTCCTTGATCTCCAGTTCCTTCTGGGCCAGATGGAGTTCCTCACGGGCCTTGCGCAGGCCATTGGCCAGGTAGTTCGCCAGGAAGGCGATCAGGAAGATCAGGCTCCAGGCCAAAAATATCGTGAAAAGAACCAGGCCCAGCGAACGCTCTCTGTATTGATCGGGACTGAAATAGGGGATGATCCCAAAGTACAGGCCGTCGACGAGAAGGCCGAAGAGGATGGCCGACAGGCCGGCCGTAATGTAGGCGGCGCGGTTGTCGATAATGACGCTGGCCGCCACAACCGAAAAGACGTAGAGCAGGTACAGGGAACCCGACAGCCCGCCCGAGATATAGACGAGCGCGGTTATGATAAGGAGGTCGATGACGGTCTGCACGTAGGCCTGGACCCTGTATTCCTTCGACCATGAATAGAACCAGAGGTAGATGAGCGAGAGAAGGTAGGCCAGCAGCACGAGGTAGTAGAAGGGGACGACCGGGATGAAAGCGCTCGTCGAGGACTGGATGATCACGACCGCCACCAGGATGGAGGTGACGACGATCATCCGGATGAGGATGAACCAGAAAATATGCCGCTTTTGAATTTTCATCCGTCCTCAGAACTGCCCCATTAGGCTGAAAATCGGCAGATACATGGATATAACCAGTGACCCGACCAGGCCGCCGACACCTATCATCATAATCGGTTCCATTATAGAAAGGAGCGAGGACACCGTGGCATCGACCTCCTCATCATAGAAGTCGGCCAGCTTGGTCAGCATCTCGTCCAGCGTCCCCGTCGCCTCGCCGACGTTGACCATCTGGGTCAGCATGAACGGGAACTGCCCCGTCTCTTTCAGGGCCTCGGTCAGGCTCTTCCCCTCGGATACCCTCTGCCTCGCGTTCAGCACGGCCGTTTCGAGAATCACGTTTTTCGCCGTAGAGGAAGTGATCTTAAGCGCTTCGAGCATCGGCACTCCGCCGGAGACGAGTGTGCTCAAGGTCCGGGTGATCCGGGAGACGGAAACCTTGCGCATGAGCTGACCGAAGAGGGGGATCTTCAGGAACCAGCGGTCGGTCATCCACCGCCCTTGCTTGGTCTTCCGGAAATACCGGAACCCGATGATGAAGCCGATGATCGCGATGAAGATGAGCAGGATGTAGCTCTGGACGAAGCGGCTGAGGGCCATGACGAAGGCCGTGAGGGCAGGCAACTGCACCCCTATTTCTGTGAAGATCGAGGCGAATATGGGGATGACCTTCCAGAGCATGAAGATCGCCACTACGACTGCAAAGGTGGCGATGGCCACTGGATAGACCATGGCCTGGCGGACTTTAGACCGCAGCTTGACGGTCTTCTCGATGTACTCGGACAGCCGTCGCAGCATGATGTCCAGCGAACCGCTCTGCTCGCCCGAAGCGATCAGGTTGCAGTAGAGGTCATCGAAGGCCTTGGGGAACTTCCGCTTGGCCTGGTTGAGCGTCGAACCGGCCTCGACGTCCTCCCGGACGGTGTTGATGACCCGCTTAAAATACTTGTTCTTGGCCTGCTCGGAGAGGATGTTGAGGCTCTGGATGAGGGGCAGCTCGGCGTCGATCAGGACCGAGAGCTGGCGGCTGTAAACGGCCAGCTCCTTGAGCTTGACCTTCTCCCGTTTCAGGAACGGGATCTGCAGGCCTTTCCTGACGGAGGCGATGTTGGTGATCGTGATCTGGTCCTTCTGGAGGACTCTGG
>Ga0153916_10000997_pt1 | contig 19836 bp, 18 predicted proteins | sample Opewatmetagenome_FD_109642 | JGI IMG/M metagenome (GOLD analysis project Ga0153916, IMG submission 109642) | Freshwater wetland microbial communities from Ohio, USA - Open water 3 Core 3 Depth 4 metaG | ecosystem: Environmental > Aquatic > Freshwater > Wetlands | place: USA: Ohio, Lake Erie... | reverse complement strand
GCTGAGCAAATGGGTTATCCCGTGGCGATCAAGGTCATCTCTGAGCAAATCCCACACAAGTCGGACGTGGGAGGGGTGCAGCTTAACCTGCGTAACGGGCCAGCGGTGGAGGAAGCATTTGAAGATATGCACCACCGTATCCGCCAGTCTTATCCGGAAGCCAAGATCGATGGCGTACTCGTGCAGCCAATGGTCACCGGCGGGCAGGAACTTATCCTGGGTGGCAGGCAAGACCCCAACTTTGGTCCAGTGGTCCTGATTGGATTGGGGGGCATCTTTGTGGAAGTTCTTGAAGAAGTCGCATTAAGGGTAGCTCCAATCACTCATAAGGAGGCAACTGAGATGATTGATGAGCTGCGTGGTGCACCTATTCTCAAAGGGGCACGGGGTCACAAACCTGCGGATATTGCTGCTGTCAGTGAAGCCCTGATGCGTCTATCACAGTTGATGATCGACTTCCCAGAGATTCGCGAGCTGGACATAAACCCCTTACGCGTCTTTCAGGATAACAACGGCTGCCGGGCGTTGGATGCGCGTATCTTGATTCGCCCATAGAGCGATTATTTCATCCATTTAGGATCGTGAAAAAAAACGCCCTCCAAGTAGAGAGCGTTTAGGGTTGGAATTTAGCCAGGGTTTTGCTTATCTCGATTTGGCTGAAGACGCCAGGGATTGGAGAAACGAATTAATCACTAGAGAGGTGGATTGAGTGCGTCGGGCTGAGGCGCCCATCCCACTGGCTGACATAAATGCCTGAACAAGGGCTTCAACCGTGCTGCCGCCCTGTTGCTTGGCCTGCATAAAGTTCATTCCCGCGTTCACCAGGTCTCCCAGGTCTAATCCACCACCTGCGCCTGAGCTCGAAGACTGAGAACCCGTCATGCTGCCCAGCAGGGAGCTGAGTAGATCGCCACTGGCTTGAGGGCTAGGCGAAGCACCTGATGGCTGTGTTCCCGTTCCACCAGTCAACTGCCCCAGGATTGTCCCGAGCATATCTTCACCCGAACCTGATGCGCTTGCTGGTTGATCCCCTGCGCCACTGGTCAGTTGACCCAAAAGGGAGCCCAACATATCACCACTGCCCGCCTGCGGGCTTTGGGATGGGGTTTGGCCTCCACCGATTATGGTTTGTAACAGGTCCAAGGCCCCTTTTGAATCCACCTTCTTCCCCTTGAATTGATTAGCCGCCTGGGCTAATCCCTGAGCATAGAGCTGGCCAGAGCTGCTGGTGGTGCTCTTGGCCAGCTGCTTGGCGGCATACGTTAGGGCAGTGCTGGCTGATTTCCCCTGCTTTTGCTGCAAGGAGCTTGTGATGGTCTGGAAAGACTGCACCATGTTTGTGCCATGATCATGGTTGACCTCATCTGCCTGGTTGAGGGTTTGCTGATTTTGAGCCAAGGTCTGGGTGACCGCCTGAAATATATTGACCAGATCGACACGATTTTGTGGCATGTAGGTTTCGCCTTTCTGTTTTTCGATTGAAAATTGATGAATTGATGGTATTTTGCCGTTTAACTTATCCGGATAGCATCTGTGATAACGGATAATTAATTTCTATCTACAAGGATCAATTGGGAGGGTATGGCCAAAGAAACCCTCTAACGAGGAGGATTATACTACTCAAAAAACTCCCAGTATCACCCAGCTGCATTCCAAGTTTGCAGCGTCTGAACAGCCGCCATATGAGCCACCCGGATCGGTTCCGGTATCCGATAATTTCCACAACAAGACAATACGAATTCCAAGGAATGAGGCAGATCGATCAGATGACCCGGAGATACATAGAGCGGCCTGGAATTTGGCCGAGTACGGAGGATCGCGCCGATCATTTGCGAAGGGTACGCTTCATCCAAAAGCCCACTCCAATCTCCCCTGAGCGGACCTACATCTGCCTGGCAGCCATATAGCCGCGACTTTGCCACGCCGATGCAGGGGATATCCAGCCATAAACCCAGATGAGAAGCCAGACCAAAGCCGCGGGGATGGGCAATGCCATGCCCATGCACCAGCAACAGGTCAGGCTTTTGCGCTATTTTCTCCCAGGCCGCCAAAATGGCGGGGATCACGCGGAAGGCAAGCAAGCCGGGGATGTAAGGGAACACGAGAGGCGCTTCACCCTTCACCGCGTAGAGAGGGTCAAGGCTCGGATAGCTCAAGACAGCAATAGCGGCACAGATAGAATTACCTGAGTAGCCAGCATCGATTCCGCCAACAGTATTAACCGGTCGATCGTCCCATGCTAACACCAATCTCTTGCGCATGGTATTTTGTAAATGGATAGCTTGTTCCGGGTCATCGGTCCAGGAATGTAGATCCGAGATGCCCATATGTGATCATCCTAACCCAGTGCCTGAGCCAGATCGGCCAGTAAATCCTCCAGGTTTTCAATCCCTACCGATAAGCGTATGAGACCTGGATCAATCGCGATGGGTGAATTAGCTGTGGATGTATGGGTCATCGCGGCTGGTACCTCGATCAGAGATTCAACCCCTCCCAATGATTCTGCGAGAGCAAATAAACGGGTGCTTTCAGCCACGTGGATCGCTTCGGGTGCCCCCCCTTTCAACGTGAAGGAGACCATTCCACCACCTGAACGCATCTGCGTGTGAGCCAGCTTCACCTGGGGATGGGAATCATGAAAAGGATAATACACGCTTTTGGTTGCCGGATGACTGGCAAGATAATCGGCAACTGCAGCTGCATTTTTCGCATGCCGATCCATACGGATGGGGAGGGTTTTTATCCCGCGCAGGACCAGGAAACAATCCATCGGTCCTGGAACTGCACCGACAGCATTTTGTAAAAATGCAAGCCGCTCTTGCAGTCTTTCATCTTTGCCGACAAGCGCGCCTCCAACTACATCGGAATGACCTCCCAGATATTTCGTGGTGGAATGTACCACCAGATCAGCACCCAGCTCAAGTGGGCGTTGCAGGTAAGGAGTGGCGAAGGTGTTGTCGACCACCACCAGACAGTCGCTTGTTTGATGGTGTGCAAGCTCTGCCAATGCAGAAATATCGCTCAGGCGTAACAGCGGATTGGAAGGTGATTCAAGCCACAGGAAACGGGTATTCATTCGCAACCCTGCTTTCACCTGGACTACATCGGTAGTGTCTACATAGGAGAAGTCCAATCCAAAGCTGCGGGACACATGCTCGAATAAGCGATAAGTGCCTCCATAGACATCATTTCCGACCAACACATGGTCGCCAGGGGACAGCAGGCGGAGGAGGGTATCGATTGCAGCCATGCCGGAGGCAAAAGCCAACCCGAAATGACCACCTTCCAGGGAAGCCAAACATGTTTCGAGAGTGGTGCGGGTTGGGTTACCTGTGCGAGCATAATCATAGCCACGAGATTTACCGACCGCCTCCTGGATAAAGGTGGAAGTTTGATAAATGGGTAACATCACTGCACCGGTGACTGGATCAGGAGGTTGTCCAGCATGGATGCAGGCTGTTTCGAATTGCATAGAAGCTCACTCCTTACTTGCCATCATAATCCGTGGGTGATGAAGTCAAGGATATCGACTTTAGTCAGGATACCTACCGGATGGTTATTCTCTGCCACCAGGACTACCTGATTATCCATAATGACGGGTAACACGCTTTCGACAGATACATCCGATGGGTAGACATATTCAGCCGGACGCATGATCCCTGCAATCGTCTCGTCAGGATGCTGGATGTGGTTATCTTCTACCAGATACTTGAGCAGGTCGATTTCTGTGACCAAACCCGCCAGTGTTTCGTCCGCGTGGACGACCGGCATCTGCGAGATATCGTGGGATTTCATCGCTGCGATCACATCACTCAAGCGATCGCTATCGTGGGCAGTAATTAATCCCTGCACCGATTTGACGGACAAGATTTCCTTCAAAGAGGCTTCGCACCAATCCGCGTCCAGGAAGCCATTTTCGCGCATCCACTTGTCATCATAGAATTTCGATAAGTAACGCGAACCTGAATCAGGAAGAAGCACGACGACCAACCTGTCGGGCGGCAGGTTTGCAGCATATCTCATCGCTGCGGCGAGAGCTGAGCCAGATGAGCCACCGCAAAAGATGCCTTCATCCTTCACCAGCCGGCGAGCCCAGAGGAAGGATTCTTTGTCACTCACCTGGATCACGTCATCGATCATTGACATGTCGAGTGCCGAGGGCAAAAAATCTTCACCGATTCCTTCGATTTTATAAGGTTTGGGTTGAACATCATCTGGCAAGTGACCTTGCCGCCAAGCATCCTGGAGCAATGAACCAACTGGATCGACACCGATGATGCGTATCTTGGGATTCTGCTCCTTAAGATAGCGACCGATGCCGCTGAGGGTGCCACCGGTGCCCATACCCATGACCACATCAGTCACTTTACCAGCGGTCTGCTGCCAAATCTCAGGGCCGGTGGTGAGATAGTGGCTGCGGGGATTTTCCGGGTTGTGGTACTGGTTGGCGAGGATGGCATTGGGCGTCTCCTGTGAGAGGCGTTTGGCGATGCTGATATTAGAGCGAGGGTCATCAGGAGGAACCTCGGTGGGGGTGATGACAACACGAGCGCCGAAGGCGCGCAGCTGCCGGACCTTCTCCTGGCTCATCTTATCGGGTAGGACGAGGATAGCTTTATAGCCTTTGCGGGCACAAACCATGGCCAGGCCCAGGCCGGTATTGCCAGAGGTTGCCTCGACGACGGTACCACCAGGCTTGAGCCGCCCGCTACGCTCGGCTTCCTCGATGATGTTAACTGCAATACGGTCCTTAACCGAACCGCCAGGGTTGAAAAACTCAACCTTAGCGTAAAGGGGACAAGGAAGGTTAGCTCCCAGGCGATTCAGATGTACCAAGGGGGTCTTACCGATCGTTTGTAAAATATCATCATATACCCGCAGGGCGGCAGAGGGAGTAAGTGGAGAATTTGTCATAATATATACCTCAGATCGAATATGGTTAAAATAAACAGCCAACTGCTTTGGATGGAAAGCTGCAAGCAGACCGATAATTCTGATTACGCGGGGTTGGCTGAGTGCCGCTTGTAGCAGTTGACCGTCAAAAAGTCAGTTTAATAACGAGGCGGCAGCTAGGAACCCCGCCTCGGACACATGCAAATGAGAAAACTCATATTATAGAGTCCACCTACATCTATTGTAGTCTTACTACAATCATTTGTCAATCCTGAGATTTTTAGGCGGTAAATTATCAGGTGAAAAATACCCTGGCATGGCGATATATAAATATTCAAATTGGGCGTTCTTCGGCGGTGAGTGGGTGTTGAAAGAGGTCAATCTTTAATAGCGTTTGTAAAAACCGTGCATTGGCAGGAGCGTATCCTTCAAAGTCATTATTGAAGAAGATATAAACCCTTTCAGCACCCCTGTTGGATAGCTCACGGGCTAATTTAGCAATTTCTCGTAGCTCGTCGTCTGAATAATTGTACGAATACCAGTGCTGGCGACCATGCAAGCGAAGATAGGCTCGATGGGAGGTGAGGGTATCAGTAATCCTTTGCTTGGGTGAATCGACATTACAGATCGTCACACCAAGCTCACTCAACAAGCTTTTCGTTTCCTGGGTGTACCAATCCGCACGGCGAAATTCGACCGCTACTTTACTGGGGTCTGGAAAGGCGTGTAAAGCTTTGTGCAACCGTTCAAGGTCAGGGGCCAAGTTGGGTGCAATCTGCAATAAGATCATCTCGAACTTTTCCTGCAGAAGGGTGCAAGAATGGTAGAACGTTTGAATGTCCGATTCCACGTCTACAAGATACTTGCGATGGGTGATCAAGCGAGGGGCTTTAAGCACGTAACCAAAGCCTTGCGGAGCGCGCTGCCTCCAATTGTGATAGGTCTGGTCCTTGAATGTGCGGTAAAAAGTGGCGTTGACTTCGACTGCGGAAAATTGATGGGCATAAAACTCAAACCACTTCTTCTGTGGCAGGTTTTCAGGGTAAAAGCGACCCCTCCAGTGGTCGTATGTCCAACCTGAGGTGCCAATGAAGAAGATAGTCCTATCATTAGATAAATGCTCCATCATGGGTTCGCTAGAGGACTATGGTCAAATATTATAAATCGGTCCGTGCCCGGGATATACACACCTGGCACCCCGCTGTTCGAGTAAATGCCAGCTTGCAGCGACTGCCTGAGCTGCCTCTCCCCAAGCGTATTGCGATGGGGTCAGATCACCAGTGAAGACGGAACCGTCGTCGAGCAGGAGAGATACGCTATCATCAGAGTGCCCTGGGGTAGGCAGGATCTCACCCTGGATGCCAATCGGTGCCAACACTCCCCGGCTCATAGCGCCGGAGATGATCAGGTTGCCGTCGGGGATGATTTCTTCATAATGGTTCTGAGGCTTGGTGAATTGCTTCATCAACGGGATCGAGCTAACCTGCACATCCAGCACCAGCAAACGGACACCGGCTGACTTGAGCTCCTGGCCGAGACCGGCGTGGTCGATGTGATAATGGGTTGCCAAGGCATAACAAATCTCACTGAGAGGGATATCCATCTGCTTGAGCCTGGCGCGCAGGGTGCCCATCGTGCCGGGGTAACCCAGGTCCACCAGGAGGCGCGAGCTGCCCGCGCTCACCACCCAAGAGTTGGTAGAGAGGTAACCAACATTGACGATAGTGACTGGTGAGACTGCGGACATTCCTAAACCTAGACCCTCATGCAATTATGCCACATAATGGTAAGCGCCCTCCATCGCCAGAGAGCGCTTGTGTTTTTATGTGACAGGTGTCACCAGAAAAGCTGTTCGTTAATATGTGCTACGCTCGCGAGGCAGTTTTTTTCCAGCGAGCTTTGCTGAGCTTTTTTTATATTGGCTAAACGAGCTCTCGTTTGTGCCTCGGTTGGTTTATCCTTCTCTGGAACATTAGGCCTGTCTTTGGCTTCAAAGACATCGCCTTTAATGTGCCTGGGCTTTGAGCCCAGAGTTGCAAGCAATTTTTTGGCATCCTCCGAATCGGGAACCAATCGGTCGCCTTCAAGATGGGCATCTGCTTTGCTGATGAGCCACGATTGCGTGTCCCATGAACCGCTGCTCCTTTTGCCTGCCAGGCGTTGGATATGACCTTTCTCACCCACATCATGGTACCGAAACGTGGTGAATTCATCCTTGCCTCGGACAACGATGCGAAAATAGTCGCCTTCACCTGTCGTTCCTGGTTTAGCACGCTGATGTCCTTCCGGTTGAGCCAGTGCACGTTGGCGGGAGGTCATCGACTGCCAACGCTGTTGAGCTTTTTTAATATTTGCCTTTGCGGCTGTTCTCTGATTTTTAGTAGCCATTTCTATTTCCTCTATGGTAATTCACATGTTTTTACAGTCCATTTTGTACTTGTATAAACTAGCTCTTTGGTATCTATTATCTGAAATATCAGGTCAAGTGTCATGGATATAAGGTTTGTCTGTATAAGTTCCACCCTTTGGGAATTACGGTTTCTGGAATAAGGTAACCTGCAATCCATCAGGATCCTGGAGGCGAACGTTGTAATCTCCCCATGGAGTGACGACAGGCGGGTGGACTAAAACTGCTCCATGGGCTAATAAGCGCTCGATGGCCGCGTTGAGATCTGGTACCTGGAAGGCAAAACGCACCTGACCACTGATGCGCTTTCCAGCTTCGATCTTGTCAACTGTCTGCGTCTGGGCCTCGTCAAAAAGCTCCAATGTAGCATTGCCCATGTCAAGTATCAACCCTTTTCCTTGTCCATTGTCCCAAATCTGAGAGGGTTCGAGCCCAAGGCCTGTAACGTAAAACCTTAACAGGCGATCATAATTTCCGCTGGTTAAGGCGACCCGCATTTCTGAGATAGGAGAATTGGAGCTCATCGTGACCTAGCTTTCTTTCGATTTTTGAATAATGGATGCATAACTGCGTACCCGTTCGATCTGCTGACGAATGGTCCCCAGATGATAAGCTGCATGAGGGATCAGCGCCAGGACGCCGGTCAAATAATCATCAGGCATGTCTTTTTGTTTTTGAAAGTTATCGCGCAGGGTCTCAAATTCCCGGCGTAACTCATTTCGCAGAGGTACCCAGGCCGCATCGTCTGCACTGAGGGTACTCCAGCTTTCCGGCCAGGTTCCCTGGAGAGGTTTTCCTTCGATAGCACGGTTCGCATTTGCCAGGCTCCAGCGCAAGTGCTCGACGTGCGCGGCGATAGTAGTACCCGGCTGATTATTATTATATGACCATGAAGCTTCCGCAGCAGAGACCTTTGATATGAGGCCGAGAATGCCGGAGTCTGGCTCGTTATCGATGAACCAGGTAGATGATGGATCGGGAGGTCCAGCATAGGCTTCCGTTAATAGCGTGATGATTGATTGATACACTACGGCAGTGTCCATATTTCGCTCCTTAATCCTTGATAATCTGTTCAGTATAAACTCAGTACCACTCTCTCAAATTTAGTGGTTTGGAAATTGATGGAACCTTTGAGGCTCAATCGATATATCGACCCCGAACCATTTACCACAAAGTTTATGTAATTAGTATAAATAAAAAATACCATCTGTCAAGCCTTTACTCTCAGGTAATATAAGAAGAAATGATAGAAGCGGTTAGTAAAAAGGCTTTAGCGATTACGAAATTGGACCCCCTCCCAACCTCCCCAAAATCCGAAAGGGCAGGATTTGGGGGAGGAGTAAATAAATCACCTCCCAGCCTTCGCCAAATAATTTGTTATTTGGGGGAGGAGTATTATGTCATCCATGCGGCAATATGAAATTAAACTGCTAGAAATTTCCTTTATTTCGTCGCCGGATAAATAGATTGATCAATATATTTATCACTGACAGGATAGAATCGTAATCTTTATGGGTTGCTCCAAACGATATCCGTCCAATGTACGGGGTGGTCGGTAGCGGACTCCGGCGGCAGGATGTAGGTTGGGTTAAGAGCAGAGAGGTTAGGGGAAAGGAAGATGTGATCGATACGGTTTTCACCGGACATGTCCACGCCATCCGGGCTGATCTCTGAAGGGTAAACGCTCACCCAGGCATTGGTATAGACATGGTCGATGATCTGATAGGCTTCTTCGTAATCCCGAAGGTTGTAATCACCCATGGCTATCACGTAAGGTTTGTCCTGTGAGCGCTCCAATAGGGTTTTCGCGAAGAGGACCATTGCCGGGTCTGAACTGTCGGGATGGACATCATAGATGGTGAAATTCAGGCCGGCGACATTAACCTCGGCTTCAGCGACACCGGTCTCATCCTTATCGCTATAAATGAATACGGTGCGAGTATTCTGGAGTGGGAACCTCGATAATATGGCAGTACCAAAGGTGCCAGCGACAGTTTTCGGGCCATAGTATGAATAGTAACCGAGATTGTCCGCAAAGTAGCGCACGTAATCGTTATTATTGAGGGAGATGCGGGTCGAGTCGGTTTCCTGCAGGGCAAGGATATCCGGAGAAATCTTACGAATCAGGGCAAGCTGTCGATCGAAGGATTTCTCGGCAAATTTATCATTCGATTCCTGGGTATTGTAGGTCATTACCCGCAGCGAGGTTTTCGCAGTCGCATCAACTTGAACTCTTCTGGCAGGCAGCGCGAAGGCTAGTGTGGCAACAAAGATCACACCGAGCAGGACAATCCAGCCCCAGTGAGGCGCACCTGAAGGCTCATATTTAGCAGCGGGAAGGCCCCTCGATGCAAGCCAAACTAACACACTGATGGCACCCGCAAGTAAAAAGTAAGCCAACCAGAAGGTATTGCGAAAGGGTGGGCTGATGGGATCGATGTAGCCCCAAACGTTAGAGAAGATGTTGATGAAGACCAGCAGGATCAGCGAAAAACTCCCGAGCAACATGCCCGGTGCCAGGCTACGCGGCGGTATATTAGAGGCCGATATCTGCTGGATGAAGATATGCAGATCATGAAAAAGCACCGGGAAAAGCACGAGCATCAAACCGAGAGGGACTATTTGCAGCACAGTGGGGGCGCCTACTACTACGGCTGGAGAGCTCAGTGAAGAGGGGAATGAGACTCGCTGAACGAGGAGGGTCATGGTCAGGCTGGCAGCGAAAAGCAAGTTCCATAATACCAATATGGGCGTGGAGAGGTGTGCAAGGAAGCCTGGTGGACGGATAGATACCCAAACCCAAACCAATGAGAACAAGCTGACTGCGCTGACGATCAGGGTGTAATTAGCCTCGGTCCAACGAGCGATCACGGCAGGGGCGGAGACTGAAAAATAGACGAGGGTCAAGATGAGGTAGAGACCCCAGATTGAAATGGCACGTTTTCCACCCTTCTGTTCGGCAGCGGATTCAGGTTTCAGCTCAGACAAAGCCAGGCAGAAAGCGAGCAATATACCTAACAGCCACCCCAGCCAACCGTCCGCTGGGGTGAGAGAGAGTTCGACACCGTGACCAGCGGCGCGTAGCAGCGTTGATAAACCTACCGCTAATGCCAGCCCAGCTGGTGCCAAGCGGCCAATGGACGGCCAGGTAGTGATGAGCAAGAAGAACAAGCCGAGCGAGAGAGCGGTGGCTATTCCGGAGGCGGTAAGACGTCCTGAGGTGTTAAGGTAAGGTATCAATCCGCGGGAGATAAAGAGTGTAGTAAACAGGATCCACACCAACAGGCGCTGACCCTTCCTGAAAAAGGGTAGCAGTACCAATGGGGCGAAGAAAAATAAGACGCCCAGCGCCTTTTCGTCCAAACTGGAGTTCATCAAATCCAGGATATAGATCGATTCGACCAGCGTGCCAGCGGATTGGATAACGAAGAGAAAGAGGATACCAAATGCGATGACCAGCAGGTGGGATTTTTTCATGGCACTCAACTCCTACGGTAAGAGCATGATTTTTGATTGTCGGCTTGAGAAGTTACGCCGGTATGGGGTCAGTCAGGGTTGGACATCGTAAGCAGGATAGCTATCCGTAATTGTGTCGATGAATGCCAAGTCTTCGCCGCTCAAGTTCCTGATCCGTAACTCCCATTGGCTGCCATTCCACAGGAGATAGGCAAACCGTGAGCCGTCCAGCCATTGGATATTGGACATTAATCGAGGTAGGAGAGTAACCTGCTCCGGCGTACCAGCGAGGGCGCCTAAATATAGACCCTGGTTCTCCCCACCATCGATCAGGTAGATAAAGTGCTGTGAATCAGGAGACCAGGAGGTGAATTCGAGTGACTCACCCCGATCATAAACAGTGTCGTTTGAGCCATCAGGATTGGTAATATGCAGCTCGCGTTGGTTTTCAATCTGGCCTTCAGCGTACATAACGTAAATAACGTGGCTGAGATCGGGGGCAAAAGCGTGATCGGGCCAGGCGAAGGGTATCGCCTGGATATTACCGAGTAAAACGGCGGGCGATCCATCGACGGGGAGTGACCAAAGCCCAGTTGGCGGTAATGGACTGGCTAACGTTTCTTCAGGTGGAATGGCGACGCGCAGCGAGCGGGAATCACTCGCCCAGATGGGGTGCGGGCAGTACAGATACTCACTGTGAGTTCCAACGATAGGGAAGGTAAGCACATCCTGGCGCAGATTGGTGCCATCGGCGTTGATCAGGCTGATGCTATCAGGGTTGGAAAGGGCAACCTGGTTACCGTCGGGAGAATAATAAAACATTCCTCCCTGTTGAATATCAAGAAGAGTGGTCTTAACCAGAGAATCAGCGTTAACGATCCGTAAATCATAGTTCGGACCAAACCCAGGACCTTCATGCAATATCAGAGTATTGTAAGCCACCTCATGGGTGTTTGGACGCCAGACGAAACTGAGGATACCCACCCCAGTAATATACGAATCAGGATCAGGTGGCATGATCGCAGCCAGGTCTGTAGCACTGATCAGGACACGTTCTTCATCAGAATCGTCAGTGTTTATTACCCACAGCGCTTGAGAGTTTACGTTATCAGGGTCCTGGCGCTTGAAGGCGATCAGCTGGCCATCGTCAGATATCCGTAAGTCGACAGTATCATGAGTGTCGGTGAGCTGGATGGTATCTTTACCCCCTATCCAGAGCCAAACGTTGCCGTCTTTTATAAAAGCGAGACGTATGATTGCGCTGACAGTGGGTTCAGGCGTGGGCGAAGGCGAAACCGTGGATGTATGTGTACCGGTAGCTGTCTCGGTCGTGGTTGGGGGAGGAGTGAGTGTAACCGCAGGGGAAACCCGGGTACCTGCCAGCGCGGCCTGAGTGGCAGTTAACGCTGCTTGCATTGTGGCTGCGACGCCGGTTTCTAATGTATGTTGCTCAGGTGACGGACGGTCGGTTGCAGCTGAAACGCAGGCTGCCAAGGATATCGAGCAGAAAATTACCAGGAAAACCAATAGAGAGGACTTGTTGAGCATTTTGAATCCTCCTACATGAATTACCGAAGATGCCCGGGATTTATGTATTATAACCTTTCTATATTCAGCGATGAATAGAGAGCAACCTGGGTATGTGAAATGAGTGAAAACTTGAGGGGAACATAGTTATAAGCGGTTGCAAGAATAAAAAAACCACCCTCACACAGCACGTGGAGGGTGGTTTGCAATGACTAATCAAATCTCAATGTAATACCGGCCTGAATTTATACCCGTATGTCTGATTTAACAAATTTCCTGGTGACATTATAGTAAATATTGGCTAAATTAAATAAGGGAAATGGTGGATTGTGGACGCAGAATGATGCCTTATACAGTTTTGCATTTCACAAAAGCACGGTAATGAACGATCGGGTGAATATTCTTATCCAATTCATTTCAATCCTCGCCTCTGCAAGGCCGCTTGGGTCATGGGACGCAGATCAGCAGCGTAAGTGGAGGTGCGTTGGTAGGTCTTCTCGCTCCACTGACGCGCCTGGGTGTGGTAGTCGTGCATTGCCGCCTCCCAAGCCGCAGTATCGCTCAAGAAGCGGTGAAGTGAATCCGCAAGAAATAACGCGTGAGTCGTCGCATGGTCAATCCCCATTCCACTCCATGGATCCATGATCTGCTGAGAATCACCAACTAATGCCCAGCCCGGTCCGTACGGCACACGTTGATAACATGGAATGTTGCCTGCGCCTTTGACTTCCGCAGCGACCTCGGCATGCTGAAGCCGCGGCGCAAGCAACGGGAGCGAATCGAGATGTATGCGCAGTCGTTTCAACGGTTCCTTTCTGAACGAATGGAATTCGCTGATTGGCAACGAGACGGCGACCAATGTGAGATTTGCATCGGTGGGGAAGATGTAGGTCAGCGAATCGTCAATGAAATGATGCTCAGCGTAAGAGTCCTCAGCAAGCGGCTCGATGCCTTGAAAGTAAGTGTAGTACATGCAGCGGCGCACGGGGAATTGAGACTCATATGCAGGTTCGAGAGATTTGGCGAGTGTGGAGTAAAAGCCGTCCGCGCCAACGATAACCCTGGCGCTCGCCTCGCCCATCCCTTCAGCTTCTCTCCAGCGAACGCCTGTTACCCGACCATCCTGCCAGATCAATTCTCTGACATGTGCTCCCTGGCGGAATTCAACGCCTGGCTCGCGGCTCACGCGTTGGGTGAGAATCCAATCGAGCGTTATACGCCGTACGCAGAGGAAGTAGCGTAGATGCTCATCGGTGGTATTAACTGGCTCACTGACCACATGGCCATCAATATAATTCCAAACAGTTGTAAGAGGCGGCGCTGTAGACTTAACTTCATCCAGCACGCCAAACCGTCCAAAGACGCGTAAGGCGGGATCTCGAAAGAAGTGCGTGGAGAGCGTGTCGCTTGGGAAATGTGCTTTTTCGAGAAGCAACACTCGGTATCCATATTGGCCGAGTAATGCGGCAAGCGCGGAGCCTGCCACACGTGCGCCGACAACGATTACATCGTAGTCCATACAAACGAAGCGTGAAATGGCTCAAAGGTGAACTGTGCTGTGATAGTTGCTCCTCCGGATGCGTAACTTTACATCAATAATGATATATTAACATAAAACTATCACCGAAAAATTAAAGATCGTTGAAACTCGCCTAATCTCCTCTTTTTTGGGTTATAACAAAGCAACCCTGAGCAGCTCGCCTCAGGGTTGCAAATGATTGTGTGAAAAATTTGGTTTTTACAACACCGGCCTGAATTTGTATCCGTAGATGATGATCCCGCGCTCATCGCCATCTGAGCGTAACTTGCGAGTGACCATCTCAACTGGCATACCGATTTCAACCTTCTCATTGCCCAAATCGGTGAGCTGGGCGGTGATCATCGGACCTTCTTCCAATTTCACCAAGGCTACGGTGTAAGGGACGTTCGATTCATAACCTGCAGGGGCATCATAGATGGTGGTGTATGAAAACACTTCGCCTTTCCCGCTAAATTGATATTCTGTGCGCGCCTCTTCTCCACAATTGGGACAAATATCCCGTGGGGGGAACAACTTAGCATCACAATGCGGGCAAACTTCTCCAACCAGAGCGTAACGTTGTTTCTTCAACCGCCAATGGCGAGGTATTTCCATAGTTATAAATCTCCTTTTTCAATACCTTTCGATGGTTAATATAGCTATTGGTGGCTATCAAATCCTATCAGAATGCCTTTTTTACGCTTTGCTCATTTGAAAGGTCATGGTAAATCTGTAGTGCATCTTCCAGCTTGTGGATCGCCTCAGGCCTGTAGGGTAGAAGGTGGATCATGATGTGCTCCACTCCAGCCTGTTCATAAGCCAGCATGGCTTTGGCGATCTGAGTCGAAGTGCCAGCCAGAGGCGGGTGATCCAGGTCATCTGGCAAAGGCATCAAATCAGGGTAATATACATGAAGTAACACAGTGATTCCAATGGTTGCAGGATCGCGGCCAGTCTCATGGCATGCTTCTAAAAAATCTGTGCGAGTCTCCACCAGTGTTTCAGCCTGGCCCAGATACCCGGTATTCCACAGGTCGGCATACCTGGCTGTTAATCGCAGCATGCGTTTGCCGTCACAGCCAATCATCAATGGTAGACCACCGGGCCGGGGTCCAAATGGCCTGATTTCGCAACCGAGCGCCTGGTAATACTTACCCTTAAAGTCCACCTTGCCTTCTTTTATCAAGGGGCGGATGATTTGTAGAGCTTCCTCGAACCGGCTCACCCGATGGTCAAAGGGCCAGCCAAAAGCCTCATACTCTGGCTTGTTCCAACCTGCTCCCAGTCCGAGGATAAGCCTGCCCTGAGAGACTTCATCCAGGGTGGTGGCCATCTTAGCTAATAAGGCTGGATTACGGAATGAATTGCAGGCTACGAGCGTGCCGATATCCACATGATGGGTGGCCTCTGCCAGGGCAGAGAGAAAGGTCCAGCATTCCCAGATCCCTATAGTTGAATGATCTTCCCGGCGGTAGAGCATATGGTCATACAACCAGAGCGAGTCAAACCCGGTTTCCTCGGCACGCTGGGCAATCTCACGGGTTTCCTGGTAGCTATATGCCCGCTTCAGCTCTTCTCGCTCAACGATGATGAGAACAAGACCGACCTTCAAAAAGCCTCCAACAAATGGGTGACCGCGGAAGATGCCGGGCCTGCCAGGCACTGGATCAACGCGCGGCGAGCCCCTTGTACCTGATTGGGGCCTGCCTGGGATCGTAGTTGCAATGTGGCTTCCACTGCCTGATAAACTCCGGTCGCCCCGCCGGGATTCCCACGCGCTTTCAGGCCACCAAATGTGGCAATGGGTAGCTCACCATCCCGGTTCAATCGACCATCCTGAGCCAACTTCCAGCCTTCTCCACGCCTGGCGAAGCCAGCCGCTTCAAGTGTGAGGGCAGCCACGATGGAGTAGGAGTCGTAGAGCTCAAATAAATCCACATCGCACGGCATCACTCCCGCCTGGCTACAGGCGCGTTCAACTGACTTGCGTGCCGCATCAAACGCCATTGGGTCGACCCGGTCATGGATTGCCAAGCGGTCTGTCACCAGACTGGACCCCGTGAGGCGCACGCGTGGGTGGGGATAATTGGCAGGCAGGTTTTCGAGCTGGGTGAGGATGACTGCTGCTGCTCCATCAGCCGGAGGAGCGATGTCATAATTGGTTAATGGGTCGCTGATTGGGTCTGCCTGCTGATATGTTTCCAAGGTGAGAGGATTATGGTACATAGCATGCGGGTTGGAGACGGCATTGGCATGGGCTGTTATGGGAAAGCCGGCGAAGGCTTCATGGGGGACGTGATATTCGTGCATATACCTGCGCATGAGCAAAGCTGCCTGAGCGTTGGGGGTAATACCCTGGATTGCTTCGTAATCACTGTCTTCACTCAAGGTTTGGGCTGCTTCGGCACTCGGTCCTAGCTGGTCAGTCACTTTTTCAACCCCAAGAACCAAAGCTACTTTAGCCTCTCCCGATTTGATAGCCAGATAACCCATCCGCAGCGCAGCTGCACCGGATGCGCCCCCTGCCTCGATCGTAGAAGCTTCTATACCTTCCAGACCACCATAATCCGAAATAAGTGCCCCCAGATGAGCTTGATGGGAGGCAGTAGGGGCAAGCATATTGCCAATAAACAGGATATCAGGTTTCAATCCACCGGCATCCTGGAGGGTGGCTTCTAATGCCATCAATGCCAAATCGCGCAGGGATATGGAGTAAAGCTCTCCCACATCAGTCTGACCGATACCCGCGATTATCACATCATTCATCGTCTGACCTTCCCCTATTCTCCCCCGAGTTTTCACTTCATGGACAGCTTGCCGCGATAGCGCACATAGGTGCCATAATCGATCTCTGTGCGGCGGGCAATATAATCCTGTGTCTTGAGTGCTTTATCTCTTCGATCGCGGATTGCGTCGGTGACCTGAATGGAAAACGCATCCGAGCCAGCACCGGAACCGAAGGAGACCATCAGAATCTTATCACCAGGTTCAGCGACATCCAGGATACCCGTCAATCCGATCAGGGCTGCGCCGGCATAGGTGTTACCGATCACCGGAACGAGCAAGCCAGGTGCGGTCTGCTCCTTGTTAAAGCCAAGCTGAGCCGCCACACGCTGAGGAAATTTGGTGTTGGGTTGGTGAAAGACAGCCCATTTGTAATCCTTGGCAGTCGTCGCAGTGCCTTCCATCAGCGCATGGGCAGCTTCGGTGATGTGCTTGAAGTAAGCTGGCTCGCCAGTGAAACGTTGCCCATGCTCGGGATATTTTTGATATTCACGGCGCCAGAAATCGGGCGTGTCGGTGACGTACGAATAAGACCCGAGGATGACCGCCAGGGCTTCTTCAGCCGGACCCAGCAAGTAAGCTGCTCCACCAGCGCCGGCCGTGTATTCCAGGGCATCCCCCGGACGCCCCTGAGCCGTATCCGCGCCAATAGCCATGGCGTAGTGTGCCATCCCTGAGCCGACGAGACCGACCGCTGCCACCATGGCCTCGGTGCCAGCCTTGCAAGCAAATTCCCAATCCGCAGCCTGCACATTCGGGACGGCGCCGATCGCTTCGGCGACAATCGTTGAGGTTGGCTTGACGGCATAAGGGTGCGATTCTGAGCCGACCCAGACGGCACGAATCTCCTCTGGCGGGACGCCAGCGCGTAGCATGGCATTCCGGGCGGCCTCAATTGATATCGTTGCCACATCCTCATCCAGACCTGGAACCGCTTTTTCCTTGATTGGTAATCCACCGGCTCCGTCTGTCCAAATACGGGCGACTTCCTTAGCGGGCAAGCGGTAACGAGGCACATAAGCCCCATAGCCTATGATCCCCACCGGATGGGTGGGTTTGAGCAGCATGGGTTTGAGATTTGATTGGGGCATTTCCATATGGTACACCTTTATATTAAAAATCTTAATTCCTTGAAATCACGCCTGAACATATAAATCGACAGGAAGGTATGAAGTATATCATCAATCAATTATTCATTCTTTTTCCATTGATTTAATATTTCTTCAGCCCGGTCGAGACGGATCTTTTTCTCAGCCACGATTTGGGCAGCCAAGCGCTCGATCATCGCGCCCTGTGCGCCAGCAGCAATCGCCACCTGCCGGGCATGCAACCCCATGTGACCACGCTGGATACCCTCAGTGGCCAGAGCGCGCAGGGCAGCTAGGTTTTGAGCCAGCCCAACCGAGACGATGATCTCAGCCAACTCCCTGGCGCTGGTCACACCCATTAATTTCAAGCAGGCGCGAGCCACGGGATGTACCTGGGTGGCACCACCGACAATACCAACTGCCATTGGTATTTCCAGGCTGCCCACCAGGTTACCCTGCGGGTCTTGAGCCCAGGCTGAAAGTGAAGTGTAGCGACCATTCCGGGCGGCATAGGCGTGTGCACCGGCTTCAATGGCACGCCAGTCATTCCCAGTGGCGATGACGACTGGATCGACGCCATTCATAATGCCCTTATTGTGAGTGGCAGCCCGATAAGGATCAACCTCGGCAAAAGCCCAGGCTGAGATAATCCCATCCCTCACCTCTTCAGCTTTATATGTATCAAATGCCAGCTCACCCAGAGGGATGGTGCATTCGGCCCTTGCCAGCCGATGGTCTGCCAGGTTGGAGAGGATACGCAGATGCGCCTTGCCACCAGTGATCGTTTCAAGCTGAGGGGCGAGGCGTTCAACAGCAGTGTTAACTGCATTAGCACCCATCGCATCGCGCACGTCATAGATGAGGTGAACTACCAAAAATCCGCCAATGGAGGAATGCTCGATCGTGCGGACTTCCAAATCGCGTGGACCACCCCCCAATTGCTTGAGAACTGGATCGAGATCAGAAATGGCGGTTAATAAGGGAGATTTACGTTCCAGGATTGCCTGCCTGGCGGCAGATAAATCTGGGATGCACAGCAGCTGGATCTGGCCAATCATTTCCGGCGGATCTGCATGGGCGGTGAATCCACCTCCAGCACGCGCCAGCCTGGCCATAAAGGAGGCACCTGCCACCACCGAAGGTTCCTCAATTGCCATAGGCACGAGCACCTCGCGCCCGTTCACCACGAAGTTGAGAGCAATACCCAGGGGTAAGGCATGGATGCCTACCACGTTCTCAATCATGTGATCAGCCTGATCCGCAGTCAGGCCGGTCTGACCGCTTAATACCGCGATATCATCGGAAGTAAGCTGGCCTCGCTCTGCGAGCTGAGATAAACGCTGGGTCAAGGTCAGGTTATAAAAACCTGGGATGCGTGATCCTTTGGGTTCAGCGGTCTTGGTCATTTTTTCTCGGTTGCAAAAATAAATTTAACTTACCTGCCAGGTCTAGTTTATATGTGCGGGCTGGCAAAACCTATCAAATTCATGTAAGATAAGCGCAATTAACCCTCAGGACGCATGAATCCATGAACATTCCTATGAAAGGTGTGCGCAAATGGGTCGATTCCTATATGAGCAATAATGGCATAAGCATACGGGAATCATGCCTAGGTCTATAAAACTAAAAAAATATTGCCGGAACTATTCGATTGAGCATAGCGTTATGGAACTAAATGGGTATTTTGTTACAAATTCTTATCGGTCTATTGAGGTGGAAGGAGTCGTATAGTGAAAACTTATATACTGGCATTGTTCGCGGTGCTCCTTCTCCTGACTGCGTGTTCACAGGAAACACAACCGGAGAATCCAAAATGGGTCGACCAGCTGATCCAGGAATTCGAAAGCCAACCGGTTGGTAACCCTCCCCTTTCTATTTGGCGCTACGATTATAATGGGCAGGCGGTATATTTCGTGCCTGCGCATTGTTGTGACATCCCAAGTGTGGTATACGATACAGAAGGAAATGTGCTTTGCTCGCCTGATGGGGGGATTACAGGCGGAGGCGATGGACGATGTGATGATTTCTTTACCCAACGCACCAATGAGCTGCTGATTTGGCAGGATCCCCGAACACGTTGACAAAGTATTGGCAAGGGCGTGAGGTAAAGCTGACCACAGGATAATGGCTTAGATTCAGCGCGAGAATAAAGTGATTATAAT
>Ga0153916_10000995_pt1 | contig 19839 bp, 18 predicted proteins | sample Opewatmetagenome_FD_109642 | JGI IMG/M metagenome (GOLD analysis project Ga0153916, IMG submission 109642) | Freshwater wetland microbial communities from Ohio, USA - Open water 3 Core 3 Depth 4 metaG | ecosystem: Environmental > Aquatic > Freshwater > Wetlands | place: USA: Ohio, Lake Erie... | reverse complement strand
GAATTATCTCATTCCTCAGAAAAAGGCTCTTCTCGCCACAGAAAAGAGCCTTAAGGTGATCGAACATCAAAAACGCCAGGTGCAGCAACGTTTGGAAAAGGGAAAAAGGGATGCGGAGAAATTGGGCCAGCAGATCGAAAAACTCTCCTGCACCTTCGCAAAAACAGTTGGAGAAAGCGGAAAACTTTTCGGTTCCGTGACTTCGATGGATATTGAGAATTATCTGAAGGAAAACGGAATTGAGGTGGATCGCAAAAAGATCTCCTTGGAGGAACCCATCAAGAACCTGGGAGTGTTTACCGTACCGATCAAACTCAGCACCGAGGTGACCGTCCATCTCAAGGTTTGGGTGGTCCAGGAGTAACGTTTCATGAATGAGACGGATTTCTCCTCCCACAAACTTCCTCCCCAGCATATCGAAGCAGAACAATCTATCCTGGGAGGAATCCTGATTGAAAACGAGGCGATCAATCGGGTGACCGAAATCCTCGATGCCGATGACTTTTATCGAGACGGCCATCGCAAGATCTTTAATGCTTTAATCAACCTTTCGGAACGCGATGAGCCCGCTGATTTGATCACCCTGACCAATGAACTTCAAAAACTTGACCAGCTTGATTCCATCGGAGGAGCTTCCTATCTCGCTTCATTGATTGATTCCGTTCCTACCGCTGCAAATATTCAATACTACGCCAGGATCGTTAAAGAAAAGGCCATCCTCCGGAAGTTGATTCAGACGTCCACGGAGATCATCACCCAAAGTTATGAAGATCGAGGGGATGTGGAAGGTTTTTTGGACGAGGCGGAGCGGTCTATCTTTGAGATTTCGGAAAAAAGAGTGAGACCCTCTTTCTACCCCATCCGGGAAATTGTCAAAGAGAGTTTCGCTACCATCGAAAAACTCTTCAAGAAGAAAGAGGCGGTCACCGGGGTTCCCTCAGGGTTTCAAGAACTGGATCGCATGACGGCGGGTTTCCAGCCTTCTGACCTGATCATCATTGCTGGAAGGCCCAGCATGGGCAAGACAGCTTTTTGCCTCGACGTTGCCGAATATGCCGCCATCGACAATAAAATACCCGTGGCCATTTTTTCGTTGGAGATGTCAAAGGAACAATTGGTCATCCGTATGCTCTGCTCCCAGGCCCATGTGGAAGGGACCCGCCTCAGGACAGGCTATCTTAATGAGAGCGATTGGCCCAAGCTGACCATTGCGGCGGGGAGTCTGTCGGAATCACCCATCTACATTGACGATACGGCAGCCCTTTCCGTTTTGGAGTTGAGAGCCAAGGCCCGTCGTCTCAAATCCGACCATGGCTTAGGCATGGTCATCGTTGACTACCTTCAACTGATGAAAGGGAGGGCAAGAGTCGAAAGCCGACAGCAGGAGATCTCGGAGATCTCCCGTTCATTGAAAGCCCTTGCAAAGGAACTCAATATCCCGGTGATCGCCGTCTCTCAGCTCAGCCGGAAGACCGAAGAGCGGACGGGAAATCGGCCTCAGCTGTCAGACCTCCGGGAATCCGGCGCGATCGAACAGGATGCGGACCTGATCCTTTTCATCTATCGCGACGAAGTCTATAACAGATCAGAAGATAACCCGAATCGGGGTAAGGCAGAGGTGATCATCGGAAAACAGCGGAACGGCCCCATTGGTAAGATCGACCTAGCTTTTTTGGATAAATTTACGACCTTTAAAGACCTCTACAAAGGGGAGACTGAAAATACGTACGGAGGATGACCATACAGTGGTTCGGAGTATGCCGTGGCTGAAAGCTCAAAGCTAAAAGCATAAATAGCCATTGAGCCTTGAACTTTGAGTCGGGAAACTCCGAACTCAACCCTTCGACTTTTCCCGGTCTAAAGCCCGAGGGTGGCTCAGAGTTGATACTGAGCGGCGTTTTGGACTCCCTCCTAAAGGATAGGGGTTGGCCCCGTCGAAGTATCAAAAATTCGAACTCGGCACTTGAATGCAAGCGATGAACCTACCCAATGTCCTCACGTTGATAAGAGTTCTGCTGACCCCGGTCTTCGTCATCCTCATCATCAATAAATATTTCGAATGGGCTCTTCTCACTTTTGCGATTGCAGGGATCACAGATGGATTGGACGGCCTCATCGCACGCCTGACTCACCAACGGACCGAATTGGGAGCTTACCTCGACCCCATCGCCGACAAACTCTTGACCTTCGCTGCCTTCATTTCCCTGGCCATCATTGAAATGATTCCCAGCTGGCTCGTCGTCATCGTCATCACCCGGGATATCATCATCTTGGTAGGTTTTCTTGTCATGTTTCTCACGAATTATCATCCCAAGATCAGCCCCAGTCTTTTGAGCAAGATGACAACGACCTTCCAGATTATCACCATCGTCCTCGCCTTATTGGCAGGGCTCTTCCCAGCCTTCAAACAACTCTCCACCCTCGCCTATTACGTGACTGGCATGATCACTATTCTCTCTGGAACCCAATATGTCTATATTGGCGCCCGAATTCTTAATGGAAAAAAATAGTCATCCGTCATTGAAGGGAGGACTGCATATGGCAATTATCGTTGAGGTCAGGGGAAGAGAGATTCTGGATTCCAGAGGAAACCCGACCGTGGAAGTGGAAGTCTCGTTGGAAAGTGGTTTCAGGGGGAGAGCCTCTGTTCCTTCCGGAGCTTCTACCGGAAAGCATGAAGCTTTAGAATTAAGGGACAAGGATCCCAAGCGCTATCTAGGCAAAGGGGTCCAGAAAGCCGTTCAAAACATCCAACGCGTGATGGCGCCTAAACTCTTGGGAATGGATGTCTTCGATCAAAAGGCCATCGACACAGCCATGCTTCAATGGGATGGCACCCCGAATAAGAGCCGATTAGGGGCCAATGCGGTTCTGGGCGTCTCCCTGGCTTGCGCCAAGGCGGCCGCCAATCACTTGGGACTTCCTCTCTTTCAGCATCTCGGAGGCCTCTCCGCCACTCGCCTTCCCCTCCCCATGATGAACATTCTCAATGGCGGCGCCCACGCCGATAATAATGTAGACCTTCAGGAATGCATGATCCTTCCTGTGGGGGCCAAAAGCTTCAAGGAGGGTCTCAGAATGGGGGTGGAGGTGTTTCACCATCTCAAGACGATTCTGAAGACAAAAGGTTATAGAACCTCCGTGGGGGATGAGGGAGGATTTGCGCCCGACCTTCGTTCTAACGAGGAAGCTTTTGCATTGATCGTGGAGGCCATTCGAAAATCAGGCCGCCAACCCGGAAGAGAGGTAGCCCTTGCCATCGATGCCGCGGCCACAGAGTTCTACCGGAATAAAACCTATTTTCTCAAAGCTGAGAGGAAGCCAGAAAGGACCTCTGATGAAATGATTGACTTCTATGAGGTCTTGGTTAAGAAGTTTCCAATCGTCTCAATCGAAGATGGCCTTGCCGAGGATGACTGGAAGGGATGGAAGGCGATGACGGCCCGCCTTGGAAAAAAGATCCAATTGGTCGGGGACGACCTCTTTGTGACCAATCCCGATCGACTCATGAAGGGGATTCGAGAAGGAGTCGGAAATGCCATCCTCGTTAAGCTCAACCAGATCGGGACATTGACCGAGACCCTCGATGTCATTGAGATCGCCAAAGAGGCTGGCTATGGGACCGTCATCTCTCACCGCTCCGGCGAAACAGAGGATACGACCATTTCCGATTTGGCCGTGGGCACCAATGCAGGGCAGATCAAGACTGGCGCTCCCTCCAGAACGGATCGCGTGGCCAAATACAATCAACTTCTTAGAATTGAAGAGGCGCTATTGAAGCAAGCCATCTACGCACCACCCCTTCATTGGGAAGGAGGAAAATAAATTCAGCGTAAAGAGTTCGGAGTTTTTAGTTTTTGATCTCCGAACTCTAAACTCCGAACTCGGTATTAGAAGAGGGGGAACCATGAAAAAGATCAGAAAGTATTTCGACATGGAAATGGAAACGGTAAATCGAGAGGAATTGGAGGCTCTTCAACTCCATCGACTCAGGCGTCAATTGAGAAGGTGCTATCAAGGCTCTGAATTCTATAAAGAGAAGTTTAAAGAAGCAGGCGTTAAACCTGATGACGTCCGGTCTTTAGACGATATCATCCATTTCCCTTTCGTCACCAAGTTAGAGCTTAGAGATGAGCAATTCGATTTCCCCCCTTTTGGGAGGCACACGGTGGCCCCCCCTGAAACCTGGGCAGAGCTTCACCCTTCATCAGGGACGACAGGAACCCCGGTCAATAACCTCTGGTCTTTTAACGATGTAAGAAATATCTCCCGGTGGACAGCCAGAACGATGTGGACGTTTGGCGTTCGTCCGGGTGATATCATCCAAAATGGGTTCAGCTATGGTCTTTGGGTGGCGGGGATGTCTACCCATTATGCCGCCAGAGAATTGGGATGTTTTGTCATTCCCATTGGCGCCGCGATGACTGAACGTCAGATTGATTACCTTCTCAACCCTGGCTCGACCGTCCTTCTCTGCACTCCTTCTTATGCCTTGCACATTGCAGAGCGATTGAAACAGCGAGGGATTTCACCCGAGGACATCCCTTTGAGAATTGGATGTTTTGGCGGAGAAGGAGGGGCTGAAGTTCATGCGACCCGCGAGAAGATTGAGAAAGGATTGGGCATCGAAGCCTTTGATTACTATGGGCTGGCTGAGATCGGTCCAACCGTCGCTTCAGAGTGTCCTCTGAAGGCAGGGATTCATTGGGTTGAGGACCATCTCCTCATCGAGGTTATCCATCCCGAGACGAAGAAACCGTGCGCCCGTGGAGAAATAGGGGTTCTTGTCATCACTCATCTGACGAAGGAAGCTACCCCCATGATTCGCTACTGGACGAATGACCTAGCCAGGTTGGATAAAAGAAAATGTAAGTGTGGCCGGACCCATGCCCGTTCTATCGGAGGGATCTTGGGACGAGCGGATGATATGATTATTTATAAAGGGGCAAAATTTTATCCGGTTCAGGTGGAAAAGGTCGTCAGGAGTTTTTGCGAACTTTCCGATGAATTCTGCATTGAATTGACGACCGATCCCAAGTTCAGCACGGATCTCTGTACCGTTGTCGTCGAATGTCTTAAGGAAGAGGATATTTCAAAGGTTATTCCCCTATTGAAGCACCAGCTGAAGGAGGAATGTCAAGTGACCCCAGAAATTAGATTTGCTCCATTCGGCTCTCTTGAACGAACGACCTTTAAGGCAAAAAGAATTGTTGATAAGAGGGAAAAGAGCTAAAATCTCAATTACTAAATTCCAAATAAATTTTACATGACGGGTTCGTCACCCACAAACTATGAGAATCGCTAATCCCCCCTTGAGTAGGGAGGAGGATTTGACCAAAAATGTTTGATTATGGGTGCTTGGAAATTGGTTATTATGAAGATGTAAGTCAAGAAAAAGATCACAAAGGATGTTTCACGAATGTTTGAATTAACAGGGAAAACTGCGATCGTGACCGGTGCGAGCCGGGGTATTGGCGAAGCCATTGCGAAAGGGTTTGCCAAGGCGGGAGCTGACCTCATCTTGGTGAGCAGAAATCTATCCGCCCTTGAGAGGGTGGCCAAGGAGATTGAAGACACTGGGAGAAAGGCCCATCCCATGGCGGTGGACATTGGAAACCCTGAAGAGATTCAGAGTGCCATCGGCACCGCGATGAAGATCTTTCCTCGAATCGATATTCTCGTCAATAATGCGGGCATCAGTCCAATTTTGAAAAAGGCTGAAGAGATGGACCTTAAAGATTGGGAGGAGATTTTGAGAGTCAATCTTACTGGGACCTTCCTCTTCTGTCAGGCGGCCGGAAAGGTAATGATTCAACAAAGAAGAGGAAAAATCATCAATATGGTCTCCGTAGGAGCAGTGGTGGGATTTCCCAGGCAGATTGCCTACTGTGCCACAAAGGGAGGGATACTTCAATTGACAAGGGTTCTTGCCATCGAATGGGCGAGGCACAACATTCAGGTTAATGCGATCGGTCCAGCCTACCTCGAAACAGAATTGACGAAAGCGATGAGGGAATCGAAGATTATCTCTGAAAATCTCCTTCAAAGGACTCCCATGGGAAGGTTTGGTAAACCCGAAGAAATTGTCGGAGCAGCCATCTACCTTGCCTCGGGCGCATCGAGTTACGTCACTGGCCAGACCCTCTTCGTGGACGGGGGATGGCTTGCCCGTTAAGCTATCCAATCAGATCTCTTTAAAGATAAACGGGAGCTTCCCGAACAGAGAATGGAAATCCGAAAGAAGATCGGGACTAAGTTTTGCGGAGGATGCAACCCCACCTACGAGAGAGTGGAAATGGTCGAACGGCTGCAATTCCGAATGCAAGACCGATTTCTTTTTCTCAGACACGATCAACAAGCGCTGGATGGATTGATATTGATCAATGGATGTCCCCGGTCTTGTGCATGTGAAAATCCAAACCGCATAGAAGCCCCCCATCTTTCGATTGCCGGAGAAAGCGATTTTGAAAACCTGGTCAATTGGTTGATAGGTCTCGACGAAAAGTAAATTACCCCGCCCTTACAGGCGGGGTAATTTTTAGAAACAAAAATTAACCGATGCATGTCACCCTGAACTCGTTTCAGGGTCTCAGAGATTCTGAACCAAGTTCAGAGTGAAGGTTTCAGGGCTCCTTGAGCCTAATTTTTCGTGCCTTCGGCACGAGGGCTTTCATCCCCGCCCTTACAGGTAGGGTATTTCTCCCTAATTTTATAAATTTTCTGATGCGTCATCATGCGGCTAACCGACTGGTTTCTGAGGAGAAAATTATGAAACGAATTGTTACCAAAGAAGATTATATTCAGAGTCTTAAGGACCTCCACCACACGGTCTACTATAACGGGAAACGTGTGGAAGATGTGACAGAGCACCCTGCCCTTCGGCCGCACATCAATTCGGCGGCGCTTACCTATGAACTCGCCCTTCGTCCTGAGCATCAGGAACTGATGACGGCCATCTCTCACCTGACCGGGAAGAAGATCAACCGATTCACCCACATTCACCAGAACGTGGATGACTTGATCAAAAAAGTCCAGATGCTCCGTCTCATTGCCCATGAGACAGGCTCTTGTTTTCAACGATGCGTCGGGTTCGACGCCTTGAATGCCGTTTACATGACGGCCTTCGACGCCGATCAAAAATATAAGACGGACTACTTCGAACGTTTTAAGAAATATTTGATCCATGTCCAAGATACGAATGTGATGCTCGTGGGCGGAATGACCGATCCAAAAGGAGACCGCTCCCTTCCCCCAGCCAAACAGGCAGACCCTGATCTCTTCACCCATGTCGTTGAACGACGCTCCGATGGGATTGTCATCAGGGGAGCCAAGGCTCATATGACCGGAGGCGTCAATTCCCACGAGATTCTGCTCATGCCCACCCAGGCGATGAGGGAAGATGAAAAGGATTATGCCCTATCCTGCGCTTTTCCCCTGAACATACCGGGCGTGATACTTATTTTCGGCCGCCAGACAAATGAGGAACGGAAATTCGAGGAAGGGATCGATGCCGGTAATCCCTTTGGGCCCGTCGGAGGAGAAGCCCTGATCATTTTCGACAATGTCTTTGTCCCCTGGGAAAGGGTCTTCCTTTGCGGGGAGTATGATATGGCAGGTTTGCTGGTGGAACGGTTTGCAACCTTACACCGCCAGAATTACGGAGGGTGCAAGGGAGGGGTCTCCGATGTGCTTGTTGGGGCTACGGCATTGGCTGCGGAATATCAAGGGACAGCGGGCGCTTCTCACATCAAGGAGAAACTGGCGGAGATGATCCATCTGGCGGAGACGATCTATTCGGGATCTATCGCCTGCTCTGCCATGGGATACAAAACCCCTTCCGGAGCCTATTACCCAGACCCACTTTTAGCGAATACGACGAAGCACAATGTCACCCGTCATATCTACGAAATCTCCAGGTTGGCCCACGATATCGCTGGAGGGATTGTTGCCACCCTGCCATTCCAGGGCGATCTTGAAAGCAGTGAGGTGGGCCGCTATGTGAAGAAATATCTGGTAGGAGTTAAAGGGATTCCTGTGGAAGATCGTATCAAGATCCTCAGGCTCATTGAAAACATGAGCGGAGGGACAGCACTGGTCGAGTCCATGCATGGCGCAGGATCCCCCCAGACCCAAAAGGTGATGTATGGCCGGCTGGGAAATATGGAGCAGAAAAAACGCTGGGCCAAACGTCTGGTAGGAATTGAATAAGTTTGGGTTAGAAACCTTCTAATGATTCTGGATACTTTGCTTGATCCCCCCTGCTTCTCCCATTTTTAATTTGACAAAAGAGGGATAATTTGATAATCGTTTTCCCAATATAAGGCAATTCTCTGTGTTGGATTTGCCATTCCTACCTACAGCCAACAAGTACTAACGAAGAGAATAAGGTATTTCAATCTCTCTTCTCACGAAAGAGCGCGGGTCCTGCGCTGCGTTTGATGGATGACAAAGCCCTGAACCCAACGTGGTTCAGGGGTGGTGTTAAACCAGAAAGGAGGGTGGGCGATGAATAAAAATGTTACTAGAAGAAAATTTTTGAAGAATGTGGTCGTTGGCGGTGTGGCCCTGGGGACCGGATTGGGCAGCTATCGGGTTACCTATGGCCAGGCCAAGAAACCAGGAAGCCTGATTAAGATTGGTGGACAGGGTGCTACCTCTGGAGCCCATGCCGATTACGGGTGGCAGATGATGGCCGGAGCAACGCTTGCAATCGAGCAGATCAATGCAATGGGCGGAATCTTAGGTAGAAAAGTTGAACTGAAATTCATGGATGAAGAGTTAAAACCAGCGACCGCCGTCAAGAATGCCAGATATCTGGTCACCGAATGGGGAGCTGATTTCCTCTTCGGTGTGGACTCAAGTGGGAGCGCAATGGCAGTAGGTCCGGTACTGCCAGAACTGGACCGTCTCTGCTTCTTCACCCATGCCGCTACCCACCGATTGACGGAAGAGTTGGTTTATCAAAAGGGGATTAAGCAGATATTCAGGATGGCGGCGCCCGTCTATCAAGATGCCCTTGCCGCATGGGTCTTCAAAGAAAACCCAGCGATTAAGCGTTGGGCAGGCATCAACTGTGATTATGAGTATGGATATGTGGCTTGGAATTTGTTTAAAGAAAACATTAAGAAATTCCGCCCGGATGTCGAATTTGTGGCAGCGGCATGGGCTCCTTTCTGGACCATGGATTTTTCTTCCCACATCTCTGCGGTCATGGCTGAAAAGCCCGATGCCATTTTTGCCACTCCATGGGCAGGTGAAGGAGTTATGCTTCTCAGACAGGCCTTGATGCTTGGGGTTTTTGAAAAGATTCAGGCGTGGTGGCAAGGCATGGGTGGTTCCGTGGATCTTCTCGAGGGGATCTCAAGGGAGGTGGCGGCAGATAAATTCAAGGGGAAACTCTGGGCCACGGCTCGCTACATTCACAACTGGCCACCCACTCCAGAAAACAAGGTATTCGTCGAGGCCTTTAGAAAGAGATGGGGGAGATTCCCCAACTATTCTGCGGAGTCGAGTTATTCATCGATTTATGCCATCAAGGCAGGAGGGGAAAAGGCAAAGACTTTGGAGACCGCTAAAGTCGGAGCTGCACTTGAAGGAATGGAATTGAAGACCCCTGCTGGTTTACGTTTGATTCGAAAAGAAGACCATGAGGCCGTTTACACGGTCCCAGCAGGAAAAGTGATGATGAGCCCCGATTACCCACTGCCCATTCTCGGAGATTTGAAAGTGATTCCGGCAAAGGACTACTTCCGTAACCCGCCGTTTACACCTGTGGCGGCAACAAAATAGTTTTTTTTACCCTCTCCCTACCCCCTCTCCCAAGGAAGGGGGTAGATTATCTCTCTCTCCTTTGCAAAGGAAAAGGCCTAAGAGTTCCTCTCCCCTTGCGGGAGAGGGTTGGGGTGAGGGGGATATATATTGAACGATGTTTGAAAAATTAGTTTTTCAAAGCCTTATCGGTTTGAGTCTTTCCATGTACCTCTGGCTTCTTGCCGCGGGACTCACCCTTGTCTTCGGGGTTCTGGGGGTTCTCAATTTTGCTCACGGCAGCCTCTTTATGTTGGGGGCCTATGCAACATTCACCTTCTATGGAAAATTGGGGCTCAATTTCTGGATTTCCATTGGACTGAGTCTCCTCAGCGTTGGGATCGTCGGAGCAATCCTCGAGCGGTTTTTTATTCGTTATATCTATGACATCGATCTTGCCTATCAATTAATCTTAACCTTCGGCTTTATCCTGATCTTTGACGACTTGGTTAAAATGGTTTGGGGCGGTGTGGCCATGATTCCACCCATGCCTCGATTTTTTGAGGGTAGCCTTTCCATCTTTGGAAGGCCTTTCCCAATTTATAATCTTTTCATTATTGTGGCGGGGTTGGCAGTGGCCGTCATTCTCTGGCTCATTCTTGAGAAAACATGGTGGGGAAGGATGATTCGAGCTTCTGCATCTGACCGGGAGATGGCGAGTGCCATTGGAATCAATATCCCCATCCTCTTCACCACCGTATTTGTTTTTGCAGCGATGCTCGCTGCCCTGGGAGGAGCCTTGGGAACTCCTGTGCGCGTCGTGGCACCTGGAATCGGGACAGCCATGATCATTCAAGCCTTCGTGATTACAGTGATCGGTGGTTTAGGTAACTTAAAAGGTGCCTTTGTCGGAGCCCTGATCGTGGGAATTCTGACCGCTTTTGGGATCTTACTCTTCCCCGTCTTTGAGCTTTTCATTATCTTCGTGGTGATGGCGATCGTATTGATGGTCAAACCGGAAGGACTCTTTGGCAAATAACCAATGCAAAATGATCAATGACCAATGCTCAATTTCCAGTTCTTAAGACCATTGATAATTGGTAATTGATAAATGGTCATTGCAAATTGAAATAGGGCGTTATGAGACTTAAGACTTTTCTCCTCGGCACATTGATTTTATTTCTTCTCCTCCTTCCTACCTTTGCGGGGAAATATGCTCTTTACATGGCCATCCATATCCTTATCCTCTCTGTGTTTGCTCTCGGCTTCAACCTACTCTTAGGTTATACCGGTTTACTCTCCTTTGGCCAAGCAGGATTTTTTGCGATGGGTGCTTATGCTTCAGCCAAAATTCTTCTCGTCCTTCCATCGCTCTTGGTGGGTGTGGTGGCGGGAATGGTGGCGGGAGGGATTTCTGCTCTAATCCTCGGCTTTCTCTGTGTTCGCCACACTCGAATCTATTTTTCCATGCTCACCCTTTCCTTTGGGATGATGATCTATTCCATCGCATGGAAATGGCGGGATGTCACAGGCGGTGATGATGGATTGGTTGGGATTCCAAGAGCCCCCTTTGAGATTCCAGGAATTCTCACCATCAATATGAACGCGATGGGGAATTATTACTATTTTGTTTTAGCGATTTCATTGATCGCTATATTACTTCTATATCGCATCGTGAACTCCCCATTTGGACTCACCTTAAAAGGAATCCGCGATAGCGAAAACCGTGTTGCCTTTGCAGGAATATCGATTAGGAATTACCGCCTCCTCTCCTTCACCATTGCAGGGTTGTACGCAGGTCTCGCTGGCTCACTCTTGCCACCCCTGGAGAACACCGTTACTCCACCTCTCGCGCATTGGACGCAATCCGCCGAACCCGTGATGGTCACCCTGCTGGGAGGGATCCACACCTTTTCAGGACCTATCGTAGGTTCTGTCGTCTTCTATCTTATCAAAGATATCATCGTAAGATATACTCAATACTGGCTGATATGGTTTGGTTCCATCGTCGTCTTTTTAGTTTTGATCTTTCGTGGGGGGCTCGTGATTTTCTTCAGCGAACGAGTCTGGCCTCTTTTCAAACGAGCATAGAGAAAGGTCTTCCTGAATGGCGGAGCTCCTCAGGACAGAGAAACTCAGAAAATATTTTGGCGTGGTCAGTGCGGCAGATGATATTGACCTCCATATCGAAGAAGGAATACTCACTTCTGTTATCGGGCCCAATGGGGCGGGCAAAACGACGCTCATCAACCTCCTCACCGGAAACATCCTGGCCGATTCAGGAAAAGTCATTTTTTGTGACGAGGACATTACTCACCTCCCCATCCATAAGAGGGTGAGAAAAGGGATTTGTCGTTCTTTCCAGATCATGAACATCTTCCCGAAACTCACCGTCCTCGAAAACCTTCAGATTCCAATCCTCTCTCTCATGAATCGGAGTCTGAGGTTCATCAAACCCGTTGATCGCCATACCGACGTCAACGATCGGGTTGAAAGATTGTTGGAGGAGGTTGCCTTGACGGATAAGCGGGACTTCCCAGCCGGGACATTATCCCATGGGGATCAGCGGCTGCTTGAGATCGGTCTCGCCATGGCTCCTGAACCGAGACTCCTCTTTCTTGACGAACCCACAGCAGGGATGAACCCTGTAGAGAGAGTCAAGATTTTAGAAAACATTCGGAGACTCTCTCGAGAACGACAATCCACCTTTGTGATCGTCGAACACGATATGGACATCGTCTTTTCTCTTTCGGATCGGATCATCGTCTTGCATCGAGGTCAGATCCTGGCTGACGGAAAACCAGAAGAGATCAAACAAAATGAGGATGTGAGAAAGGTCTACCTGGGGGAGGAGCTTTTTTGGGAAAAAATATAACACCTGAGTCTCTCGACATGATCCTCAACATCGATCAGATCAACACCTTTTATGGTCAGAGTCATGCCCTGCAAGGGGTCTCCCTGTCCATTCATCAGGGGGAGGTCGTTTGTCTTTTGGGAAGGAATGGCGTTGGCAAGACGACCACGCTTCGTTCGATCATAGGACTCACACCTCCACGATCAGGTCGGATTTTTCTCAAAGGCATTGACGTCGTGGGGAAACATCCTTTCCAGATCGCTCAAATGGGCATTGGCTATGTACCGGATGACCGCAGGATCTTTCCCGACCTCACCCTTTTTGAGAATCTTGAGCTGGCCCGTAGGCTATCGAACAAAGCTAACATCCAATGGACTTTTGAAAAGATTTACGATCTCTTCCCCGTTTTCGTCAGTTTAAAGGAACGAAAGGGAAACCAGCTGAGCGGAGGCGAGCAGAAGATGCTCGCTATTGGCCGAGCCCTGATGAAAAATCCAGATATCCTTCTCCTCGACGAACCTTCCGAAGGCTTGGCCCCTCTTGTCGTTCAAAATCTGGCTGGGGTCATCGGCCGCGTTCGAAGTCAAGGAGTGACGATTCTTCTTGCAGACCAGAATCTCAAATTCTGCCGGAAGACCTCTGATCGGGGTTACATCCTGGAAAAAGGCATGATCCAGTATCAAGGAGTCATGGAAGAAATCTGGAAGAATGAAGCGATCGTCAAGAAATACCTCGCCGTGTAAAACCTTTTCTTCACTCTCATCTGTTTCAACCCATTGACCACAAATCTCTTTTTTGCTACCGTCAGGAATGTCAGGATTAAAAAAAACCGTCTTAGAAGAGCTAAAGGAATAGATATGGAATTTCGATCTTTAAAAGGTTCTTTGTTCATTAAGGGACTGAGCGGTATCATTGCCCAAGTCATCTTGATGAGAGAACTTCTCGTCTCTTTTCAGGGGAACGAGCTCACTCTCGGAATCATTTTGGCCAACTGGCTCATCCTGGTAGCCATCGGCTCTTTTATCATTGGTAAAACCGTAGAAAAAGTAGAAAGTAAAGTAGAAATCTTTGTGCTCTTCCAACTGTTTTTTGCCGTCGCCCTTCCACTGACCATCTATCTTTCTCGAATATTCAGAAACATCCTTCTCTTCACTCCCGGAGAGGGACTTGGTTTTGGGCCAATTTTCTATTCCTCCTTTCTGGTCCTCCTCCCTGTAACACTTCCCCAGGGCGCCCTTTTCACTTACGGGTGTGGACTCTATTCCCAATACGTCAAGAAAGATGTCTCCTCCATCGGAAAGGTCTACGCCCTTGAAAGCATCGGGGCCATCGTCGGTGGGTTGCTCATCACTTTTTTTCTCATTCAACATCTCAATTCTTTTGAAATCGCCTTTATCATCTCCCTGACGAATGCCTTCATTTCGATATTCCTTCTCTGGCCAAGGCCAAGATCATTCCATCCCGCTTTCAAAAGGACTCTTTGGATTTTATCGGTTCTTCTCTGCTTCGTCTTCGGCTATGGCCTCTTGCCTCAAACCTCGAGCGCGATTCATCAATCCTCCACCCGTTCGCAGTGGAGGAATCTGAACGTCATCCACAATGAAAATTCTATCTATGGGAATATCACCGTCACGAAGAGAGGCGAGCAATTCACGTTCTTTAGCCATGGCGTCCCGTCGATCACCACTCCAGTCCCGGATATTGCCTCCATCGAAGATTTTGTTCACTTCCCCATGCTTTTTCATGATAAACCCGAATCACTCTTAATCCTGAGCGGTGGAGCTGGAGGAATGATCCATGAGATTTTGAAATATCCTGTAAGGCGTGTGGATTATGTTGAGCTGGATCCTCTTCTCCTGAAATTAATTCAGAGATTTTCAACTCCCCTCACCCAATTCGAGCTTTCTGATCCGAGGGTAAGGATCCATTATACGGATGATCGGTTCTTTATAAACAGAACTCGGGATCGGTTCGATCTCATTTTCATCGGACTCCGAGCTCCCCAGGAATTACAGACCAATAGACTTTTTTCCTCTGAATTTTTCTCGATCGCGAAAGAGAAGATGAACCCCCAAGGAATCATTGTGTTAACCCTTCCGGGGTCGTTGACCTATATCAGTCCTGAATTGAGAGACTTGAATAGGTGCATTCTGGACACGTTAACAAGAGTCTTTCGATCAGTCAGGGTCATCCCGGGTGATACCAACCTCTACCTGGCCTCTGATTCCAATAAACTTGAAAATGTCACTCAAGAAGAATTAATCAACCGACTTGAAAGGAGAAAAATTCAAACAAGTCTTTTTGCGAGAGGTTATTTGGAATTCCGACTGCACGAAAGATGGATGAAATGGTTCTTAGAATCGATGGAGAGAAAAGAGATTCAGATTAATTCCGATTTTCGGCCCATTGGGGTCTTCTTCAGCCTTTCTTACTGGAATGCCCTCTTCTCTCCCTCCCTCGCAGTAATCTTCAAATGGTTTGGAGGATTCAGCCTGCAAATATCGATTTCCTTCATGATCCTCTTTATTCTCCTGATGACGGTCCTTTTTATAAAACGGCCTCTTGTCTCCAGGCAGTCCATTCCCTATGCCATCTTCACGACCGGATTGGCAGGGATGATATTCAATTTAGCTGTCATCTTTACCTTTCAAACATTTTATGGCTACCTTTACCACCAAATCGGCCTCCTCATTGCCGTCTTTATGGTTGGCGTTGCACTGAGCAGCTTTTACATGACCCGGTATTTAGATAGAATCGAAAGCGATGAAGGTCTCTTCTTGAAAATTGAAATTGGAATCATCCTGTTCTCCTTCCTTTTCCCCTTTGTATTTTCCATCCCGGCTCAATACCTTGAAAAAACCGCTCTCTCTCTTCTGATCTATCCAGTGTTTCTGATCATGTCCTTTTTCTCCGGTGCGTGTATCGGGCTTCAATTCCCTCTCGCAAGCAAAGTATATCTCGCGTTTCCTGGAAAAGAGGGAATCCTCGGCCACACCGCTGGCCTACTTTACGGGGCAGATCTTCTGGGAGGATTCTTAGGAGGACTCTTCGGAGGAATCCTCTTATTGCCTATTCTGGGCCTGAAGGAGTCCTGCTTCATGATGGGGTTGATCAAAATGAGCAGTCTTGCCCTGTTCCTCATCTTCATCAAAGTCCACAAGACTAGATGAAGGCGTAAGTCTTTAGCAGGGATACAACCGTCATCGACCTAGGCGTACGGGAGCTGGTCTACAAACTGTCCATTCTTGAGGGATTACCCGTTGTGATCTCCTTCCAGAAACGTGACAATACGGTCAAACGCCCCAGGGTCTTGGATAAAAAACAAATGCCCCCCTTCAAACAGCTCCAACCGTGACCCGGGTATCTGCTTCTTCATTGCTTCGAGGTTCGCGGGCCTTGCAATGCCATCATACCGACCCCCACAAATGTACACCGGCATTTTCAGGGCCGGAAGCCGTTCGTAGGTATCGTGAAGTGCGCGGGCCTCCAACTGCCTCCGGGCACCCATTTGGCGCCCTGGTTCGCCGGCTCCCACCCGCAGCCCTTCTAAGGCCTGGTCCAAGAACAACTGGAATTCGGCAGGGTTAGCGGCTTGCCAGATAGCATCCCGCCGCGTGTCACTCAAGTAAAGGATTTTCCGTGCGTATTCCTCGACTGTTAGGTGAGAGAGTTCGTGCAACGGATACGACGCTCCTCCCGCTCCACCACTACTCGTAGAGGCTAGGACCAGGCCTTGCACCCGGTACGGATAGCGAAGAGCAAACTCTTGTGCTACCATCCCCCCGAATGAAATGCCCATAACCAAACAACGATTCCAGCCTACAGCGTCGAGCAATGCGCTCGCGTCGTCAGCATAATCGACCATTTTATAAGGGATATCCGGCCGCGAGGTTTGGCCGAGACCGCGTTGGTCATAGGCGAGAATTTCGAAGTGCTGGACAACAGGCATTTCAAACATACTCGGTGAGCGCCGTAAGTCACCCCCCGTGCCAGTGATCACGAGCAAGCGTGGGCCTTTGCCGCGGATTTCAAAATACATTCGGAGGTCACGAACGGTGATGAATGGCATGGCTCGCTTTTTTCTCTATGGATTCTTCATCTCATCCGCAATCTCTTCTGGACCGCTTCAGAGCTCAGTTCCCGAATAGCATCGGAGGCAATCCACCTCGCCGCCTTCGAATCGATTTTTTGAATTTCTTTTGCCGTTTCAATAGCCATCTGATTCAAGTGTAGGTTTCTTTTTCCTATCTGTCTTAACGCCCAGTTTACAGCCTTTTTGACGAAATTCCTCTCATCCCGGGCCTCCCTTTTGATGATGGGAAGAAATTTCAGGAATTTCTTTCCCTCGGCTTTCTTGTCATGTACGGACAATGCCGCCATCAAGACGAACCCTGCCCTCTTGACAAATTGTTCTTTTCTTCCACTCCAATCGATTGCCTTTTCATGAGCAAACTTCGTTCGGTCAAAGAGATTACTGCAAACCTGATCACATACATCCCAGGAGTCAAAATCCCTAACCCATCTCTCCATTTGCTTCTCGGTTACCTCTTCAGGAAGATCGATCATGCCCGCAAGAATCCGGGCTTCATGGATACCTGAGTTCCAAAGTTTTTGGGCGAGTGGATGATTTCTGCCGGTTTCCTTGGCCATCTTTCTCAGAATAGGAATAGAAACCCCATACGTGTTCTTCGGGTTAATTCCGTACCGTGCCATCCCTGCGACAGCCTCGGGATTAGAGATCGATCTTAATTTCTTGATCAGCGTTTTCTCCATATTTTTTTTCCGGACGTCTTTTCAGATTAAGCTCTCCCAACCTCACTTGTTTGCGCTTTTCGACCTCTTACTGGCGCCAGACCCCTTTTTCGCCTTGGCCGGCAAAGAAGAAACATAGCCTAAGGATTTTCCCACCCACTCCCGGAGTTCGTCCGGCGCATTCAGCAAAACCCTCGGGACAACGACATACTCCCGCATCACCCTTCCGGGCATTGGCTCGAACGGCTCCGCACCTTTCAATCGAAGAAACTCGGCACGCGCCTCATCGGGGAGCCGGAGGACAATGCCCGCCTCGTGCAAACCAGCAAACATGTTTCCCTTTGCAAAGACACAGGAGTAGCCAAACATCTTCCTCGGCTCGGCCCCGGCCAAGCCGGAGGTTGCCGCCTCAAAAGCCTTAGCCGCCTCGGCTGGAGCTGGTTTCCATTTTTTCATAACATCCTCCTATAGATACATATGTTCCGGCTCGAAGAGCTTGAGGAAAATCCAAAACAGGGGTTTCTTGAAGAAACCCTTCTCGCTTTCGTAATCAATAATATACAATCTCTCCGATCCTTTCAACATCCGGCCCATCTTTTCCAAAATTCTCATGATGAGGTCTTCATGTAATTCGTGCAAGCCAAATGTTACCATTGCTATGTCCAATTCACAATCTTTGCAACTCATTTTTGTTGCATCCATCCGGAAAAAGAGAAAGATTCTGGCAACTACGGCATATATGCCCCCTTTATCGCTGCTTTGGCCCATACCGCCGGGCATGGGAAAACCATCAAAAAAACCCCAAAAAAAGCTTGACACAGGGGAAAAATATGATATTCATTAATGCTAACAAAAGTGATTAACATTTTTGAGACCAGATAAGGAGGCCTCCTGAATTGAATCCTTTGTTGAAAGACGCATATGATCTTCATGTTCATTCCGCACCCGATGTTCTGCCTAGAAAAATGGACGATGTTGATATGGCACAGCGGGTTATCGCTTCGGGAATGAAAGGTTATGCCCTCAAATCGCACTACTTTTGTACGGCCGAACGGGCGCAAACCATCCGGAAAATATATCCGCTTTGTAATGCGATCGGGACCATCACACTCAACAGTTCGGTGGGTGGGATTAACCCCATGGCCGTGGAGATGGCGGGCCGGGCAGGAGCGAAGCTTGTGTGGTTCCCAACCGTCGACTCCGAGCATGAGCTGGAACATCTTGCGCAAAGCGCAATCGGAAAACTCCCGTACTGGGCGCAGATCAAGCAACAGATGAAGGCCGAGGGCATTGTCTCGCCAACGATCTGCATCCTGAAGAACGATAAGTTGAAAGATGAAGTCTTTAATGTCCTCGACATCATCGCTCGATTCAACATCATCCTCGCTACCAGCCACATTTCAAAACCAGAGACTTTCGCACTTGTAAAGGCTGCAAAAGAGCGCAAGGTGGGGCGTATCATCATTACACACGTCGATTTCCCCTCCACATTCTATTCCATCGAAGAGCAAAAGGATCTGGTCAAGCAAGGCGCCTTTGTCGAACACTGTTATACCACTCCTTCCACCGGCAAGGTTACGTGGGACGTCGTCATGGAACAAATCCGGGCCATCGGTCCGGAGCGTGTCATTCTTGCCACCGACCTCGGACAGGTGACGGGCGTTTTCCCCGACGAAGGATTAGGATTCTTCGCGGAAAAATTGCTCGGAAACGGCTTCTCTGAATTGGACGTCAGAAAGATGATAGTCGAAAATCCGGCTTCTCTTGTTGAATAGAAATTTCTTAGGAAATCATACCGCTGGAGCGAAAGAAGGCAGTGGTCGGGAGGGAATAAACCCAATGGAACGTTATATCGTCAAAAGGATTCCCCGCTGTGATGAAAAGACCTGCAACGATTTTGCACGGCTCGGAAGTGCTACGGTCTACGAAGCACAAGGCCAGACCGGGCTTCTCAACGCTGGAATAAGACCGATTCAACAGGATGTCTCGGTGTGCGGCCCTGCGGTCACCGTCATCTGCCCCGCCGGAGACAACCTCATGATCCACGCCGCTGTCGAATGTTGCGAACCGGGCGATATCTTGGTGGTCACCACCGAAGGTGAATCAAACAAGCACGGGATGATCGGCGAGCTGCTGGCAAAGAGCTTGATGAAGCGCGGCGTCAGGGCGCTCATCATGGACGGAGGGGTACGGGATACGAGGCTGCTTCGTGAACTGGGATTTCCCGTCTGGACAACATCGATCGCTTGCACGGGAACCACTAAGAATAAAGCTGGCTGGGTCAATGCCCCCGGGGTATGCGCCGGTGTCCTTGTCGAACCCGGCGACCTGATCGTCGCTGACGACGACGGGGTCGTTGTGATCAAGCGCGGGGATATCCGTCAAGCGCTCGAGAAATCTCTTGGCCGCGAAAAAAAAGAACAGGATACGACACGAAAAATCGAAGCGGGGCAACTCGGTGTCGATTTTTACGGCTTCCGAGAAGT
>Ga0153916_10000994_pt1 | contig 19849 bp, 16 predicted proteins | sample Opewatmetagenome_FD_109642 | JGI IMG/M metagenome (GOLD analysis project Ga0153916, IMG submission 109642) | Freshwater wetland microbial communities from Ohio, USA - Open water 3 Core 3 Depth 4 metaG | ecosystem: Environmental > Aquatic > Freshwater > Wetlands | place: USA: Ohio, Lake Erie... | reverse complement strand
TCTGTTGATCGTTATGATGGTTTTGCTTATTGCGGTCCGCTCCCTGGGACGATCCAAGTATGGGCTAGCCCTTCAGAGTATCGGCCAAGCGGAGCAGGCTGCAGCCTGCATGGGTGTCAATGTGAACACCGTAAAGGTATACACTTTTGCGTTCAGCGCCTTTTTCATGGGACTGGCCGGTGGCGTGATGGTCACCCAGTGGACATATGTGGATTCCCGAACCGCTTTTAACATGTTCTATTCTTTCATGCCTGCGCTGATGGCTATTTTTGGAGGCTTAAAAAAAATCCGTGGCCAGGTCGTCGGTGCGATTGTTTTAACCCTCTTGGCAGAATCCCTGCTCATAAAATTCCCTTATCTTTACATGTTTCTTTTCGGTACTTTGGTCCTGGGGGCGATCCTGTTTTTCCCAACGGGAATTATCGGAATCTTGGAACCTGGGGAAAAATGGTTTGAAAGGCATAGGAAGAACAAGTATGCGGCTTCTTGAAGTTAAAGCTTTATGTAAGAACTTCGGAGGGTTGGCTGCTGTTGCTGGGACTGATTTCCATGTGGATGAGGGTGAGATCGTTGGTCTGATCGGCCCAAACGGGGCAGGCAAGACGACCATTTTCAATATGATCAGCGGAACAATGAAGCCCACTTCCGGGGAAATCCGATTTAAGGGGGAGGATATCTCAACCTTGAAGCCCCATGAAATTTGCCGAAAAAACATGGCGAGAACATTTCAATCGGCAAATCTCTTCCCCCATATGAGCGTCCTTGAGAATGTATTGATCGGTGCGCTGTTCGGGGCTTCTGTCAGAATGGACGAGGCTAGAGAGAAAGGGCGGGAATTACTCTCGTTCGTCGGACTGTCAATGAAGGAAAACCTGCATGCCAAAGATCTGACTGTTCACGATCAGAAACGGCTGGAAATCGCCAGGGCTTTAGCGACTGAGCCCGAGCTATTGTTACTCGACGAAGTTATGGCGGGCCTCAATCTCTCGGAGGTTGCCGAGGCCTTGGCATTGATCAAAGCAATCAATGGGAGGGGAATCACCATTCTCATGATCGAACACATCATGCACGCTATCATGGGAGTTTCTGATCGAATCATTGCTCTCCATTATGGACGAAAGCTTGCTGAGGGAACCCCGGAAGATATAAGCAGAAACAGGAAGGTGATCGAGGTCTACCTGGGAGAGTAGCGTAATGCTCGAAGTCAAGCATATGAATGCCTCTTATGGGCGCATCCAGGCCCTCTGGGATGTAACCCTTCGTATTGAGCAAGGAGAAATTGTTGCTTTGGTTGGAGCGAACGGAGCGGGAAAAACGACCACTCTTAAGGCAATCTCCGGGCTGCTCCATCCTGATACCGGCTCCATTGAGTTTCTCGGTCAAAGGATCGAAACGATGACGCCTCAGCAGATCATTGCCATAGGTATTTCCTACATACCCGAGGGCCGAAGACTTTTCCCCGAAATGACCATTAGGGAGAATTTGGAATTAGGAGCTTATATGTCAAGCGCATGGGGAAAAAGGAAAGAGAGAATCGAGTGGATCTTCGGACTTTTCCCTACGCTGAAAGCCAGATCAAAACAATTGGCCAGAACATTGAGCGGGGGTGAGCAACAGATGTTGTCCATCGGGAGAGGCATCATGACCAAGCCTAAACTATGCATGCTCGATGAGGCTTCCTACGGGCTTTCTCCTCTGATGGCCAAGAACATTCTTGCTGTCATGAGAAAGCTGCGTGAGGAATGGATGACCATTCTGCTGATCGAGCAAAATATCAAAGGGGCCCTCGATGCGGCTGATCGCGCCTATGTCATCGAAAACGGGCGGCTTGCCCTGGAGGGAACGGGTGAATCCCTTCTGCAAAACGGGCATGTCAAGGTGGCCTATCTCGGTCTCTGAGCGGATGCCTCTGATTCATGACATGGATTCTATTTGTAATTAGAAGTCTGTCTAACTCACCGGGGCGTTGTTGAATCTTTTACACTTTACTGAAGGATCGAGTTGTGATAGAACGAATTCCGTAATCGACAAAGGACGAATCATCAGAAAGGAGGATTTCATCATGAAGAAAGCGGGAGGAATGGATAAGGTGTTGACCCGGAGAGCGTTTGTGCCAGGGACTCCCCTAAGCATTTTTGCCCTGGGCAGTTCGTCTCTGAGACCTGTCGCCTTATTCCTGAACAGTCATGAAAAATTTGAATGCCTTATTGCAAAAAGTATGTTTTTTTCGCTTGACACAAAGGGGAAAATATCGTATTTAGACCCACAGAGTTGAGGTCAAAAGATTACGTTTTTATCCAGTGATTCCTGGCTTTTTTGAGTAAGCGCGGGTTCTATCCTGGAGGCCTCGCAGCAGTTCACTCGAAAAAGCCTTCAAATATGTACATATACCGAATCGAACGAGGTTGGACGTGAACCGTGCCCCCGTACCATCCATCCTGTATATACGTAATAAAGGAATAATCTATAGACAAACGAGGATGGGAAAATACTTCGTATTGAATAATCATTGGAGAGGTGAAAAACCCTAAGCTGATTTTCACACATTGATGGGCAGAACAAAAAAATTCGAGAAAGGCTCATAACAGGGAATAGGGAGGGGTAGATATGGCTAAGAAAAAAAAGACTACAAATGGAGAAGAGAGAACATATGTAATGGGGCTTGGTTTTTGTGGAAATGGCGTGGATGGAAATTTGACTCATGTCGATGTAAAGGATGGTAGGATTGTCAGGATCAGGCCTCTGCATTATGACCATAAATATAAGCCCGAGGAGTTTAGGCCGTGGAAAATTGAAGCACGAGGGCAGGCCTATGAACCGCCCTTGAAAACGTTACCGCCTCCTCTTGCTCTGGCCTATAAAAAACGGGTTTATTCCTCTAACAGGCTTTTATATCCCATGAAGAGGGTAGATTTTGATCCGAATGGTGAGCGGAATATTCAGAACCGGGGCAAGAGTGGCTATGTGAGGATATCATGGGATGAGGCCCTGGACCTCATGGAAAGTGAGATGAAGCGGATCATAGATACATATGGCCCCTACGCGATATTCTCCCAGTCGGATGGACACAGTGAGACAAAGATTGTGAACGGCGGGCATGGCGCCCATAGAGAACTCTTAGAGCTTTTGGGTGGATACACCCAACAAACAAGAAACCCGGACAGCTGGGAGGGATGGTATTGGGGCGCCAAGCATATGTGGGGATGTGAACCCGTAGGAATGTCGCCGCAGACTAATCTTATGCTCGATGTAGCAAAGAATACGGAGGTCTTACTCCACTGGGGGTGTGATGCTGAGGTTACACCCTGGGGGTGGGCGGGACAGTCAGCAAGCCGCTTTGTATATTGGTTTACAGAGCTGGGAATAAAGCAGATATTTGTATGCCCAGATCTGAATTACTCTGCGGCGGTCCATGCCGATAAATGGATTCCAATCCTGCCCAACACAGATGCGGCCATGCAGTTGGCCATTGCCTATACATGGATTACTGAAGGCACGTATGACCAGGAGTACCTGGATACCCATACCATTGGGTTTGATACATTTAAAAAATACGTCTTAGGCGAAGAGGACGGGGTTCCCAAGACACCGAAGTGGGCTTCAGAGCTCTGCGGCGTGCCATCCAGAATTATCAAAGCACTGGCAAGAGAATGGGCGTCTAAGGTTACCTCAATAGTGCATGGCAATGGCGGTTCTTACATCAGAGGCCCCTATTCGACTGAACCGGCTCGGCTGGAGGTGGTATTGCTGGCCATGCAGGGTTTGGGGAAGCCGGGCGCCAACCAAGTCAAGATGATGGAATGGGGGTTTTTCGGCAAGATTACAGAGATGCCTATTCCAAGGCCGGTGGTCATGCCCCAAGTATTTGCCTGTTATAAGGGGTTTGACGTTACAAAATATCCGGAACAGATTATTCCTAAAGACCTTGTGCATGACGCTATTCTCCATGCGCCGATCAGTTGGTATAGCACGACGTTATTGGCTGAAAATGTTAAAGACCAGTTCAAGAAATACACTTATCCCGTTAAGGGCTTCCCCGAGGTACACATGATATGGACCGACTCACCCTGCTGGATAACATGTTGGAACGGCGGCAACAAATGTATCGATGCCTTTAAGAGCCCAAAGATAGAATTCATCGCGGCCCAGCACATCTGGCTTGAAAATGATTGTCTTTTTGCGGATTTGATTCTCCCCGTAAGGACAAAGTTCGAGGAATTGGATATAGGGGTGGATGGCCTCAGCGGACAATATCGGACAATCAATTACGAAGGACAGTGTATCGCGCCTCTCGGTGAATCCAAGGGTGACTGGGAGATTGCCCTCATGGTAGCGGAGAGATTTGGTTTGAAAGAAAAGATCACACGGGGCAAAAACATAGAGGAATGGATGAGAGTCGGCTTCGATCATTCCGGCTGCGCAGAACTTATCAGCTGGGAAAAGTTAAAAGAAAATGGATATTATGTCGTACCGACGGATCCGGAATGGGAAAAAAATACCCCCGGGCTGGGAGATTTTTTTAGAGACCCGGAAAAACACCCTTTAACAACCCCCACTGGTAAACTTGAAATTTATTCTGAGAAGCTGGCCAAGCACTTCCCTGACGACGAAGAGAGGCCGCCATATCCCAAGTGGATACCCTATGGGAAAACACACCAGGAAAGCTTACTGTGCGAGAGGGCGAAAAAATATCCCATTCTGGTCGTCTCTAATCACCCGAGGTGGGGAGTTCACGCCAACCATGATGACATTACCTGGTTCAGGGAAATAAAGACGTGTAAAGTCAAAGGCCCGGATGGATATCAATACCATACCGTTTGGATTCATCCCAAAGATGCGGAAAAGCGAGGGATAGAAGATGGCGATGTGGTGAACATCTATAACGAAAGAGGCGGTGTCCTAGGTGGAGCGTTTGTAACGGAGAGGATAATGCCTGGCGTGATATCTATTGATCACGGTGCAAAGTATGACCCGATAGTTCCCGGCGAGCTTGATAGGGGTGGAGCAATAAACACCATAACACCCGGCAAAACTACCTCTAAAAACGCAACTGGGATGGCCACAAGCGGTTTTCTTGTAGAGATTGAGCGTGTCAACTTAGATGAATTAAGGCAGAAATATCCAGAAGCTTTCAAAAGGCCGTTCCATAAAGCTGCCGGACCTGGTGTGCAATCTTTTCTTGCAGGAGGTAAATAACTATGGGGAAAGTGATGATTGTTGATATTTCAGTGTGTAACGGATGTTATAATTGCCAGATCGCCTGTAAAGATGAGTATGTGGGAAATGATTGGATGCCCTATGCAAAACCTCAGCCGGATACGGGGCAGTTTTGGATGAAGGTAACAGACATCGTAAGGGGGACCCTGCCAAAAGTCAAAGTAGCATATATGCATGATATGTGCCAGCATTGTGATGAGGCACCATGTATTACGGCCTGTAGTCAGAAGGCCATTGAGAAGAGAGAAGACGGTATCGTTCTCATTAATCCGGGGAAATGTGTCGGCAGCAGGGGTTGTGTTGATGCGTGTCCCTATGGGGTGATCTATTTTAATGATGATCTTAATATATCTCAGAAATGTACAATGTGCGCTCACCTTTTAGATAAAGGATGGAAAGAGCCCCGATGTGTTGATGCCTGTCCAACGGATGCGTTGAGGTTTGGAGAGGAGAGGGATCTACAGGAGTATATAAACAAGGCTGAAATATTACACGCGGAGTACAATGCTAAACCAAGGGTATATTACATAGGTTTACCCAGGAGGTTCGTGGCCGGTGCCGTCTATGATCCTGAGCAAGACGAGTGTACCGAGGGTGCGAGTGTCACAATAGCCCACTCACAGACTGGAGAGAAATTGACTGCTAAAACAGACCGATTTGGGGATTTTTGGTTTGAGAATTTAGAGATGGGCCAGTATTCTCTCATGATAGAGAAGGAGGATTATTATACCAAGAATATAGATTCAATCAGTACTGAAGAAGATGTAAATCTTGGTGATTTGCAATTATATAAGAAAGCCTAAAATCAGGCCAGGAAAAATGGTTACCGGGTAATCAACGCGCATATAGCCAGCCGTTCAAAAAATGAGACGTTTGGGAGGAATTTTTTAAACAGAGCGGACCTTATCGATCTGCCTGATTTTGGCAGCGGTTAAGGCTATTAATAACACGGTGATGTGAGCGATTGTGCAATGATTGGAGATGGCATTGAGGCCATACACTGATGGTTTTTCCATACACAGGCTCAGGAGTCACGAGAAGATTCTCCCGGAAGTAGTTCGTTCGTTGAAAAGTTCTTTGAACATTTGAGAGCCGCAATCGATTTCTTTTTCAAAGTTCTTATCGCCTCTGAGAAACGCTGTACAACCTCTTGTCTTTCGGAAGGTTGGATATCTTTGTTTAAGGTGTAAGGGGTCATGGAAGGTCAAATTTTGTGAAAGGCTCAACACTCATAACCAAGGAGGGATGGATATGAAAAAGACATATTCTACTGTATGGGGTTTTTTCCTCATTGTGGCTTTCACGCTGGCTGTGGTAGCGTCACCAGAATGCAGGGATAAGCCCAAGGAGATTGTCCTAGGCGCTACCATATCTTTGACGGGCCCTGCCGCCAGTTTTGGTTCAGGCGGCTCTTTTGGATTGAAGGCGGCTGTTGAAGATATCAATAAGCTGGGCGGGATATATGTAAAGGAATACAACGCCAAGCTACCCGTAAAGCTTGTATTACTTGATAACGAGAGCAACCCGAATAAGGCAGGTACTTTAGCTCAAGACCTGCTGGTCAAGGAAAAGGCGGATTTCCTTGCAGCTTCCCCTCAATGGCCCCCTATGATTGCCGCTATTGCCACCGCGGCTGAAAGGCGCAAGACACCATTTGTTGCTTTCGCCGGTCCTTTTGAGCCAAACAATGCCCTGCGGGAGGCTGCGGGCCCCTGGAAATACACCTGGGAGTCCGGATTTGCTATCGGTATGCCACCCCCTCCTGGGGATTTCAGAAATGTGCCCGGATATACGATGATGGATGTTTGGATGGCCTACCTTGGTCAAGTCGCCGGCCGTACCAACAAAAAGGTCGGGGCCTTTGCATCTGATGATCCAGATGGCAGAGGGTGGTATGGTGCGTTTACGGGAGCTTTCAAAAAAGCCGGCTTTGACGTTATAGGTCTGGATAAAGAACTGGGTATAGCGCCGCTTGACACCACGGACTTTACGCCCATGATAAGAGAATGGAAGGCCAATAATTGTGACATACTTCTGGGCAATGCTCCAGCACCGTGGTTCGGGACCATGTGGCGACAGTGTAACACCTTGGGCTACAAGCCCAAGGTTCTTATCGCTGAAAAGGCCGCCTTGATGTACACTGATATAATGTCCTGGGGTGGGGATCTGCCCTGGGGGATCACCGCATTAATTGAGTGGCTTCCAACGATTAAGGCCAAGGGTATCGGTAATACAACTCCGGTATCACTGGATAAACGATGGAAGGCTGCAACGGGCCTGCCGACGCACCAGATGGTCGGACCGGGCTATTGTCAGATACAAGTCCTTGTAGATGCCATAGAAAGAGCAGGGACACTTGATAAGGAAAAGGTTAATACAGCGATCGGTGAGACCGACATGATGACGATTCGCGGTCGAGTGAAATACGACAAGTTTCAGTTCAGCCGAATGCCCATTTGTTTTGGGCAATGGTTCAAGGTAGAGACGCCAGAGAAATGGGAATTTAAGGTAATCTTCTCCCAGCATGACTTCTATCCTGTACAGGCAAAGCCGATATTCCCGCTGCCCTAGGTTGATATAAACAAGCCGATGAAATACGGTTGAGCTTGCGCTCTATTTAGCGCAAGCTCAACCGCTTGGTCCCTAAGAATAGTACGTTATTTCTTAACGATGAGAGCGGTGGGCCCAAAGGATGCCGATAATCAGACGGTCGATTTTTTAATGCGAGAGAGGTAATGTGGAAGTACCCATATTATCAGTAACTGGAGTAACCAAGAATTTTGGTGGGCTCACAGCAGTCAGAGACATTGGTTTTGACATTCACGAGGGAGAGGTCTTAGGCCTGATGGGGCCCAATGGGGCTGGTAAAAGCACCTTAATTAACCTTATTTCCGGTGTATGCAAGCCGGACGCGGGACAAATCAAATTCAGAGGAAAGGATATTGCCGGCCTCCCCCCCCATAAGATATGCCACCTCGGTATTGCCCGAACTTACCAGATCCCGCAGCCTTTTAAAACTCTAACGGCGTTAGAAAATATCATAGCTTCGGCGATATACGGAGGAGGACTGAACAGGGCTCAAGCAATTAGTGAGGCTGCCACAATACTGGATGAATTAGACCTTTCGGAAAAGAAAAATATAATCACGGGGGACATCGATGTCGTAGCTCTCAAAAGGCTTGAGCTGGCTAGGGTATTAGCGACGAAACCGTTGCTTTTACTGATTGATGAAGTTGCGGCAGGCTTAACTGAAGTGGAAATTCCGCGTATATTGGAGATTCTCAAGAATATACGGAGTGCTGGGATCACCATTTTGTTAATTGAACATATTATGAAGGTGATGACTGAGGCTGTTGACAGGATTGTAGTTATGGATACCGGGGAAAAAATAGCGGAGGGCACCGCGAGTGAAGTCATGCAGAATAAGAAGGTCATAGAAGCCTATCTGGGCGAATCTGAATAACCCGTTATTTTTAAATAGCCTGTTATTATTGTTTTATCGCCAAATAAATACGTGAAGAATCCAGGCCAAGAAAATCAGGCATGGGATTTGCCACCCATAGGGTGATTCAAGGCTTGTCTTTTGTTCCACTATCCAAGACTCCTTTTACATGAATGTAGGCAAAGCCCTTGAGCCTCAGTCCCGCCCAAAGGACGGGGTTTTTCTGGAAGCAAAAGAACAAGACGCAAAATGCCAAAAAAAGAATTAATAAGAGTCAGCAATATAGATGTATTCTATGGAGGCTTACAAGCCTTATGGGACGTATCTTTGACAGTCAGGACAGGAGAAATTGTTGGCATAATTGGCACAAACGGCGCAGGTAAATCTACCCTCCTTAAAGGCATATCCGGTATCATTCATCCCCAAAAAGGCACCATCGAATTTGATGGTCATGATATCACCAACCGAGAACCGTTCGAGATCGTTGAAATGGGCGTTTGTCAGGTTCCGGAAGCAGGGCGACTCTTTCCCGCTATGACCGTCCTGGAAAATCTCGATATAGGGTCATACAATAGGAATGCCAGATCAAAAAGGAACCAAAACCTAAAGGAGGTCTTTGAGCATTTCCCTATATTGGAAGCAAGGAAGAATCAACTCGCCAAGACCTTTAGCGGAGGGGAGAGACAAATGCTCGCTATAGGTCGTGGATTAATGTCAAACCCGAAAGTCATGCTTTTTGATGAAATATCTCTTGGTCTTAGCCCCATTGTTACTAAAGAACTGTACAGGGTTTTAAGAGAAATTAGAGCAAGGGGCATCACGGCCATCATTGTTGAACAGAATGTGAGAAGGAGTCTTAAAGAAGCGGATAGAGCGTATATCATAGAAGCCGGCCGTATTGTTTTGAGCGGCGAAACGAAGGATCTAAGAGAAGAGGAGAAGATTAGAAAAGCATACTTCGGTGCGTGAAATTGCTTAGGATTTGCAAAAGATGAATACATTAACTGATTTAGCTATTCCCATAACCATGGGGATCATGCTTGGTGGCTTATACGCACTGGTTGCCTTAGGGTTGTCTATCGTTTTCGGTGTTATGAGGCTCATTAATGTAGCTCACGGGGACCTGGTATTATTGGGGAGCTACCTGGCTTTTTCAATAATGACGTATCTGGGCCTGGATCCTATTTTGAGCCTGGTTATCGGTATACCCGGATTGTTTTTTATTGGTTTTTTTATGCAGAAATATCTCCTGAACCGCGCCTTCACGATATCAATGGAAGCGCCACTAATAATTGCTTTTGGCATTTCCATCGTCCTCCAAAATCTCTTTCAGATAGTATGGACTCCACTATCTAGAGGTCTCACCACGTCGTACACGCTCAAAAGCTTTGTTATGGGCGATTTACACCTGCCGCTCGTGTATCTACTCGACTTTTTCGTAGGTATTATCGTGATGATTTCTCTCCATCAATTCTTACACAAGACTTATCTGGGAAAGGCAATTGTTGCCGCTTCTCAAGATAGGGGGGCGGCGCAGTTAATGGGCATAAATACGAAACAAGTGTATGCATTTGCATTCGCTATTGCCATGGTATTTGCGGCTATAGCCGGCGTTTTTCTTGGGCTAACCTTTCCCTTTACTCCCCAGTCGGGAGTCTCCTTCCTTATCATCGCCTTCGGTGTTGTCGTCCTTGGAGGTCTGGGAAGTGTTACCGGAACATTTATAGGGGGTTTAGTGATGGGATTGGCCCAAACCCTCGGCGGTTATTTTTTGGGAACGAGCGCTCAGATGCTTATCGCGTACTTAATCGTGATTATTTTATTGGCTACAAGGCCGCAAGGTCTGTTTGGTCGTTAGGAGAAAAATGGGAATTGCCATTTCTCGGAGTAGAGCAAACTTGATATCGGCAATAGTCGTCATAGTTGCGCTGTCGCTTCTTCCTGTAATAAGTGTTCCACAAACTTGGGTACTTTATCTCTTTCTATTTCTCACATATGTAACACTGGCTAACATGTGGAACTTGCTCGCCGGCTATTGTGGCCTCATATCTCTATGCCAGCCCGCGTTTATTGGTCTCGCCGGGTATACCCTGGCAATATTTGCCTGGGTTGGTCTCCCTTTTTATTTAGGGGTAGTAGCCGGCGCATTCGTTGCTGCAGTGTTTGCCGTGTTAATTTCTATACCGGTATTCAGACTCAGGGGTATCTATTTTGCGATCGGGACCATCGTGTTGCCGGAAATACTGAGGATCTTGTTTTTAATGTGGAGACCTGTCGGTGGCGTGATGTATGGCAAGGGTGCGGGCTATCCAGTGAAAGGAGCAACGTCTATTTCGGCAAGTGAAATATACTGGTTGACCTTAATAATCGGCATCGGTTCAATACTCGTCATGCGATATATCCTCCGTTCAAATTTGGGACTTGCATTAGCCACGATCAGAGATAATGAAGGCACGGCCGCAAGTTCGGGGATAAATGTTTTCAAACTAAAGTTATACTCCTTCGTGATAAGCGCCTTTATTACCGGACTGGCCGGGGCTGCATTCTATATTTCCCAAGGTTTTATCGAGCCGACCAGCGCCTTCAGCGTACAGTGGACAATGACCTTGATGCTGGCTACTGTTATCGGAGGAATAAGCATTGAGCATGGACCTATTGTGGGCTCGGTCGTTGTCGTAATTTTGCACTTCCTACTGGCTCGATACTCTGGGTTCAGTATGCTTATACAGGGCATAATATTGACCTTCATAATGTTAGTGGCACCAAATGGTATTCTTGGCACTTTACGAAAGACTCCCCCGTCTTGGAGTCTCCTTACTATGTTACAGGTATCACCTAAGTCGCAAAGGCCACGAAATCGTGGAATGTTTGAGCCATAATGATGAAATGAGGAAAAAATCAAAAGAACTATCACGTAAAGATTTGGAAAAGATGGAGATCGTAAATGGCCGAAAGAGAGAAGAAGCCCAGAAATGAAACCCATGAAAAAACGTATCTAAAAGCCATGGGTCTTATCGGCGAGACCGGTACCGGCGGCTCCACAGTAGCCGTCGATGTGAAGGATGGCAGGATCGTGAGGCTCAGGCCATTTCACTATGACTGGAAGTACAGCCCCGAGGAGTTTGGCGTCTGGGAGATTCATGCACGAGGCAAGGTCTTCCGCCCGTGCCTGAAGTCATTACCGTCTCCCCACAGCTTGGGCTATAAAAAACGTGTCTATTCGCCCAATAGAGTGCTACAGCCTCTCAAGAGGGTTGACTGGGACCCAAACGGGGAGAGAAAGACGGAGAACCGGGGTACTAGCAAGTACGTTAGAATCTCCTGGGACGAGGCCCTGGATATCATCACCCGTGAGATAAAGAGGATACAGAAAGAATATGGGCCATCTGCCATACTATTACAGGCGGATGGCCACGGGGAGACCGGTATTGTTAAACCGTCTCATGCTTGCAGCGCCCTGCTCCTCAAACATATGGGCGGCTACACCTTGCAAACCAGAAACCCGGACAGCTGGGAGGGGTGGTACTGGGGGGCCAAACACGCGTGGGGGATGGACCCGGTGGGGGTGGAGCCGCAAATCAATATGGTCCCTGATATTGCCGAGAACTGTGACCTCTTACTCTACTGGGGAGGTGACCCGGAAACTACTCCCTGGGGATTTCATGGACAGATACAGAGCCGGGTATGTTACTGGTTCAAAGAACTAGGAATAAAATCTATATACATCTGTCCTGACTTGAACTACGGTGCCGCGGTGCACGCCGATAAATGGATACCCATATTGCCGAATACGGACGCGGCGATGCGATTAGCCATAGCATACGTCTGGATTACCGAAAGAACATATGACGAAGATTACGTGGAAACGCATACCCACGGTTTCGAAAAGTTTGCGGACTACGTTCTCGGTAAAGAGGACGGGATTCCCAAGACACCGAAGTGGGCCTCTGAACTCTGCGGCGTACCTTCAAGAACCATAAAGGCACTGGCAAGGGAATGGGCTTCCAAACGGACGTCCATAGCCCATTATCTTGGAGGCGGCACCATCAGGGGGCCATATTCCACCGAACCAGGCCGGCTTGAGGTTTTCCTGCTGGCCATGCAAGGTCTGGGCAAACCAGGTGTACACCAATTTTGTCACAACATGTTATTCTTAGCGGCCCCGTTCAAATCCCAGGCAATGTTCTCACCACAGGTCGCCTATCGTGGTATGGAAGCTACGGTCCAGGCTTCGGAAGTTCATGGCATACCCAGGAACGATTTGGTAAAGAAGTGGAATCCGCCAGGCTGGATACCCCCGCCGATTGATAAACCGGAATTCGCGGTGGCGACCCCGAAAGGCATGAGGCCATCGCAGATCATTCCTAAAGACCTGATCCATGAGGCCATTCTTAACCCGCCTATCAGCTGGTATGGCACTACCATGTGGTCGGAGCCTGTGGAAGACCAGTTTGTGCAGTACACCTATCCCGCCAAGGGGTGCTCGGAAATACACATGATATGGACCGATACCCCCTGTTGGATAACGTGCTGGAATGACAGCAATCACTTCATAAAAGCCATCAGAAGCCCCAAGATAGAGTTCATCATGGCCCAGCAACCGTGGCTCGAGAATGACTGCCAGTTTGCAGATTTAATCCTGCCAGTCACTACCAAATTTGAGGAAGAGGATATACAGGTCGATGCCATGTCCGAGCAATTTGATGTCATTTTCCCTGAAGAAAAATGTATCGAACCTCTCGGCGAGTCCAAGAGCGATTATGAGATCGTCTGCATGATAGCGGAGAGGCTGGGCTTACTGGACAAGGTTACGGAAGATAAGACCGTCCAGGAATGGATCAGATTTGCCTTTGATAATTCAGGTGCAAAGGAGTTCATCAGCTACGAGGAATGGAAGGAAAAGGGATATTACATCGCGCCGACTATCCCAGAATCAAGAAAGGCCGTGAAACGGAGGACGGTTCTCCACGACTTCTACGAGGATCCGGATAAACACCCCCTCAAGACGCCTTCTGGGAAGATAGAGTTCTATTCCCAGAATCTAGCCAAGCACTTCCCTGACGATAAGGAAAGACGACCGGTACCACACTGGATTCCTTACGGCGAGACACTCCAGGAAAGCCTGCTCCACCCAAGAGCCAAGCAGTATCCGCTGCTTACCGTTTCAAACCATGGCAGGTGGAGAGTACACGCCCAACTTGACGATATTACCTGGTTCAAGGAAATTGAAACGTGCAAAGTTAAAGGTCTGGATGGATATTTCTATGAGCCCCTGTGGATGAATCCAAGGGACGCGGCCGAGAGAGGCATAGAAAATGGGGATATCGTTAAGATTTATAATGAGAGAGGCGCAGTGCTCGGTGGCGCCTACGTGACCGAGAGAATGATTCCAGGGGCAGTATCCATGGATCATGGGGCACGGTATGATCCGATCGTTCCTGGAGAGCTTGACCGAGGAGGTGCCATCAACACGTTAACGCCACGTGGGACTACCTCTAAGAATGCCACTGGAATGGTCGCTGAGGGATTCCTGGTTGAGGTGGAGCGAGCCAACCTGGATGAACTAAGAAAGAAATATCCCGAAGCATTCAAGAGGCCGTACCACCCAACCGCCGGCCTATGCAGAGAGCGAGTATTGGAGGTGAATAAACGTCGGTAAAACTCCCATCATCGATATTACTAATATTTTAGTATCTACCAGATTCCAATGAAATCTTTATCATTATTTGTGTTTTGTTAGCGTACACCTTTTTCATACACTGTGTTGCTCAGAGGTAAAAAAAGAGGTAAAATATGACAACGAATACCATGAAGCGTATTGCCGTATTGGGAGCCGGTGTTATGGGACATTCCATTAGTTTGGTTTTTGCCCAACATGGTTATGTCGTGAGACTCTGTGATCTGACAGATCAATTCCTTGACCGTGCCATCAGGCTCATAAAATCTAGAGGTTCAAGGCATCGGCACTGAATCAGTGACAACTCTGGTTATAATTGTTGATTCCAATGAACAAAGGGGAAGAAAATGGAAGAAGGTATTAAAAAGATTGCCGTCATAGGAGCTGGGATCATGGGGCATGGAATTGCTCAATCCTTTGCCCAAGCGGGGTATCAGGTATCTATGATGTCTCGAACCCAAAAGACCTTGGAAAGAGCCCTAACATTAATTAAATCAAGCCTAAGTACCATGGCTGAAGGGGGGATGGAACGTTTATCCGAGGATGAGATACCCGATATTTTAAAGCGTATACAAACGACGACGGATCTTGCTGAAGCCCTTAAAGAGGTTGATGTTGTTATCGAGGCCGCGCCTGAGATTGTCGAGGTAAAAAAGGAACTGTTTTCGCAGATAAACAGGCTGTGTTCCAAGGAGACATTGCTTGCCAGCAATACATCCGGATTGGATATTTTTAGCCTGGCGGAAGTGGATTATCCGGAACACCTCGTGATTACGCACTGGTTCTCGCCTCCCCATATCATTCCTCTGGTTGAGGTTATTCCGGGAAAGAGGACATCCTCTGAGGTTCTATCGCGTACCGTGCGACTGATGGAAAGTATCGGCAAGGTACCCATTGTTCTGAAAGAATTTGTCCCAGCCTTTATCGTCAACCGGATTCAAAATGCCGTGAACAGGACGGTTTTTGAAATGTTAGACAATGGGTGGGCCACTCCTGAGGATATTGATCTCGCCATAAAATATACGCTCGGGATCAGGCTCCCCATTGTGGGTGTCGTCCAGTCCCTTGATTTTGCAGGCCTGGATCTTATCAATGATATAATGCAGCGCTTTGGGGTGAGGAGCCCTTTTATTGAAGAGAAAGTGAAGCGGGGAGAATTCGGGGCCAAAACGTCAAAGGGTTTCTATGATTACCATAACCGAAGTGAAATCGAGATATTGAAAAAAAGGGATAGGCTCTACTTCAGGATGCTCGACCATCTAAAAAAGATTAAGGCCTTTGAGGCCGTGTAGAAAAGTCTTTGAGGATGCCAATACAATTCCCCTTAAAAAACAGCGGCGTAAAGACAGGAGGATTTGTATGCGAAAAGTAATCGTAACGGCGGCGATCACAGGGGGAGCCTCGCCCATGGATAATCCCTACCTGCCCAAAACACCCAAAGAACAGGTCAAGGCCGCCCTTGAATGCTATGATGCTGGAGCGTCCGTAGTTCATATCCACGCTCGAAATCCTGAAACGTTCCAGCCCGAACAGAAGGTCCGGTATTTTGAGGAGGCGATCATTCCCATTCGAGAGCAGTGTGATATGATTATCAATGTCACAACAGGGGGTTGTGCGAAGAGGGTCGATGGAGACTGGCTTTATAAGAAGCAGTATGAGGAGAGTGTGGAGGGAAGGATCTCCATTATTCCCGCCTTGGCAACAAATCCAAAATCAAAGCCGGACCTGGCATCCTTTAATGCCGGTTCGCCCGTGATTGATATATATAACCGCAAGAAACAGACATTCCTTTTAAACTTTGTCATGGTCCACAGTTTTGCGGACATGGTCTATATGGCCGATACTATGAAGGCGCATGGTGTCAAACCGGAGATCGAGTGCTACGATGTGGGCATGATCAACAACGCCAAGTTTCTGACCGAATTGGGACACATTGAAGAGCCCCCGTATTTCCAGCTTGTTTTAGGAGTGTTAGGCCAGATTCCGGCTACAGTAGATAACCTCATACACATGGCCCGTTGTATCCCGGAAGGGTCGCCCTGGTCGGTCTGTGCCGTTGGATTGGATGAATTTCCCATGACAACCATGGCCATAATTATGGGAGGACACGTTAGGGTGGGGTTTGAAGATAATATCTACCTGTCAAAAGGGGTGCCGGCAAAGGGTAATGCGGAGCTAGTTAAAAAGGTTGTGAGGATTGCCAGGGAACTCGGACGTGAAATTGCCACCCCTGCGGAAGCCAGGGAGATTCTTCATTTGCCACCGAAGAAATAATTAAAATCATCTATCCCTCTGGCAAGCTCAATGTGAACAGTCTGGGTGAGATCATTGCCCCCATCTCATATTTGTGTCACGATTTCCCATGAACAATAGGGTCAACTGTGAACAGGCTGTTGCCCAAAACCCATTTCGCTCTCTGAAAAGAATTTCTGACAATTCTAACGTTCGCTTCACTGCAAACCCAAAAAACTCGCCCTTCGGGCTCAAACATTGGGTTTGCGGCCGTTACACTTCACTAAGAATGGTCCTTCTATGCTCACCCGGATTACCCGATGGATTCCTATGTTTAATGGATCTTTGGTGGATAAGGGGTTGGTTTGTCTGCAGGAGGGGGTAAAAAAACCCTTTTATCGACGGGTGAGGATTGAAGTCCTGTCTTTGGTTACCCTAATCCCACTCCGAAATCTCTTTGTCCCGATCCTCACAGGAAATCTTGACAAAACCCTCATATCTTGCGATTTTTTCTTCTTGACATACAATTCCCTTTGGGGATATATTCAACTCTTGCCAAAGCGAGTTCTTATCAAAACAAATTGAGAAAGATGACTTCGCAAAAAATCGTCAAAACCGACGGCACACGAAAAGGCTTCAGATGCAAGGTGCGTGAATCTTGTGGAGTGAGGCGTACATACAAGTACGCCGCAATGACGCAAGATGAAGCGCAACGCCGCTGACGGACTTTTTACGAAGCCGTCAAGAAAGGAGGGTCTAAACTTGAAAAAGGGATTATTCGCAGTAATCGTTATGCTGGTGGCGGGATGCGTCTTCGTATTCAACCCTACGGCTTCATGGGCCCAGGCGAAGGGACCGATCACTCTAACCTTTAACGGCGCTCAATTCGGAGCTAATGATGTTCCCGGCAGAACCTATATGTGGTTTTGTAAGGAGGTTACCAAAAGAACTAATGGCATGATTAAATTTAACTATGTCGGCTCGAATAGTCTAACTAAACCTGGAGAAGAGATAGCCGCTTTACAAAGCGGCCTCGCTAATGTGGGCGCCTTTTCTGTAGTTTATCATCCGGTACCTATGTATGTGAACTCCGGTTTTACCCGCGCTATCCCGTTCGATACAGTCGATGTTGGTCTGGCAACCAAAATAATCTATAAGCTATATTATGATGATCCGGTTACCTCAAAATTCTTGCAGGGTGAATTGGCCAAGCAGGGCCTGAAATTCCTGACCATGACAGTGGATGATAGCTATGTTATCGAAACGAAATCGCCAATCGCAACTTTGGATGATTTGAAAGGCAAAAAGCTAGCTGTGCTTGGTTATGAGGGCAGGTATTTCGGCCCGACAGGCGCCACAGTCGTTGGAATGCCAGTTGGAGATCGGGGGACTGCGCTTCAGACAGGTGTTATCGATGGTGCCGCAACCCCCTGGGAAATTGCCTTCCCCTTCAAGCTTTATGAATTTGCACCCAACATGATACAATCCGGGTTTGGTTGTGTAACCGGCAACGTCATTGCCTGGAACATGAATAAGTTCAATGCCTTACCTAAAGACATGCAGGAAATCATTATCCAAGCTGGCAAGGACGCTTTCATGAATAATGCCGTCGAAACAGAAAATTGGTATAAGACTGCACTTGAAACCCGAGCCAAAGCTACTGGGAATAAGCCTTACCTCAATTTCTCAGCAGCAGACACAGCGAAATGGGCAGGTATGGTTGGGCAGCCCGTGGCAGACTGGATAAAAGATTCTGAATCCAAAGGGATTGCTGGAGCAGATGCAGTTATTGGAAAATATATTTCTCTGCTTAAGGAAGCCGGAGTTAAGTTACCCAAAGAATGGAAAATGAAATGATCGGGTTACATCGTAGCTAATTTGGGAATAAAAGGATGCTACTGAAAAGGATTACCAGGGTCGCGGACTGTTACGCAAAATTTGCGAGGTGGGTAGCAATTGTCAGTGGTATAGTGGTTCTTTTACTCATGCTTTATACCACTATAGATGTAGCCGGGCGCTACCTGTTCGACAAGCCAGTGCCGGCAGCCTACGAAATGACCGTCATGTTTCTCATTTATATCACCTATTTTGGTATTACGTTAGTTCAAGCTCGCGGGAGCCATATGCGATTAGGTTTTCTCTATGAAATAGCCGGCCCCCGTGGGAGAGCTCTCATAGATTTGCTGTCGGTTTTAGTCGGTTTATTTATTTTCGGCATAGCTACCTGGCAAGGCTGGCTCTGGGCGATAGATGCCTGGAAGATCGGAGAGACGACTATGGGAGCCTATTCCGTTCCTCTATTTCCAGGGAGGATTGCTCTTGCCATCGGCGCTACTATTTTTATTGGGCAATATTTGATTGATCTGGTAAAAAATTTTGTCATACTGGTTTCTCCCAGTGGAACTACCGTCAAAACTAGCCTGGAGCCGGAAAACGTTATCAAATGATTAATCGAAAGGCAGGTGCGTAGTGAGTCCCGAGGTCATAGGAGCATTGTTCTTCTTGGTTGCCCTGGTGTTGCTGGCTCTTGGCTTGCACATCGGGTTAGCTCTGGGGTTTTCCGGAGTTCTGGGAATTTTCCTGATTTTAGGTAGTTTTTCCGTGATAACCGGTTTGTTAAAAACCAATCCATACCACGCAGTCGGAATCTATGACCTATCGGTCGTCCCGCTATTTATTCTTATGGGCGAACTTTCAAGCTCCGGTGGTATTAGTGGAAAAGCCTATGATGCACTCAATAAGTGGATATCAACGGTGCGGGGAGGATTGGCAATAGTAACCACGTGGGCATGTGTTGTATTCGGAGCCCTTTCAGGATCTTCAGTGGCAACTGCCTCGGTCTTCACCAAGATCGCCTACCCTGAAATGAAGAAGGCCGGATATGAAAAACATTTCGCGGCTGGAGTAGTCGCTGCGGCATCTACCCTGGATATGCTGATACCCCCCAGCCTATATATGGTGGTTTTCGGCATTCTGTCTGGAGAATCAGTGGCTAGATTACTGATCGCCGGTACCATTCCGGGCATTCTGATGGCTGCTGTACTGACATTAGTGATTTATCTCAAAGCGGTCAGGAATCCGAAATTAGTGCCGGTACTGAAACAAACCTTTACCTGGAAGGAAAAATATGTTGCTACTCTGGGATCCTGGCCAGTAATATTGCTTGCTGTTATTATCATTGGTGGAATATATACAGGAGTTTTTACTCCAACTGAAGCCGCCGCAGTAGCAGCTTTCCTTGCTCTGGTCATAACTGTCGGGTTGCGGAAACTTAGTTGGGC
>Ga0153916_10000993_pt1 | contig 19853 bp, 40 predicted proteins | sample Opewatmetagenome_FD_109642 | JGI IMG/M metagenome (GOLD analysis project Ga0153916, IMG submission 109642) | Freshwater wetland microbial communities from Ohio, USA - Open water 3 Core 3 Depth 4 metaG | ecosystem: Environmental > Aquatic > Freshwater > Wetlands | place: USA: Ohio, Lake Erie... | reverse complement strand
CCTGAACAATTAATTCTGCAAGTTTTTCGCTGTAAACCTGATGTCGATCTTCATGTCGATCATGCCCCACGGTTCGAAAGGCGTGAGCATCAGCTACCCTCATCATATCTTGCAACAGTTTATTATTCATTTTGATTGTTATCTATTCCAGTCCATTTCTCGAGCCTTGAACCTATAGCTACGCCACCGAAAATATGTAACATACGAGCCAGAAAAAATACACTTAATGCAAATATAAATCTAATCCGGCTAGTCAGAGACATTATGGTTGCTGACCTGTGTGCACAACAATAGTAACTTTATGTCGATCTTCGTTTGCTTTTTCCTCTGCCAATTCTTCCTCAGTCCTTAGTCTACGGATTTTAAGAACCTTCATACCAAATCGGAAAGTCGAGGCAGCCTCAGGCTCCATTTCCATTACTGTCTGCAAGTCACTATATTTATTTTCTGTATCAGTTGGCGCAATTTCTGACACAATCCTGAACTCATCCGGTTCAAGCCGGCTCATGATATTTCTGAATTGTCTTTCATCCTCTCGAGAAAATGTGAAGGTATATTGGGTAAGCTGTTTGTCGTTCATTATCTTCCTTTGATATAATCATTAACTGTCCCACAATCAGTCCAACCAAGTGTTGGAACCGATAACTTTAGTATCAGAGCATCCGATGGATACATGCACACACGGTATAAGGCCGTCCCAAGCCCACTTAACTCATGCAGAATCTCACACTGGATCCTTAGTTTTAAACAGGCTTCGCATATATCGAAACATCGGGTATTGCTAACCCTGATATGATACACACGTGACATTTTTTCTTCTGTATCTATCATTATTTTACATAATTTGTTTGATGTGCTGTCGGATGGCGAAGTTTAATTGCTACCGCTGCCTCCGGTGATACAATCATACCAAATGCTATAAATCTTTTATCTGCTACCCAATCAAACCAACTTTCAGTTGATGGATATATTTTCATTTCGTTGAGCCAAGCCTGTTCGCCGGGCGCATCTTCGGGTTTGACACGAAATGTAAGGATTACCATACTTCATTATACAATAATGCAGTATTTAATGCAAGCGATAGGCATCGAATTGCACCTCATCGTACAGTCTCTCGACTTCGGGGATGCGGGTATGTGAATTACGGCTCCCCAACAATATGAAAAATCGCTGCCCAATCGGCGAATTTACTCCCATAACGATGCAGCCGCCAGCAGGGCGTGTGAATCCTGTTTTTGATAAGAATACATCCATTTTACTGGTCAGCGGGTTGGTATTATTGATTCTAAATTTTCTCTTACCCGTTGAAATATATGCAATCGGCATCTTTGACAAATTGGATATGACTGGATTATCAGCAGATACCAACATCAGTTTTAGGAGATCCCGGGCGGTACTAACATTTTCGCGACTCAATCCAGTCGGCTCAAAATAATGAGTATCAATCATTCCCAGTTCTTGGGCTTTCTCGTTCATTCTTTCAATACAGTCTGGAAGATTATTACAGAGAATTTGTGCAGCAAAGTTGTCCGATTTTACCAATGCTAACGTAAGTAATTCTTCTCGAGTTAGGGTAAGCAGTCTGAACGGAATATGACTCTGAACGGTTCTCTTTTTTGGAATGTCTAATGATTCAGTCAAGTCTTGTTCGGATGCAAGAAGACTGACCATTAATTTGGAAATAGATGCAATGGGACGAACCAGATCACTATCATGTTCTTTAATAATATTACCTTCGTTATCAGCTACCAGAAAACTCTGGGTAGTGAATGCAGGTGGAATAACTGGTCTCGAGACTCGATGTCGGTGACGTGCTAATACGGCATCGCTGACGCATAAAAGAAGGCAGAGTGTGATGAGTAATTTTTTCAATTAATTTACCTTTACTGCATAATTTTATTACACTTTGTCACATTATGCAACAGAGTAAGTATAAATCAACCGGTAACAAGCCCGGAACTCGGGCTCGACCATAACGGAAATGCACTAACCGGGCCATATGTTACAACAGGAAAGGTAATTGTCTGACCAGTATCCAATCTGAAGCTTATTCTGCCTCCGCGATCATAGTTATACAGGAAATTATCTGTCACCTTAATCATGAAAGTACCAGTGTTTGCGTCTACCAATATCAATTGGCGTGTAATAAATTTTACACTGGCTGGATTTGTTGGATACCAGGTAACGTCTACAATTTTATCAAGCTGATTCCCAATAATCTTAAAGTAACTCGGGACGCCACTCGTAATAACAATTCCAACAAATCCAGTACCTTCATATGGGCTTGTCGGCAACGCTTGGATGCTTGCAATAGTAGTTGTCATCCATTATTTATCTTCTTTGATCTGGATGCATAAATGATGTTGCGGAGTGCTCGAGTACGAGCTTTACTGAAAAAAGTAATGCGATCAATACAAAGTTGTCTAAATTCCTCATCGGAAATTGCAGCAGGTTCGAATCCATAAACAAGTTTACAGTAGGTAGGAAAAGATTCATCGGCTTGAAATAACTGTCCGTTGTGGTGCGAATCGCAGATTTCCATCTTTCCAGCACCATACAAACTGATAGTAACAATCTCAATAATTTCACACTCGAGCGTTTCTATCAAATTATAATAGTATGTATCACTATAAAATATCATTGTCTGTAACTATTTTTAAGTGCGGCGGGTATATAGGATACGCGCATCCTTTTGCTCAGAAATTCATCCTGCAGTTTGAGAGCAGATGCAGTCGTAGAATTAATATTTCCTGAGACTGAGACAAGTTCGGTACCACGGGTGCCATAGTATTGTTTTTCTTTGCCAACTTGACGAAAATCATTACCAAGTTCTGCAAGTTTTTTAATGCCAATTGCCGCATCAAATGACTCGAACATGAACTCAACAAATATAAAATCATTCACACCAATGTCACTTCTTTGTAAGTAATAACAATAAATCGCGGATTGATAATACTACACTGAGGTGCATAGATATGCTCCTTGATAGTAATATTTTCAATACCTAAGACCTCAACCACCTCTTCACAAGACATTGATTTGTTTAATTCAATATTGAGCAGAATTGATTTATCCCTAAATTCCATGCTGTAATTCTTTATTCCGGCTGGTGGGAGATCATTATTCGTCGACGTGTATAGAAACGCCTTAGTGGGTTCCTCCGTAAACAGCCATGAAATAATTAAAAAGCTTCCAATAAGAGAAAGCAGCAGCGTAATGGCCAAGTTCCGGATCATAAAAATTCCTGATTATTATATCCCTATTTATAGTTGTGTCTTACATTTCGTATTGAAATCGGTATAATCGAAGCCACTCAATAAAAACGTCGTTTTGTAAAAAACAGACATGTCATCCCGTATCTCAAAACTGAGTTCTTTTCCAGTCTTTGCTGCCTTCAACAAATTTTGAGATTTATAAAGATCTCGGTATACAAGCTTTCCACCATCGCGAACCCATACAGTGGGTTCATCGAGCACAGGTTGTGTGCCATCCACTGTTACTGTCGGGACCAAGGTATTGGGGCCAATCCTTTTATTCCAATAGATTGCAAAGATCGGATTTCCACCTTTAAGAGAACAGATCAACCTTAGGCTGGTAATTGATTTGGTTGTTTTATCTCCGAAAGAAGCAGTTCCTGTTGAGTTTATAGAATAAACATATCCAACCGGTACATGGTTCGTATCACGTACCTCGGTCAACTCCCAGGAATTGAAGCCGGCCATGGCCGCACTAGATGAAACAACAAGAATCAGGGCAAATAAGAGCTTTTTCATAGTAATAGTATTGTAAAACCATTACAGATGTGTGTCAATATGGTAGAACACAAACACAAATGGCCCAGATTATCTGGGCCATTTGTAAGATCAGGAAACATTCGCAAACTTAGCAATATTTACCAAGAATATCCTCGACCATGATGTTTACATCAAGTTCTAATTTATCAGTTGAAATAAAAACTTTAACATCTCTCATCTTTTTAAATGATTCTTTCATTAATTCCCAATGGACATTTCTGTTCATCGGAATCGGGTGAGTTATCTCATCTCCACTGAGTTCAATCACGTTACCATCATAGTATTGAACCAGAATCTGTTCTATATACCTTGCTGGTATTTCTTTTGCATCTATTTCTTTTACTATGCGATCAAACACCGATGGTCTAGCAATTCTATTGATAGCCTTATCCAGGCTGAAGTTTGTTACCTTTTTAGTCATTTCATACCCCCGGTTATAGGTATTTATTAAAAAGGTAGCCAGAATAAACCGGCTACTTTATCAAGGGTGATATTAGGCGTCTTTACGGGCGGCATCACGAACGACTTTTGCATTCACTTTGGCGGTGATCGAAGATTCTCTCTTCTCGACCTTTGCTTCAGCAGCCTTACGTTGATCTCTTTCGCGTCTCTTTGCCTTACGATCTTCGAGCTTCTGTTCTTTAATATCTTCAGGCAAGGCAGGGCGACCACGACCTGGCCTGGATTCTGGATCCAGCGTGTAAGCCTCTTCTCTTTTAGCGGCAGCCTCTTTTTCAAGGAGTTCGGCCTGAATAATAAGACCCTTTGCGGTCATTGCTGGATCTGATTTAACAGCTACACTATCAATAACTGTCTTAATGTCCTCGCTCTTATCGGCTTGCGCTGCCTTCTGTCTGGCCAGATATTCATCAACCTTCTTATCAATTGTAGCATTAATGAGTTCGAGAGGAACGGCTTGACCTGGCAAAGGCATCATTGTTACGTTCGAGACTGGTTCTCTTCGGAGATATCCACGTTGGTGTAACGATGTCAGACAATTGGTACCGTCTGGGAAAGTTCTACGGTTCAATACCTCATAGAAATCATTTGTCTCTGTTGCTTCTTTCGAATTGAGTGTTTGAATTATATAGTCATGATAACTGTCAGGTAGGCGCTCCGTCTCAACAATTAAACACACTTTGTCATCGGTTGGCAATTTTCTAAAGACGACTGCAACTCGGACACCGGTGTTTTTTAACACGCCGGAATGTTTTTTAAGATTTTCAATCATTTTCTTTTCCTTTAAATTTGCAACGATCGAAATGCCATCTCGGCATTGTATATTCTCCACCCTTCTTACCACAATGTGGACAAGTGACGATCGGTTGTGTCAAGTCCATACTTTCTAAAGTCTTCCGTCGTTTTTCTTTAGTTTCATATGATTGCTTCTTGCCGGTAAGATTATCTTTAAATTCTTGTGAACGAATTTTACCTATATTACCGTGTGGTGTGGTCTTCTTCATGGGATTTGGTTTACCCAATCGACCACTTGGTTTCCCCTTCTTTGCTATGCTCATATTTCTACGAGCTTCCTCAGATTTAGGTTTACGCATCTTCTCTTTGGTGATTTCGTGATGTTTGAAAGATTTTTGAGTTTGCAGAGAAAGATTATATCCGTTTGGATGTAATGTCTGGAATGCAAGTATAGCTGGAGTTTCTAAATCAATAATATATTGATCTGGTCCCTCTACTAATACCTGCATAACAAAGTTGTCTTTTCCATATTTCTGTATCGCTCTACCAACAAGGCTGTCTGCCCTGGTGTGATCGGAAAATCTTATATTGGGCATCGAAGTGATACCAATATATTCTTTACCATCTATCTTGTTGGTAATTCGATATAGAAACATTTTGTTTATGCCGCCGTTGTTGTTTCGGCAGATTTGGCTTCTTCTTCAGATTTTTGCGATTGTTCAACATAAGCCAGGAAGCCAGCCAGCTTATTATAAGCATCACCGACTTGTGAAAGTTCATTGGCCTGGAAGGCACCACGGCGAGAAGCTAAGTCAACAATGCGAGCCAATAGTTGAAGATCGGCGATTGTAAGTTGAACTGGTTCGAGCGTAGTTGTTGTTTCTTCATCTGGTGTAGCCACTGCTTGTGTTTCTACTGGTGCTGGTGCTGGTGCTGGTACGTTTGCGGTCGAAGTCTTGCTTTTCTTTGTCATTTTATATCTCCTTGTGAATAAATGATTAACATATTAAATGCTAACTTTATTTACCTTTTCGTTACAGAAATTATGATTTTTCTGGACAGAAATCGAGATCTTTATTGTTCTCTTGGGTTTTAATAGTCATAAGAATAGGGCCCGGGGGCCCTATTCTGTAAGTGTATTATTCTTCTACCTGATCTGGCAAAGTTGTGCTACCATGACCATGATGCACAACCTTAATCAAATTATCTGGCCAATCGACATAATATTTCCATTCTTCATCCTTAATGTGGATAGGCAATAGCTTGCGCTTTGCAAGAATTTCATAGTAGGTCGGTTTTTTAGGCATTTTTTTAGGCACAATAGTTGCATCGTCGCCTTTGTCACTGTTGCAATCTTTGCATGAAGTACATACATTGGTCCAGGTTGTTTTTCCGCCCTGCGATTTAGGAACTACGTGATCCAACGTTAGATTAACAAGTTTTGTCTGACCACCATTTTCACGGCACCGACTTGTGGTCTGAAGTTGACAAGTAAAGTCATCCCGCAGGTAGACATTGTTACGGCTGTACTTAAGTGTTTTGGCCCACTTAACTTGTTCAGTCATAATAATGATGGATGGAACTTTCATGTCTATATGCTGTGAATGTACTACCCAATCATCATATTCTTTCAGCACTCTTACCTTGTCGGTGACAAGTAGGCGTATGGCAACTTGCCACGTAACCACGGAAAGTGGAACGAGCGAAAGTGGCATACCATTTGCATTAAGTAATAGACAATCGGACATAGTATTCTTAAATTAATTAGATCTGTATAACTGATTATACAAAGTATAATCCAGTGTGTCAACTCGCGTCAGGTCACAATCTCGACATAGTTCTGCAATTCGGTAGGTATACCTTTGAGCCTCAGAACAGTAGCATCTTCGATGTGTTCAAAGTCAACTCTGTATAATTCTTGCCACTGTGATACATCCGTCGAAACTTCTGCAACCTTTTCGAGCGTATACCCAACTTCGTTATTACAGGTATTATCTATCCACGATTTAAAAAAAATCTCTAAAATACGGTGTTTTTCGAGTGCAGCTGAATCTTTAATACGAAAAAGTAATGAGGTTTGATACATCAAGGTGTCCTTGATGTATTTAGCTATTATGATTGCGTGTTCGTCAAAAGAAGTAAATTGATCCGATTGATAGCGACACGAGCATCGGCTCTATAGCTTTCTCGATTAAGCTCGCCGATTTCATCCTTACTGGACCACAGGCGATCAAACTCTCGGCCAAACTCTTTATCAATATTTGGTGACTCGTCCAGTCGATGACCGGTTGCAGACTGTAGCAAATCAGCAGCTTCGCGAAACAGCCGATCTCTGCTAATTGCCCTTGCAATTTCTTCAATGAATTCATCATTGGTCGGTAGCATGTAGTTATTCATAGAGATTACTTATTTCTTTTTATCCACAGGACACAAAGTTTCGTTGGCAACAACAATAACTGGCACAAAAATAGTTTCAAAGAATACAATTGCAAGAACTGTATTCCACGCATCAAGTTTATATACCAGTGCCGGGTCCTTGTCATCGAATGCACCTACACAAGTACCATATTCAGTACGAGTTGTGCATCCTGCAAGCATAGTAACGATGAGCACCATAAGCAATAACTTTTTCATGATAATCCTTTGTATTATTTCCTCTTTTGAGGAGAATGGCCATCGGGTTCATACCATGCCGTCATACCAAATGTCGACACCAGGCGGCGTGCAGGATCGCCGTGAATCAGGAACAGCGTATCACACCAATCCGGATCCCCCCACGTACCTTCATGATAACCATCAGTCATCATAATAAAGCGTTCAGGTTGAAGGCCTTTTTCCTTCATGAAAGCCCAATTACACATGAAGCTGGTGCCACCGCCACCTTGGATCTCATAATGATCGATATCATCCAGGGTATCAGGGGTAAACTCCACATAGTTATAGACACGGGTATCAAAACACCACAACATCAATTTGAAGTCAGCGAATTGTTCCATGATACCTTTAACTTCACTCAGCAGGTCCCGCAGCATGTCTTCGCTCATGGAACCAGAGCAGTCAATTGCTACCGCGGCTTCGATCTTGAAGTCATTCTTCATTGCTGGCAGATAAATTCCGCTGGCCTGCATCTTACGCGAACAACGACTCCAGGTAAAATCGGTTTTAACCATGGATTGAATCTTCATGTTGAGAATCTCACGCCAATCCATCTGCGGTTCGACCAAGTCCTTCAGCATGCGTTTCACACCAGCAGGCACACTACCAGCAGATGCTACCTTTGCGGCCTGCATTACCGCATTGCGAATTTCGTCCGACAATCCACGACGTTCTTCTTCGGTCATCGGATCACCTTTACCGTCGCCGGGCTCAAGGTGGATATCGAATTCTGGGAACTGCTGATTAGGATCCTTCATCAGCAGTTCATAGACTTCTTCCGTGAACATGCCCTTGTATTTAGAATCAAAACAGGCACGAACACCAGAGGTTGTAGGGTCTGGAAGTTTGCCGACATTGTGCTCATGCAACTCCCAGTTAATCACATAATCGGCAGCAGCGTTCCAAGCCTTTGCATTTCGACTACCACGGCGATCCATGTGGTCATAAACACAATGTTCAACTTCATGCGCAACCAAGAAGATACATTCTTGCTTGTTGAGCTTGGAGATGAAATCACGATTGTAGTAAAAATTCCGGCCATCGGTGGCTGCGGTCTTACACCATTCCTGATCGGTTGCATCTCTGAGAATCAACCTCGTTGCCAACGTACCCCAAAAAGGTTGTTGGAGAAGCAGCGAAATGCGTGCTCGGGTAAGTTGTTCAAGGACTGCTTCGGGACTTGTATCTGCCATTTAATACCTCATATGTTATTGTGTAATTATATCGCGATTTAATTGAGTAGTCAATTGATTAATATGTCTCTTGCATCTGTAATTTATAAATTAATGCATCGGTTTCATTTAAAAATACAGCCTTTGCCAGAGGCCTAAAATCTTCAGGTGAACCACTCCAAACAAATACATTTCCATCTGGATTTCTGCCACCACTGTAGAAAATCCAATAGTGTCTGAGCCAAAACCAGCCAGTCCATTTTGACCAAGATGGTATCCAAGCAAAGTATTTGACTCCATTGAGCATCTTTCTTAACTCATCTTGATTAGGTTCTTTCATACACCCTTTGAATTATCTAATATTACCATATTTAAGAAGCAGTGCAGTCATATCCTCGTCTGAGAGGCCGAGTTCTTCCTGAAATTTTTTAGCGGAACGAATCTGATGATTATTGAGATACCAGTGCACCCGACCATTTGCCCAAATAACAGCAGGTCCGTCTTCTCGATGAGTTTTACCGTAATGGAGCCATTCCATGGCTCCATTACGTGAAATAAAAGCCGGCCCATCTTCACGATGATAGGTACCATCAGGTAACACCCAACATTCATCACCGTCTCTTGTAACTGGGGTCGATTCCATTCTTTTTATTTTAGCCTATCTACAAAAGCGATAGCGTCATCTATACGACCACTGAAGAGTTTAAATCGATGTGAATCATAGATTTCAAATCGGTCGGCGTGTTTTTCCAGATCATATGGATCCTGTTTTGAACGATCAAAACGAGGATGTATCAAGACAGAGATAAGTTTACTCGGATTACGATTTTCAAAGCGCTCCAACTCATTTGAACCGCAAAACGTTTTTAGTGTGTATTTTGCCATACCAATATTATATAATAGATATTACGTTAAGTCAACTGATGTTAGGACCATTTCAATTTGAAAATTAAGGCCTTTTCTTCAGAGGAAAATACTACTGATTTAATTCTCCCGTTTATATCATAGGTTCGGTCTATCAAACCCTGCTTTCGGAGCCATGCTGAATAGTCATCCGTGGGTCGATAGTGATCACGGAAATAACAATACGCATTAAGACAATACGGATTTATTGGTAGTTCTGTCATTATATAAGGATTTTAGCTTACTTAGATAAAAATAAAGCCCACAATACTGTGGGCTTTATCACTTCTTACCATCGAACCTAAGATATTTGTTGTATAGATTTAGTCTTCCAAGATATATTTTCCAAACTTGTCATGGAAAGCCTTGAAATGCTTGAGCTGACGATGATTGATCGGCAACTGGTAGTCACGCAGAGCAGTCTTGGCACCCAGCACAATCATCTCGGTCTGGAAATTGCTCATAATGAACAGGAAGAAATTGTCCACACATTCGTGCCACGTATCCATGGTAAAGCCGTCTTCTTTGGTCCGAGCCTTGGCCACCCATTCTTGCAGGGTGTAACACATGGAGATCGTCAGCGAATACATCGCGCTCAGATCCTTCACGCTCAGATCCTTCACTTTGCCCAACAGCACCTCCTCCGATTTCGGCAGTTTGGCTGCAATACGGCGATGTTCACGGAATTCCGTTGCCAGGCCATCACCGACAGTACCGGCCACCAGCGAAGTGTTCATAGATTCCGACAGTTCATCGCTGATTAGTTGCGACACGAACACCCAAGAACGCGGAGTAGCGAACGCCTTGTCCTGGCCCTTCGGGTCAAAGTTGAACAGTTTTTGCTTGTGGTGCGACAGGAAACCCACCACATCGGCGTGCACGCGAGCACCGATTGCCCATTTTTGCCAATCTTCGAAGTGAGAAGCCATCTCGATGTGCACCAAGCGGTTGGCCAGCGGACTGGGCATGCGATAGGTAACACCCTTGTCACTATCGCGATTGCCAGCGCAAACCATCGACACGCCATCGGGCAGACGATATTCGCCAACGCGACGATTTAGAATCAGCTGATAGGCAGCAGCCTGCACGCTCGGCGGAGCAGCATTGATTTCGTCCAGGAACAGGATTGCATTGGAGAGAAAATCATTGGTGGGAAGATCCGACGGTTGAGCCCACTTCATGGTCTTGGTCTCGGGATCGAAGTAGGGAATGCCCTTAATGTCGGTCGGTTCGAGCAGGAGCAACCGCATGTCAATCACGGGACGGTTCTGTTCCTGGCCGATTTCGGCAATCAGTTCAGACTTACCAATGCCCGGAGGACCCCAAATCATTGCAGGACGACCCACCCTCATGCAACGGGTCAAAAGTGCTCGTACATCACGGGGACGTTCGGTACGGGAAGTATCAAGTGCAGCCATATTTTCTATTCTCCAGTTGGTTAAAAAGTTGCTATGTGTCTATTATGTCTGTTCAGTACAAATGTGTCAAGCGGTTTGTGATCCGTATATATTAAGGTAAGAACCATACACCAATCTAAAATGCACAGCTTCTTCCGGATCATCGAGACCAAAATATGTGCAGTCATTTACTCTAAAATAGATAGAATTGAATGATCTGGTGTTCCATCGTATCCAATTCATCATTTCGTCGCCTAATCTATAATAGATATCAAATCCCATAGTGTTGATCAGGATATATTTAAACTTACTCTTATCGAAATCTTCAAAGTCTGTCATTTTAGGTAGATGCAAATAACAACTTGCACATTACTGCATCATTGCTATTCTTAAAGTAAATCTCTGCACAATCGTCATGTGGTGAGTTGGACCAGATCCAGTTATCACCGAGTGTATCTTCACACCAACAATAAACCGGATTGAGTGTGGCTGGTTTATCATCCTCGAAGCGGACTACAGGATACCCTTCGAGGTGCGTCTTGTCTTTATAAGAAATACCAAACACTTTCATCTTGCGTTGAAAAGATTCAAATGTTAGGCGTTCATATACTATCATTTTACACGTCCTGCCAAGACTTCTACCGTAAGTTTTAGATCCTTCTCCATCTCAAAGGACGGCCAAATCTCGTACAATCTTGTTTCGGTAATTCGATTGTACCCTTTTTTAATTTTGCTATCTACAAGCGTGGCAAGTTCATAGTCACCGATAGTGGCCTTAAATTGTATGGCCTTGCCACGCCGTCCCCAGAAGATGCAGACATTGCGAGGAATGACTGACCACCCACGCTGCGCTACCTCGGTATCGTAAGCAGGTGATGGTCGATAAAAATAACCCCACACCTTGTCGTGGTTATCTTCATTGCACCAGCCGATAAAACCAAATTCTTTGCTCATGGTTGTATTTTAAAAGGAGTGACCAGATCCGTCAACAGGTAATATGCGATCTCCCCATGTTAGTGTGAATACGGTTGCATCCTCATCTTTAAAGAATATCACACAAATCGTCCTGTTGTTAGTGTAAAACTTCCACTCTTGTGGATCTGGTGCATATCGATAAGAGCCGAACCTCTCTTCGCACCATACGAATATTATGTCTGCTTCCTGCCAGGAATTTACATCTATCCAGAATTCGTGCATCGCAGCACCTCACTCATGTTTTATTCCCCACTTGCATGCAAAGAAAGTAACATCACTTTTATCTTTGAAGGAGAAATAGATTCTCTCATCCATCCACTCTATTGTATCATCCCAGGACTTACGTTTTAACCCATAGAATTTACCATCACTCCAACTCCATGTGCCATTGCGTTTTCCGGTTATTTTACATGGCCCAAATAATTTAGTGCACCAATCTACCACATCCATGATGTTCTCATGACCAATGGGTATAACACACCAACACTGTTCCTTCTCAGACCACTTCATAACCACCTCAGTGCAAACAAAACAGCATCTTCAGGATGACTGAATGCAAATAGTGCTGCGTGATATCGGACTTTACCATCACAGTTACATTCAAGCCACTTTTCAATCTCGGTCCTATTATACCACATAGTTCTTAATCCAACAGATTTCCAGTGATATTCCCTAATGATACGAAAAATGGTATCAAAATCTGTTGTTTCTACTTTCAGTCCCATTTTAGCATGAACGCGAGCGCATCCTGTTCGATCTTAAAACCAAAATCCCCATCATGGTAATACCAGTTACCGGGTTCTACACATTCAAGACACCACCTATATTTGCGGTACACACCGAGTTGATGTTTAAATTTATACCAACCATTCACATAAATGTAGATCATGACCATCTTAGAATAAATGCAAGCACATCTTCTTCTCTCTCAAAATCAAGTCGTGGATTTTGCCAGTTATCCTGTGATCCATAATATTCAACATTATATGGTTTAAGTAGTTCGATAATAACTTCTTTACGAACACCGATACTGCTTGATACTTTCTGTGCTCTTATGAAATTTTGCCAAACCGTTGGGCATCCAGAGAGATATTTACTAAGTTTAATTCGATATCTTGTACCGAATTTTATAATTTTCGGTCTGATTATCTCATCTGCAGTTGATTTGTGTTGCTGAATCATGATTCTTTACCCGCGATCTTATTTGCAAGAGCTGTCTGCGATAATCCGGGCCAATCCGCAAGGAAAAGGCTGACATCATAACCCCATGATCCGTTGCCGCCGCCGCCAGTGCCAGTTTTAATACCTACAAGATTCAATGCATCAGTATAGGGGTAGGAATTATTGTTTTTCTTTGACCGAACAAGGGCGCCTTCAATACGTCCCTGGAATCCAGGATACCCAGTTGGTAGATTGGGATCACGTGCACACCAATTGGTTACACCATTGTCAGGGCACCGATGAGAATTTGACACGCGATCACTATAATACGCCCGCAAGGTAATATTAATAAATTTATCAGTTTTGTAAAACGGATCATCCAAGGGAGATTTGCCACGAGGACAGTTGATTGCATTGTGTGCATCCATGATGGAACTTTGATTTTTCAAAAACCACGGAACCACCATATTGATGTCAGTGATCTTTTGTTTTTCTTCCCAAAGCCAGGCTTTGAAGGAACTTCGGATGCGTTGAAATTTACGCTCCTTTTTCATATTTTCTCGAAGATTGAAAAGATGTTCAATGTATTCTTGAATATTTGATTCTTCAAAAATTACACCAGTAAATGGGCATTTGCGAACTTGTACTCTCATTCTTGCATCCTGTGAAAAAAGGTTAGTGATTTCTCACTAACCTTTATTTTAATTTGTTGCTAACTCTATGTCAACTGATATTAGAAGAACACAGTACCAACAGCAAGTGTAAGAACGACAGTGCCGATCATCATCCAGAGCGCAAGCCATTCGCCATCGTCCCTAAATTGCCCAATCGTCTTCGGTACACGCACCATTTTGGTACCTTTGAATGCACCAAACAATCGAGAATATTCCACTTGCTTGTATTCAAGCGTAAATAGCCGGTAGTAAATTACCCGAGCAACACTCAATCCAACTGCAACAAACAAGGTGCCATAGAGTGCCTTGACAATTGCCGCGCCTGCAACCTTCCAGATAATCAGGATTGCAGTCAACTTACCAGCATCGGTGTGAAGGAAGTCATTAACTGTTACACCGAGTTCGCGAGCGGCAATACCGAGCGCTTTGGCAAATCCTTCAGCTGCCGTGGCAGCTTGCTGACCCCAGGTTGCAGCCAAGGTTACAGTGGTACTCACATCTTTGCTCGCAACCGGTTCTACACCTTTTGCTGCATCTGCTACTGCCCTCGCCGCACTTGCTTTCAACTCTGCAATTTGAGCATCAGTAAGGCCAGAAGTATCAATCACGGTTCCTGCGGAAGCAGTCATTGCACAAATTGCCAATACCATACCAATCATTACTTTGCGAATCATTGTTAACTCCTTTAAGTGTTAATAATAGGACCCTAAGGGCCTTATTGTCAATCAGAATGCGTCCATCCAACTACCCGACTGCTTAGTGTAAGATTCACGAGTAAACGTGATCACGGTCTGATTCGGAGTACCTTCATCAACGACATACGTAAAGGTACCAGCTTCCGGATCAATCTTCTTCAGATGACGAGGAGTAATGTCCAGTTCAATATGGTCCGCATCATCGTCGTTACCATCCTTGGCAACGCTGAAACTAAGATTCAGCTCATCTTGTGCAACAGGATTGCCACGGATTACGCCCGGATAGATAGAATCATTGTCAATTTTCTTACCACTACGGAAGACAGTAATCAGATGGCGGGCATTACCTTCACTAAACGGTTTTGCATTCAGCATTTCCAGTGCCTGGTTAGGAGATTCGTTGTAACGATTCATTTCTTCCACCAGCGCCTTCAGCATGTCGAAGTTGAAAGAATCAAACAACATAGTCAGGCGACACACTTGAGGAATATGCGACTTGTCATTGAGATTATCTTGGCAATATTCTTCAATGAAATTGGCATCCAGACCTTTAAAGTCCAGCATATAGAAGATACGACCCGGGCGGTTGCGCATATGCTGGTTCACACGGTACTTGTCGTTCACGGTCAAGATGAACATTTTCTTGGTAGGATAAACACCATCCAGCAAGGTTAGTGTCTGTTCCTGCTCTTCCTGGCTGAACACTTTTTCGAACTCGTCGAACACGATAATACACGGTTCATCAATGGATTGGATGAAGGTATTGAAACTATCACCGGTGAAGGGGCTGTTGATCACCAACGTAGAGATATTTTGTTCAGTAGCTTTCTGAGAAATCAGCTTGGCCAGCATGGTCTTGCCGCTACCCTTTTCACCGTTCAGCAATACACCAGTGCTATGAGGACGGGAATGAAAGGTGCTCAGAATACGGTCGGCTTGACGGGTGGTTTGACCGTAAATCTTACCTTTGATTTCAAAGTCGGTAATTGGTTTCAGATAGAAACCGCGCATGGAAGAACCAACCGTGTAGGTACCAAGAGGTAGCTTACTGCGGATATCGTATGCACCCTCGGTAGTGGGCCACAGTACTTCACCTTCTTTAAGATAGTGGGACATAGTTTATTCTTTCTCTAAAGTTAATTTATATATGTATTGTGCAATATTATTCGGTATGCGTCAACTGATGTCGACGCGTTTAATTACTTAACGATATCTGCCTTCAGGGCAGCCAGTTCATCGTCGATTCCAGTCTTGCTCAGTTTGGCAACACGATCCTCTAACGATTTGCCAGTCTTCTCGTCGGCCATACCAGATGCTGCCTTGGCGCGAGCTTCACGACGCAAGACGCTATCCTCAATCTTGCTAAAATCAGCTGCGCTGGATGAAGCACCGATACCGGCAAGAGTGGTAGCAGCTTTCACTTCGGCATCGGCTACTTCGGACCGGGCCACAATCAGATCGGTGCGATTTGCCAGGTCTTCCTTCTTGGCTTGTAGCGAAGCAATCTGTTCTTGGAGGTGTTTCACCGTTGGATCAAAATTATCCAATTGTGCCTGATAGGCATCCATAGTACCTTTTGCAGAGACTTTCTTTTCTAGGCATTCGCGAGCCAACCCTTCATCACCTGCCACCATTGCCTTACGGGCAGCATCTGCCCATTTGTCAACGTCTGCGGCCGCAACAGCACGTTTTGCCTTCAGAACTTCATTCTGTGCACGGACGTCCAACATAGCTTGATTGGCTTTATCCAACTGATCTTCCAGATCACGGACCACCTGACGTGCGTCACGTCCGGGATCAGATGCAGCATCCAGTGTGTCGTTTGCCACGCCCTTGACCATATTCATAAGTTTCTTAAAAAATGCCATATTATTTCTCCAAGTATGTTAAAAATTACTGAATACCATTATATCTCTGTGTGAATTAATCCCACGAACTACTGCTACCACTGTCACTCGAGCTCCACGAATCTGAACTACTGCTCGAACTCCACGAATCCGAACTGCTGCTCGAATCACTGCTTGAACTACTACTCGAACTGCCCCAGGAATCATCGCTTCCAGAATCGGTATCTCTTTGACTGGAGCTCGACAACCAGCTATCGTTGCTACCACTGTCAGATGATTTCTTTACAGCCGGTTCATCATCCCACGAATCACCAGCAAGTCTCCGTGGTGCCGGTTCAGTGTGGTGGCTATGCAACAACTCATTAACCAGCATACCTTCCAGAAAACCATTGTTGGTGCCACGATCAATCACCACGGTGTTTGTACCGCCAGCACCGCCCGATGCAGTTGTCGGTGTAACCACTGCGGGTTCGATTTTCTTTTCTGCAACCGGGTGTTGCCAGATTGCAGATGGTCGGACAGATTCATATCTGTCATACTTAGCCTTAGTTGCATTCTTCTTTACTGTGGTAGTGTCCGGCATAGAACTATAGATACCACTATTAGCAGATTCAACAATGTCGGTGACATTCTGCTTCAGGTTATAAACCCGGCTGGAAGAAATACTCTCGCCGTCGCGAAGATCAGAGATCATACTCACTACCATAGTTTTTAAAGTCTTGATGCGAGCAGTAATTTTGTCTTTGATATCTGTAGAGTAGCCACTAGATTTGCAGATAATCTCCGCATCATCGAGTTTAGAAGACATTTCTAACAGAGAGGACATCTGTTCGTCATGCTCCTTCTTTCGAAGAATTTCCGCTTCCTTGGCCTCTTGTTCGGCGCGCTTCTTGTTCATGATATACGTAATGAGCATGAAGAGGAGCCCTGCTGCAATAAGAGCACCAATAATACTGAAAAACCATACAGCAGCCTGGGAACCACTATTATCAGTTTGTGAATTTCCTGAATTCAGTTGTTTAGGCTGAACTACAATAACGCGATTGTTCAAATTAACACTATTCTGTTCCGAAGCCAATATCGAATAGAACATGTTAGGTTTAGCAGCAAACTTGAGTTGCGGATCCAATGCCTGTGCAAGCTTTAATTCGTTTACTGCATCGGCATGTCGTTTTTGTCTTGCATAAACTTGGCCAAGCATATAATGCACCTTGGCAGTCGGTTTTTCCTTCATTACTTCCATTAACATGGATTCGGCTTTTCCATAATCACCGGAGTCGATAACTCGACCAATCTCCGAAGGAAGCGGCAATGCAAATGCGAATGCAGATGCCACCACGAGCAATAGAGTTAGAACCAGTTTTTTCATTATATGTCCTTTTAAGGTGTTTACTTTATACAGATTATACAGCACAAATTAGTCCGTGTCATTGGTTTTAGTGATTCCGGTATTATTATCAAGGGCTTGGCAACAGCCTTGTTGAATTCTAAATTCGATTTCACTATCACAATCATGTGCCCAGCTGTGCCTTCCAATTGATTCCATGCGACTTTGGAGATATTCGTATGCCCATTTGTAGGCGGCGGCCGCGGCAGCGTCTTTATTTTCAGAATTCATACTTGTGAGAATCATTGCGATCCAAAAAATTAGAATAAACCTCATGCCCGCCGGAATAATACCGGTAGTAGAATTGAAAGAATACCCATCTTCCGTCTACCAGTTCCACCGGCATGAACGCAAATTTCTTAACACCCTGCATCTTTCTTTCGCGGTCAGCGTCACGGTCGGTTTTTTGTTCTACGTATGTTTTACCAAAAATCATGTTGGTACAAATTCCACTAATGTAACGCTGCCACCAGTCTCTTCAATTTTTCTGCTGAAGCTTTCTAAGTGCGCCATGATGTCAACTTTACTTCCACCAGCTAAACCCATACCAATATATGGGAAACCAAACCTTGCAGTCGGGAATTGATAGGCGAGCTTTTCCAAAATTAGTTTGAATGCGGTATATTCAAACAGATCCTTATTTTCGCCCATTCTGTTGAAACCAAATTGTGTGTATGCATTCACAATAACAAATTTATTGGGGACAACCGCGTAGGTGTAGTTACCGAGCTTGCTATAAGCACCACGTTCGGTTTGTAGATCAGCTTCATAAGCCTCCGGGTAGGTTTCGCGGATCTCCTTAGCGATACCACTGCCCATAGTGCAGAAACAATTGCATCCTTGCACAATTACATCAAACTCACCGGCTTCGGCTAAGCGGAGTAAATTACCTTTTGTGTGTTTCATTTTGTTTTCCTTTTTTGCCATCATTTCGTAATAATACGCGAATTGAGCTCTTACGGCGGCCCGTGCCTGTTGAATGACAGGAAAATCTTTTGCTTTAATTGTCATTTATTCATCCCTGAAAGTTTCTTATACGCTAAATGTAGTCGATATATAGGAATCATTGCAATTGCAAACACAATCACACCAACTGCCCAAATAATTCCATAGACAATATCGCCATTCATTTTCCAGTGCAGATAGGCAACAAGACCGGTTGATCCAAAACCTATAAGCGTCAGGAAGAAGGTAATACCCAACACCCAGAAATCTACATGTTTTCTGTTCTTATTCAGCCAATTAGGTATTTTATTCATATAAATTGCATTAATCGGAAAACTCAACTCTTACACAGTATTTCTCTTTCCAGCTTTTGTACGCAACCTTTACAAATCCATCAGGTTTCTTTGCCTTCCTCATCTTCCTAAGATCACGGGCCAGTTCCCAGGCGGCAACTTTATCCACGAATAACTTGACATTAATAATCACGGCAACTACCACAATAATCATAGACGTAAGAATGCCGAGATCAGTAAAGAGAAATTGATGATAAATTAAACTAAAAATAACACCAAAAATTACATTCCAGAACATAAAACCAAGGAATGCAAGAAGCATTGCAGCAACACCAAGGATTAGCAGCCCGAGAAGCACCCTTCTTGTGTAACGGCAGATGTCCATGTCGTAATATTCGAGATCTCCGAGCATCGTGATTGAAGCTAACAGGTAGTGCCAGCTACCTTTTTTCATAATGAGAGATTTCATTTCTTACCTTTCAATTTATTAATAACTCTATCCATATCCATTAACTCCTTGCAGCTTCGTGGCATACCAATGCTACCAACCACAGCAAAACAGGTATCACACCGATAGCTGATACCACTGTCATGATCAAAGTATGCGGTACTACCACAAGGAAGCTCTACCGGTTTAAATTCCGCAGAGTTGTATTCAGTATCATTCATCCTCATACAATTACTCGTTGTCTTCTTCATACTCGCGACGTTCTTCCTTAATGATGTCCAGCACAGCATTAGAAAGTATTTCATAGGAAATG
>Ga0153916_10000992_pt1 | contig 19859 bp, 20 predicted proteins | sample Opewatmetagenome_FD_109642 | JGI IMG/M metagenome (GOLD analysis project Ga0153916, IMG submission 109642) | Freshwater wetland microbial communities from Ohio, USA - Open water 3 Core 3 Depth 4 metaG | ecosystem: Environmental > Aquatic > Freshwater > Wetlands | place: USA: Ohio, Lake Erie... | reverse complement strand
GGGCGAGGGCTTCCACCACGTCTGCTTCGAGGTGGCGAACCTGGCGGAGACGCTGCTCAAGCTTGAGATCTCCGGGCTGGAGCTGATCGACACGGCCGCGCGCCGCGGTGCCGAAGGCCCGGTCGCATTCATCCATCCGCGGGCGTGCCACGGCGTGCTGGTCGAGCTGATCGAGGCGCCAGGCGGACCGTCCTGGGAGATGCTCGGGTTCGAGGCGCCGGCAGCCCGGTAACCGACGCTGTCAGCCGGCCGTTCCCCCTCGAGCGGTCAGCGAAGCGACCAGGCGAACAGCACGTCGGGTTCGCGATCCGCCGCCCGGCAGAACGCCACCAGCCGGCCGGCAAGGTCCCTGATCCAGGGCTTCTCCTCGCGAGGGAGGGCGCCGAGCTCCTCCTCGATCAGGTCGATCGATCCGGCCGCGACCGCACCGATTGCACCGTCCTGAATGCGCGCGACAGCATCGATCCAGGCGGGATCGACGCGCTCGATCGTTCGACCGTTGCCGTCGTCCGGTCCGTCCAGCTCGATCCGTGCATCGAGGAAGTTGCCCGGGTCAGGGCTGCCAGTGACCCCGCGGATCGCCTCCGCGAACAGGTCGAGCCAGGTCGGGTCGAGGCCGCCACCCAGTGCCACGTGCGCCGCGAAGCGTCGCCGGTCGTCAAGTGCCTCCAGGTCGTCGAGCCCGAGGGCCAGCAGGATCTCCCTGGCCTGCCCCGCCACCAGGTCCATCAGGTGCGTCATGGCGAGGTTCGCTCAGTCGCGGTGACCGGCGTCGCGCAGCAGCGACGGCAATTCCAGGGGGGAGCTCGCGACCAGGAAACCCGCCGCCTCGAGCGCGGTAACCTTGGACGCTGCCGTCCCGGCCCCGCCCGAGATGATCGCCCCGGCATGGCCCATCCGCTTGCCTTCGGGGGCGGTTCGACCGGCGATGAACGCCACCTTGGGCAGGTCGCGGAGGTGCTCGGCGGCCCAGGCCGCGGCGGTCTCCTCAGCGGCGCCGCCGATCTCGCCGATCAGCACGACCGCGTCCGTGTCCTCGTCGGCCGCGAACAGCTGGAGGATGTCGAGGAAGTTCGTCCCGATGATCGGGTCGCCGCCGATGCCGATGCACGTCGACTGCCCCACGCCGGCGTCGGACATCGCCTGAACCGCCTCGTAGGTCAGCGTCCCGGAGCGGCTGACCACGCCGACCCGTCCCTGGCGGTGGATCGAGCCCGGAATGATTCCGACCTTGGCCGAGCCGGGCGAGGTGGCACCCGGACAGTTGGGTCCGATCAGCCGGGCACCAGCCCGCCGGACGACCTCGACGGCGGGGATCATGTCAAGGGCCGGGATCCCTTCGGTGATGCAGAAGATGGTGGCGATGCCGGCTGCCGCGGCCTCCATCACGGCGTCGGGAGCTCCGGCGGCGGGGACGAAGATGCAGGACGTGTTTGCGCCGGTCTGGCGAACCGCGTCGGCGACGGTGTCGAAGACGGGCACCGCGCCGTCGAGGGCCGTCTGGCCGCCCTTGCCGGGCGTGACCCCGGCAACGATCGGCGTGCCGTACTCGCGCATCTGGCGGCTGTGGAAGTCGCCCTCCCGACCGGTGATGCCCTGGACGACGAGGCGGGTGTCGGGCCCGACGAGGATGCTCATGCCGCGGCTCCTGCCTGGCGGGACGCGGCCACGGCCTTGGTGGCCGCCTCGTCGAGCGTGGTCGCGGTGGTCAATCGCGCTTGCTCGAGCAGGGCCGCCGCCTCGGCCGCATTGGTGCCGACGATGCGGACGATCATCGGCACGCCGCGCTCCTGGACCGCGCGCGCCTCGATCAGGCCGCGGGCGACCTCGTCGCCGCGGGTGATCCCGCCGAAGATGTTGACCAGGATGGCGTTGACCTTCGGGTCGGCCAGGATGATCCGCATGGCTGCCGCGACCCGGTCGGCCCGCGCCCCGCCGCCGATGTCGAGGAAGTTCGCCGGCTCGCCACCGGCGCGTTTGACCAGGTCCATGGTGGTCATCGCCAGGCCTGCGCCGTTGACCATGCAGCCGATCGTGCCGTCGAGCTTGATGAAGGTGAGTCCGGCCTCGCGCGCTTCACGGTCGGCCGGAGCCTCGTCGTCCGGATCGCGCAACGTTTCCAGGTCGGGGTGGCGCGGCAGCCCGGAGTCGTCCAGGGTGATCTTGGCGTCGAGGCAGACCAGGCGTTCCACGGTGGTGCCGGCCACGTCGGTCTCGCGGACGATCGCCAGCGGGTTGATCTCGACCAGGTCGGCGTCGTTGGCGAGCATGGTCGCCACGAGGCCCCTCGCGATCGCGACGGCCGCCTTGAGGTGGGCGCCGAGACCCATGGCGAACGCGAACTGGCGCGCCTGGAAGTCCAGCAAACCGAGGAGCGGGTCGGCATGGACCCGGACGATCGCCCCCGGGTTGGACGCGGCCACCTGTTCGATCTCCACGCCGCCCTCGGCTGAGCCCATCAGGAGGATCCTTCCGGCGGCTCTGTCGAGCACGGCGGACATGTAGAACTCCTTGACGATGTCGGCTGCCGCCGCGACGAGGACCTTGCGGACCGTGATGCCCTTGATGTCCATGCCCAGGATCGCACTCGCGATCAGCTCGGCCTGGTCGGGGAAGCCCGCCAGCTTGACGCCGCCGGCCTTGCCTCGACCGCCGACCAGCACCTGGGCCTTGATCACGACCTGCTGGGCGCCCCCGGCGAAGAATCGCTCGGCCGACAGTCGGGCCTCGTCGGCCGTGTGGGCGACCTCCCAGGCCGGGACGGGAAGGCCCTGCGCGAGCAAGAGCGACTTGGCGTCGGCTTCCTGGATCTTCACGTCGTTGGCGGCTCCGATTCGAGACGGCCGTGCATGGGGCCGGGACGGGTAATGCTAGCCCAGCCGCCGCCCGGCCACCCGGGGTCCGAGGCGGGTGGCTAGAATGGGCCCCATGGCCCACCGTGTGACTCTGATCCCCGGCGACGGCATCGGACCGGAGCTGGCGGAGGCAACCTGCCGCGTCCTTGACGCGACGGGCATCGGCTTCGAGTGGGAGACGGTCCAGGCGGGCGAGGCCGTCATCGCCGAATACGGCACGCCGCTTCCCGACAACGTGCTGGATTCCATTCGACGAACGAAGGTCGCGCTCAAGGGCCCGATCACCACTCCGGTCGGGGCGGGCTTCCGGAGCGTCAACGTGGCCCTGCGCCAGGCGCTCGGCCTGTACGCGAACCTGCGCCCGGCCCGCTCGATGAAGGGCCTCGTCACCCGGTACGAGGACGTCGACCTGGTGATCGTCCGGGAGAACACGGAGGATCTCTACGCCGGGATCGAGCACATGGTCGGGCCGGACGCCGCCGAGAGCATCAAGATCATCACGCGGGCGGCCTCGGAGCGGATCGCCCGATTCGCGTTCGAGTACGCCGTCGCCAACGACCGGCACCGGGTCACGGCCGTGCACAAGGCCAACATCATGAAGCTCTCCGACGGCCTCTTCTTGGAGTCGTGCCGCACCGTCGCGGCGGGCTACGAGGGTCGGATCGAGTTCGACGACCGGATCGTCGACAACATGTGCATGCAGCTCGTCCAGAAGCCCGAGCTCTACGACGTGCTGGTCCTGCCCAACCTGTACGGCGACATCATCAGCGACCTGTGCGCCGGCCTGGTCGGCGGTCTTGGCGTGGCGCCCGGCGCCAACATCGGGACGGATGCGGCGGTGTTCGAGCCGGTCCACGGCTCGGCGCCGAAGTATGCCGGCATGGACAAGGCCAATCCCACGGCCCTGATCCTGTCGGCTGCCCTGATGCTCCGCCACCTCGGCCACCCCGATCACGCGAAGCGGGTGGAGACGGCCGTGCGCGACGTCATCGCCGAGGGCCGGACCGTCACCTACGACCTGGGCGGGACAACCGGCACGGCGGGCTTCGCCGACGCGATCATCGCCCGCTTGGCCGCCTGATGCTGCTTCGCTATCGCGGTGGAATCGGGATGCTCGCCTGGGCATTCCACCGCATCTCGGGCGTCGCGATCTGGGCCTTCGTCATCCTCCATGTGGTCGACATCTACCTGGTCGGCGGCAACCCCAAGGCCTACGACGAGCTGCTGGCGATCTATGCCAGCCCGATCGGCCGGGTGCTCGAGGCGCTCCTCGGCGCCGCCCTCCTGTATCACGCCCTGAACGGACTACGGATCATCGTGATGGACTTCTGGCCGTCGCTGACGCGCTACCAGCGGCAGATGTGGCTGACCAACTGGGTGATCTTCGCCGTCCTCGGGGTCATCGTCTCGTACTTCATCTTCAAGCCACTGTGGGGCGGTTGAGATGACCCGCTCGGCCTACCGCAGGGCGAAGCCGCAGGGCGGCGGATTCGAGCTCGCGGTCTGGTACCTGATGCGGCTGACCGGGGTCGCCCTGTTCGTGCTGGCCCTGACCCACTACCTGATCCTGCACGTCCTGTACGACCCGGCCCTCCAGAACGCCGATTTCATCACCACCGTTCGCTGGAGCAGCCTGTTCTGGCGGGCGTTCGATTGGACCCTGCTGATGATGGTGCTCTTCCACGCCTTCATGGGTGTTCGCACGGTCATCGGCGACTACACCCATGGCGGTGTCCGGGCGGCCCTGACGATGGGGCTTTACCTGCTGGCGATCGGCCTGTTCGTGATGGGCACCGTGGTGGTCCTCACCCTCCCGACCGTCGTCCCGGCCGGCTGACACGCCCATGCAGATCGACCATGACGCCCTGATCGTGGGAGCTGGCGGGGCCGGACTCTGGGCGGCGGTCGAGCTCGCACGGGCCGGCGTGGACGCCGCGGTCCTCACCAAGCTCTACCCGACTCGCTCCCACACGGGTGCCGCGCAGGGCGGTGTGTGCGCCGCACTCGGGAACCTCGAAGAGGACCACTGGGAGTGGCACATGTTCGACACGATCAAGGGCGGTGACTACCTCACCGACCAGGACGTGGCCGAGGTGCTGGCCCGCGAGGCAATCGAGACCGTGATCGAGCTCGAGCACATGGGCCTGCCGTTCAACCGAACGCCCGAAGGCAAGATCGACCAGCGACGGTTCGGCGGGCATACCAGGAACTTTGGAGAGGGGCCGGTTCGCCGGGCCTGCTTCGCCGCCGACCGGACCGGTCACATGATCCTGCAGACCCTCTACCAGCAGGCCATCAAGTACGGCGTCAAGTTCTACGACGAGTACCACGTCGTGGACCTGCTGGCCGAGGGCGGCGACCTCGGGTCCGGCGGCCGGTCGGCGGGCGTCGTGGCCTATCGAATCGCCGACGGCGAGCTGCACACGTTCCGCTCCAAGGCGGTCCTGCTGGCGACCGGCGGCTTCGGCCGGATGTTCCGGATCACCTCGAACGCGTGGAGCCTGACCGGCGACGGCGTCTCGCTGGCCTACCGCCACGGCGTGCCGATGGAGGACATGGAGTTCTACCAGTTCCACCCGACCGGGATCGTCGGGCTCGGGATCCTGCTCTCGGAGGCGGCCCGCGGCGAGGGCGGCTACCTGCTCGACAACGACGGCCACCGGTTCATGGACCGCTACGCGCCAAAGCTGATGGAGCTGGCACCGCGGGACATGGTCAGCCGCGCCATGTACCAGGAGATCCGGGCGGGGCGGGGGATCGATGGCAAGGACTACGTGTACCTCGACCTGCGTCACCTCGGGCGCAAGCTGATCGAGGAGAAGCTGCCGGACATCACCGAGTTCGCCCGCGTCTACCAGGGCGTCGAGCCGATCACCGAGCCGGTGCCGGTCCAGCCGACCGCCCACTACGCGATGGGCGGCATCCCGACTGACATCTCGACGCGGGTCATCCGCGATGCGGCCAATACGGTCGTCCCAGGGCTGTACGCGGCCGGCGAATGTGCCTGCGTCAGCGTCCACGGGGCAAACCGGCTGGGCACCAACTCGCTGGTCGACCTGCTCGTCTTTGGTCGTCGAGCCGGGCGGCAGATGGCCGCCGACATCGGCGGCGTCGGGTTCGCCGACCTGCCGGCCGACGCCGCGGCGCCCGTCCGCGATGAGATCGAGGCCCTCCGCGGCCGGCGGACCGGCGAGAGCTCGGCCAGTATCCGGCGCGACCTGGCGGACGTGATGATGGACAACGTGGGCGTCTACCGCGACGAGGCCCTCCTGACCGAGGCGCTTCGCCAGGTACGTGCGCTCAGCGAGCGCTATGCGCGCGCGTCGGTCCAGGACAAGGGCAAGACCTTCAACACGGACCTGCTCGAGGCGCGCGAGGTCGGCTACCTGCTCGACTGCGCCGAGACGACGGTGGTCTCGGCGCTGGCGCGCAAGGAGAGCCGGGGAGCGCATGCCCGCGAGGATTACCCCGAGCGTGACGACGTCAACTTCCTGACCCACACGCTGGCGACGCGAGCTGAGGGCGGACCGACGCTCTCGTACAAGCCGGTCACGATCACCCGCTTCGAACCGAAGCCCCGGGTCTACTGAGGCAGGCTGGACGAGCATGCAGGTCGACCTTCGGATCCTCCGCTACGACCCCGAGCGCGACGAGCGGCCGCATTGGGAGTCGTATTCGGTGGAGGCCGACCCCAAGCTCGATCGCGTCCTGGACCTGCTCCACCGCGTGAAGTGGGAGCAGGATGGAACACTGACGTTCCGTCGCTCCTGCGCGCATGGCGTGTGCGGCTCCGACGCGATGCTCATCAACGGGCGCAACCGTCTCGCCTGCAAGCTCCGGGTGGAGCAGCTCGGCAGTCGCCGGATCAGCGTCGCACCGCTGCCGGGCCTGCCGGTCGTGAAGGACCTGGTCGTCGACATGGACGGCTTCTTCGACAAGCTGCGGAGCGTCCAGCCGTTCCTGATCAACGAGGGACCGGCGCCCGAGCGGGAGCGGATCCAGTCGCCGGCCGATCGGGCGGTCTACGACGACACGACCAAGTGCATCCTGTGCGCGGCGTGCACGACGTCGTGCCCGTCGTTCTGGGCGCAGCCCTCGTACGTCGGGCCGGCGGCGATCGTCGCCGCCCACCGGTTCATCTTCGATTCGCGCGACCAGGGTGGCGACGAGCGACTCGAGATCCTGGCCGACAAGGATGGCGTCTGGCGCTGCCGGACGATCTTCAACTGCACCGACGCCTGTCCGCGCGGCATCAAGATCACCCAGGCGATCCTCGAGGTCAGCGCGGCGATCGTGGAGCGAGGGGTCTGAGCGCGTCGCTCTTCCCGGAGCTGGATGCGCCCGCCATCGATGGCGGCAACCGGCCCGGATTCCTGATCCGAACCGATGGCGCGGCACGCGGAAACCCCGGCCCGGCGTCGCTCGGTGCGGCGTTGTACGACCTCCGACGCTCAGACGCGCGCGACCCACGAGCGCAACCGGACGCGTCGATTTCGGAGTACCTCGGGATCCAGACCAACAACGTCGCCGAATACACCGGGACGCTGCGCGCACTTGGCCTCGCCCGCGAGCTCGGAGCCCGCGAAGTCGAGCTGCTCCTGGATTCGAAGCTGATCGTGGAGCAGCTCACGGGCCGCTGGCGGGTCAAGGACGCCAAGCTGATCCCGCTCTGGGCCGACTGCCGACGGACGCTCGCCGGGTTCGAGCGCTGGAGCGCGACCCACGTGCCGCGCGCCCAGAATTCCGTGGCGGATTCGCTGGCCAATCAGGCGATCGACCGGGTCACTGCCGGGGGTCCGCCGGTCGTGGTCACGCGCCCATCGAAGTAGGCGCCCTCCCGCGCCGGAGGGGGTCTTGCGTTCGGTCGGATAGACTGGGATGGTCAGCGAGGCGGTCGGATGGTCGCGCACCGACCGACGGGGCAACCCGATTGCCGGTGTGAGGAAAGTCCGAGCTCCTCAGCGCAGGGTGGCGGGTAACGCCCGCCCGCCGCAAGGCGAGGACCAGTGCCACAGTGACGATGCCGTCGCCCGGCGCGAGTCGGTCGACGGAGTGAAACGGGCAAACTCCACCCGGAGCAAGGCCAAATAGGAGGGCGCAACCCGTCGACGGGTGACCGTCGGTGGGGGAGAGGTGCGCTGCCCAGCCCTCGGGTCGGCCGCATGAGCCGTCGGGCGACCGGCGGCCCCAGATGGATGGCCATCCCCGCAGCGCCGTGAGGCGGAGCGGGACAGAACTCGGCTTACAGACCGCCTCGCTGACGTCATCGCCCGGCAGGCGGGCCATCCCCGCGTTGTCGGCTGCGCGCGCTCGCTCACGCACTTCGCAGTGCGCTCGCTCACGTCCTGCCTCCGCCTCGGGCTGACCTCGCCGACCGGGCGATCGGTTACGTGTCAGTCTTCGTCGGGGCGGAAGATGTGGGGCGCGGAGCAGGCGTTGCAGACGGGCGAGGCCGCCTCGAGGTCGCCGAGCGGGATCGGAACCTTGCGATCGGGGTAGAGGCACTCCACGTCGTAGACCCGCTCGCTGCCGATCTCGACGTTGATCAGCCGCCGAAACGTGCAGCGCTTGATCCGGTGCGGCGCCAGGTGGAAGGCGTCGGGCTGCGCGGCGATGACCGGTAGCGGGAGGGCCATGAGCTCCTGTGTTGTGCCTCGCTGACGGTCGATCGGACGATCCGCCCGATCGATGGGGCCGGAGCCTAGCATCGGGCGCAAGGCCACGGCAACACACGAAAGGTACTAGACTCCCCGCCGTTCCACTTATGCCAATGGAGGGTGCGTGCCCGAGGACTCCGTCGACGGCATGCGGGGCCGGCCCGATTCGGTCACGCCACGGAGCCGTTCCAACCGGACGGTGACGCCGGCAATTGCCGGTGCGCTCGTCGTCCTGGCCGCCTCGTTCGCCCTGTCGGTCGCCTTTGTGCTGGCCAATGGTGGGCTCGATCTTCCGGCCGCCGAGCGTCCGGCGGGCTCCGGCGATGTCGCCGGAGTAGCCCCATCCGTCACCGCATCACTCCCGACGGAGGCCACCGAAGCCCCGACGAGCAGCGCGGCGCCGCCCTCGAGCGACACGCCAGGGACGCCGGCCCCGGGCGCCCCAGCGGCGGTGCCAACGGCCGCAGCGCCGACGAGCGCGGTGACGCCCCGTCCCTCCTCGAATCGATATGACCTGCTGACCGCCTGCCCGGGCACGCCGGATTGCTGGGTCTACGTCGTGCGCCAGGGCGACAACCTGTTCAGCATCGCCAGGTACTTCGGCGTGCCCCTCGACGTGGTCCAGGAGCGCAACCCGTGGACGGCGACCACCCAGCTCGTGGCCGGCCAGAAGCTGCTCCTCCCGCCGCCGACGAGGTAGCGACGGGCGCGGCTGGGGGCTGCCGCCAGTCAGGCCTGTTGAGGGGCGGTCGAGCGTTGCCGGCCGGACGTGAGTGCGCGGCGGGTCTGATCCCCTCATTCAGTGACCCACAGACTCGCTGAGAACGACGGTGCGCTTCTGACGTCGGAGATCGCGCCGGCCGGTCCCGTCGCGAGCGTGCCTCGCCGGCTGGATGCCGCCGCATCGACCGCGAACCAGAGCCTGAGTCTCGATGTCGGCCTCGTGTAGTCCCCGGGGCGATATTTGAGGGGCAGTGCGCCCGCGCCTGCGCCCGGCCCTGGCCGCCAACCCCACCCGGCCCCACCGCCGCCATCGCCCGCCCGAGTGCGAAATCGTCCTTGACGGGGTGACATCGCGCGGTAGAATGCAGCGAAGTGGCGCAAAGTGGTGAGAAGTGGGGAAACCCACGGTACCGACCCACCCAATCCGGCCACCCATCACAGGGGTAGACCCGACAGGTGTTCACCGGCGAGTACCGGCACACGGTGGACGGCAAGGGACGGATCGCCGTGCCCGTGAAGTTCCGTGTGCAGCTCGACCCCGGATCGATGGTCTCGGGCTGGCTGGACGACTGCCTGGCGATCCACCCCAAGGCCGGCTGGGACGCCCTCGCCACGAAGGTCGCCGCGCTCCCGATCACCGACCAGAAGTCGCGCCTCTTCCAGCGATTCGTCTTCTCGCAGGCCATCGAGGCCGAGATGGATCGACAGGGGAGGCTCCTGCTCCCTGCCTACCTGCGCGAGTCGATCGGCCTCGGCACGGATGCCGTTGTCGTCGGATCGCGCGATCACGCGGAGATCTGGGCGCCCGATCGCTGGGATTCGTACCGGCGGGCGCTCGAGGACCCGCAGGAGCTGGCCAAGGCCTTCGAAGGGCTGGGGATCTAGCTCCGACCACATGCGCTTCCAGGATCCGCTCGGGATCCGATTCGTCCGGGATGGAGGAGTGATGTACGAAGGGCACCTGCCGGTGCTGGTGGAGGAGGTCCTCGAGATGCTCGCACCTGCCCCCGGCAGCCTTCACATCGACGCCACCCTTGGCGGCGGTGGGCACACCGAGCGGATTCTGGAGGCGGCCAATCCCGACGGCCGCCTCCTTGGCCTCGACGCGGATCCGGCCGCGATCGCGCGAGTCGAGGCACGACTCCACCCACGCTTCGGCGACCGCCTGGTCCTGCGCCAGGCGAACTTCCGAGAGCTCGCCGCCGTCGCGCCAGCCGCCGGCTTCGGTGCCGTGGACGGCTGCCTCTTCGACCTCGGGCTGTCCAGCTTCCAGCTCGCCGACCGCGACCGTGGCTTCGGCTTCCGGACCGGCGGCCCTCTGGACATGCGCTTCGATCCGAGTCGAGGTGTCCCCGCTGCCGAGCTGCTGGCAACCCTCGACGTTGACGAGCTGACCGCGCTCTTTCGCCGCTACGGCGAGGAACCGAAGGCAGGCCGGATCGCCCGGGCGATCGTGGATGCTCGTCGGGGCGCCCCGATCGCCAGCGCCGAGGAGCTGGCGGCCCTGATCGAGCAGGTCGTGCCGCCCAATCCGCGGCTTCCTCGTCGAACGCACCCGGCAACGCGCGTGTTCCAGGCGCTCCGTATTGCGGTCAACGAGGAGCTCGACGCCCTCGAGGCCGGGCTGCACGCCGCCGTCGACCTGCTTCGGCCGGGCGGCCGCCTGGTCGTCCTCAGCTACCACTCGCTCGAGGACCGGATCGTCAAGCGTTTCTTCCAGGCGGAGCGGCGCGGCTGCGTCTGCCCGCCGGAGGTTCCGGTCTGCGTCTGCGGCCGGAACCCGCGGCTGCGTCTCGTGACCCGCCGGTCGGTGACGCCGAGCACCGCCGAGATCGTCGCCAACCCCCGAGCTCGGAGCGCCCGATTGCGGGCGGCCGAGCGGCTCGCCGCCTAGCCCAGGTCGTCAACGAAGGGAGGAGTCTCGTGAGCAAGCGTCACCAGTCCAGTCGTCGCAAGACCTACGGTCGTCGCCAGCACGAGGTGCGCGAGCGGCAGGACCGGGGCCACCACAGCGAAGGCCTGGAGTTCGACCTGAGCGACTGGGGCTCCGTGGCCCAGGCTGACCCGTTCGCCTTCCTGGACCCGCGCAGCCCACGCGTCCGGTTCGCGCTGGGCGACTGACGCCATGGCTGTCTACGAGGGCGCTCGCCCGCGCAACATCCTGCTGCCCCGTCGACCGCGGATCGCCGAAGGTCCGGGGCTCGGTCGGCGACGGGTTCGGGGCGCGGTACGGTCCGGCCAGCGGACCGATCGGCTCGGGCTGATCCTGGGCTCCATCGTGGTCGCCTTCATGCTCGCCTTCTTCTCCCTGGCCCAGCAGGTCCGGGTCTCGGCCACCGGTCTCGACATCGGCCGCCTGTCGCTCGAACGACAGCGCCTGGATGCCCAGGCCGAGGATGTGCGGTCGGATCTGAACCGGTTGGGTCGGGAGCCGGCGATTCGCAAGATGGCGATCGACGACGGTCTCGGCCAGCTCGCAGAGCCGATCGTCCTGCCGGCCCGCTAGGCGATCGACCGACCGATGCCCGGCCGGACCGATTCGCGCGTTCGCCTGCTCGCCCTCCTGTGCGTCTTCCTGGTCGGCGCGCTGGCGCTTGGCGCGCGGTCCGCCTACTGGCAGGTCGTGGATCACGAGCGGCTGGTCACCGAGGCCGCCGACCAGACCAGCGTCACGATCGAGACGCCCAGCCAGCGCGGCGACATCTATGACCGCACCGGCACCGTCGTCCTGGCGACCACCGTCCAGCGCGCGCGCCTGGTCGCAGCGCCCGACCAGCTGACCCCCGATCAGCGACGGGCGACCGTCGCCGAGCTGGCGCAGCTGCTCGGACTGGACGACGCCGCGGCGATCGCCCTGCGCGACAAGCTCGCTTCGAAGAGCCGGTACCTGATCATCCAGCACGGGATCGAGCGCCAGCTGGCCGACCGGCTCCAGGCGGCGATCGACAATGGCCGCGTCTTCGGCCTCTCGCTGGAGCCGGAGCCGGAGCGGGTCTACCCGCAACCGGGCGGTGGCCCCGGGACGACGCTCGCGGCTCACCTGCTGGGATTCGTCAACCGCGACGGCGTGGGCCAGTACGGCGTCGAGCAGCAGTACCAGGCGGCCCTCGGCGGCTCGCCCCGGGTGGTCGTCGCCCAGCGTGACGCGACCGGACGCCCGATTCTCGAAAACGCCGACGTCAGCAGCCCGGGCGAGCCCGGCACGGACCTCCGCCTGACCATCGACGCCGGCCTCCAGCTCAGCGTGGAGCAGGAGCTCCTGGCGGCATGGATCGCCGACAAGGCCAAGCGGGTGTCGGCCGTGGTGATGGATCCGTACACGGGCGAGGTGTACGCGATGGCCAGCTACCCGTCATTCGATGCCAACGACTACAAGGCGATCGCGGCGACCGATCCATCGCGCTTCATCAACCCTCTGGTATCCAGCGTCTACGAGCCGGGATCGGTCTTCAAGATGATGACCGCGGCGGCGGCGCTCGAGGCCGGCACCGTCACCCCCTACACCATGATCAAGGACACCGGCTCGCTCCGCCTGGACGGCGGCCGGACCAAGATCGACGACGCCGACCGCAAGGGGATGGGCTGGATGACCTTCCAGGACGGCGTGGCCTTCTCGCGCAATGTGGTGGCCGCCAAGGTGGCGCTCGGTCTCGGCAAGAGCACGCGGGCGTCGGCAACCACGCTGTACGACATGTGGACGCGCCTGGGTTACGGCAAGCCGACCGGGATCGACGTGGCGGGCGAGGTGTCGGGCATCGTGCGCGACCCGGCGATCACGCCGTGGCGCGAGATCGACCTGGCCAACGGGGCCTTCGGCCAGGGCGTGGCGGTCACCCCGATCCAGCTCGCCGCCGCCTACGCCGCTGAGATGAACGGCGGACTGCAGGTCCATCCGCATGTCGTCAAGGGGATTGGGAACGACGACGTACCGATCGCACCGGGCGCACAGCTGGTCAACGGCTCGCTCTCCAAGACGCTGGTCAAGATGATGCGGCACGTCATCGACATCGTGCCCTTCTATCACGATCGGACGATCGTCCCGGGCTACGACGTCGGCGGCAAGACCGGCACCGCGCAGATCTGGGATCCGAAGGCCAATCACGGCCAGGGAGCCTGGAAACGCAACCTCTTCAACTACTCGTTCGTCGGCTACATCGGCCGCGAAACCGGTATCCCGGACCTGGTCGTGGCCATCCAGATCGAGGAGGGTACGCCCCCGGTAGCCAGGGTAGGCCACCTGGCGATGCCGGTCATGCCGTTCGAGCTGTTCCGTCGGATCGCGACCGACGGGATCACCACGCCGGACCTGCTGGCAGACCGACCGGTCACGCCGGCAATGATCTCCGACCGGTGACGCCACCCTGTGCGACACTGGCCCCCGTGACCGACGTCGATCCGTCGACCCTGGCGCCGGGGGTAGCCGACACGCCCTCGCTCAGCTCCGACGAGCTGACCCGCCTGACCGGGGGCCGCCTGCTCGCCCGCTCGAATCGACCCATCCGCGGTGCCGCCGTCGATTCGCGCGTCGTCCGGCCGGGCGAGGTGTTCGTGGCCCTCCCCGGGGAGCGGACCGACGGTCATGCGTTCATCGGCGAGGCCGTCGCCCGAGGCGCCGCGGCGCTGCTCGTCACCCGTCCGGTGCCCGATCCGAGCGCCCTCGGCGACCTGACCGTGGTCCGCGTCGCGGACGCCCTCGCCGCGCTCGGTGCGCTGGCCGCCGGCTGGCGACGCCGCTTCCATCCGCTGGTCGTGGGCGTGACCGGGAGCATCGCCAAGACCTCGACCAAGGAGGCGATCGCCGCCGTTCTCGGCAGCCGGTTCAGGACGCTTCGCAGCGAGGGCAATCAGAACAACGAGATCGGCCTGCCGCTGACGCTGCTGCGCCTCGGCCCGGAACACGAGGCGGCCGTGCTCGAGATGGGCATGTACGTCGGCGGCGAGATCGCCGATCTGGCGCGGATGGCCAAGCCGAGCATCGGCGTGGTGACCGCCGTCCAGCCGGTCCACCTGGCCCGAATCGGTTCGCTCCGGGCGATCGAGGCGGCCAAGGGCGAGCTGCTCGAGGCCCTGCCGCCAGACGGCCGGGCGATCCTCAATGCGGATGACCCGATCGTGCGCCGAATGGGGCGTCGCTCCGCGGCGAGGTCGATGACCTACGGATTCGCCGGCGACGCGGACGTCGGCGCCGAAGCCGTCGAGTCGGCCGGGCTGGCCGGCATGCGGTTCGTCCTGCGGACGAATGTCGGCCGCCACGCGGTGTCGATCCCGACGCTCGGCCGCCTCTCCGTCCACAACGCCCTGGCCGGTGCCGCCGTGGGCCGAGTTGCCGGGTTGTCGCTCGAGGCCATCGCCGCCGGACTGGGTTCGGGCTGGTCTGCGCCGCACCGGGTGCAGCTCGTCCGGGCGGGAGCGGTGACGCTCGTCGACGACACCTACAACGCCTCGCCTCGATCGGTCGTCGCGGCACTGGACCTGTTGACCGGGCTGCCCGGCCGGCACGGCGCGGTCCTCGGCGAGATGCTCGAGCTCGGTGACGCCAGCAGCGAGGGGCACCGGGTGGTCGGCGAGGCGGCCGCCCGCACCACCGACTGGCTGGTGGTCGTGGGCCAGGCGGCGGCGGGGATCGCCGAGGGCGCCCTGGCAGCCGGCATGGAACCGGCGCGCGTCGCGCTCGTCGCGGATGTCGATGCCGCATTGGAGCACCTGCCGCCTCGATTGCGCGATGGTGACGTCGTGCTGCTCAAGGCCTCGCGTGGCATCGGTCTCGAACGGGTCGTGGAAGGGCTCGTGCCGAGGGCGGAGCGGCGGCCCGGCCGATGACGGTCGAGCTGATCCAGGGGCTCCTCCTCGCATTCGCGATCGTCGTGATCCTGATGGCGCCGTACATCCGGCTGCTCCACGCCCTCGGCTTCGGCAAGCGGATCCGCCGGGAAGGCCCCGAGAGCCACTACATCAAGGAAGGCACGCCCACCATGGGCGGCCTGCTCATCGTCGCGGTCGTGCTCGGGATCTACTTCTTCCTGCGCAGCCAGCCCGACGCCTCCACCTTCGCGCCGATCGCCGCCCTGGCGGCGGTCGGACTGCTGGGCGCCTTCGATGACTATCTGAACGCGCGCACCGGGGAGGGGATCCGGGCCCGCCAGAAGCTCATCTGGTTGACCGCCGTCGCGTTCGTGGCGGCCTGGCAGATCCAGAACACCTACGACATCACCGCGATCGCGGTGCCGTTCGTCGGCGCGGTCTCGATCGATCCGCGGGTCTACGTGCTGTTTGCCGCGTTCGCCATCATCGCCGCGGCCAACGGGGTGAACATCACCGACGGCCTCGACGGCCTGTCCGGCGGGACGGTGGCGATCGCCTTCGTCGCCTACATGCTGATCGCCCTGCTGAACGAACCGCAGCAGCAGAACCTGGCCCTGCTGTGCGCGCTGATCGTCGGTGCGCTGCTCGGCTTCCTCTGGTTCAACGTGCACCCCGCCCAGATCTTCATCGGCGACTCGGGCGCCCTTTCGCTGGGGGCAACGCTCGCGGTCACGGCGCTGATCACCGGCCAGATCCTGGTGCTGCCGCTGATCGGGATCATCTTCGTGATCGAGACGTCGTCGGTGATCCTCCAGATCGCCTGGTTCCGGGTCAGCAACGGCCGGCGCCTCTTCCGGATGAGCCCGATCCACCACCACTTCGAGCTTGGTGGCTGGGACGAGGAGAAGATCACGATCCGCTTCTGGATCGTGGCGATCCTGGCGGCGCTGCTCGGGGTCACGCTCTTCCTGGCTTCGCTGGACCGGCTCCGGTGATCGAGGTGAGCCGTTCCGCGAGCCCGCTCGATCTCGATGCGCTCGACATGGCGGCCGTTCGAGCCGGCGTCCTCCGCGATCGGGCGGTCACCGTGCTCGGGCTGGCCCGGAGCGGGATGGCGCTGACGCGGTTCCTGGCCGACGCCGGCGCCCGCGTGACGGTCTACGACGGCCGGCCGGCCGACGACCTGGCCGACGCGGTCCGAGCCCTGGGCGAACGTCCGGTGACCCTGCGGCTCGGCCCGGACGTCGATCCCGCCGCAGCGTGGGCGGACGCGGACCTGGTCGCCACGTCGCCCTCGATCAGCCCGGACTACCCGACCACCGAACCGCGTCTTCGTGCGGCGCTGCAGGCACTCCGGTCGGCTCGGTCGAGCGAACCTTCGGCGCCCGCGCTGGTCTCGGAGGCCGACCTCTTCCTGCGACTCTGCCCGGCACCGACGATCGGGGTCACCGGCACCAAGGGCAAGACCACGACGGCGTCGCTGGCCGCGGCCATCCTCGCCGGCGATCCATCGCATCCGGCGGTGCTGGGCGGGAACATCGGCATCCCGCTCGTCGAACGGCTGCCGGAGTTGACGGGCCACCATCGGGTGGTCATCGAGCTGTCCGAGCTGCAGTTGCCGACGCTGTCGCGTGGCACCACGGTCGCGGTCTACACGAACGTCAGCTCGGACCACCTCGACCGCCACGGATCGCTCGAGGCGTACCGGCGGGTCAAGCGCCGGCTGGCGGAGCTGGTGGATCCGGACGGGGCGCTGGTGCTGAATGCCGAGGATCCGGTCGTGACCGGGTACGCCGGCCTCGGTGCGACGCCATCGGTGCTGTATCGCCGCGAACGACCGATGGCCGGCGGGCTTGGCGTGGCCGACGGCTGGATCGTGGCGGCCGGCGTGGAGCGCCTGCCGATCGCCGGCGGAGGGGTCGCCGCGACTGGGCCTGGCGGCCGGATCATGCCGACCGCCGAGCTGGCGATCCCGGGCGCCCACAACGTCTCCAACGCGTTGGCCGCCGTCGCCGTGGGCCTCCTGTTCGGCGTCGCGCCGGACGCGATTCGCGAGGCGGCCGCCTCGTTCACCGGGGTCGAGCACCGGCTCGAGCTGGTGGCGCTGATCGATGGCGTCCGCTTCGTGAACGACTCACAGGGAACCCAGCCCGACGCGGTGATCGCGGCCCTGCGCGCCTTCGACGGGCCGATCGTCCTGATCGCCGGTGGTCGGGACAAGGGGATCGACCTGAGCTCGCTCGCGCCGGTGGTGGCCGAGCGAGCCGTCGCCGCCGTCCTGATCGGCGAGAGCGGCCCGAGCCTGGGTGTCACCTTCAGGTCGGCCGGCCTCGGCCGCACGGAACGGGCAGCGGATCTCGACGACGCGGTCCGTCGCGCCGACGCGATCGCCCGCGAGGCGCTCGCGCCCTCGGGCGGGGAACGTCCCGGTTCCGTCCCTGGACCGGCAACCGTGCTGTTGAGCCCGGCCGCAGCGAGCTTCGACATGTTCACCGACTACGCCGCGCGTGGCCGGGCGTTCAAGGCGGCCGTCGCGGCGCTGGCCGCCGCACATCGATCGAGGGGAGGCGAAGGATGAACCTGGCGCCGTCCATTCCGCGCCTTGGGCGACCCGGCTCCGAGGTCGAACCAGTCTCCGTCGAGCGCGCGATGGTGAACCGGACGCCGGTCAAGAGCCGCGCCGGCGCGGTGCGCCGCGAGCGTCACCAGGCCGACTACGTGATCCTGGTCGTCGTCGTCGCCCTGACCGCCCTCGGCATCCTGATGGTCTACTCGTCGTCCGCGCTCAAGGGCTACCTGTCGCAGGACGCCGACACCTTCGCGACGGTCGGACCGCAGATCCAGTGGGCGATCCTCGGGATGCTGTCGATGGCCGTGATGATGCGGATCGACTATCGGTACCTGCGCCTCGTATCGGTGCCGTTCTACTTCGTGGCGATCGGCCTGCTGGTGCTGGTGTTCGTGCCCCAGCTCAACATCGTGGTCGGAGGCTCGGCCCGCTGGCTCAAGCTCGGCCCGCTGCCGGCGATCCATCCGGCCGAGATCGCCAAGCTCGTCCTGGTCATCTACCTCGCCCACTGGCTGGCCAAGCGCGGCGGCCGGATCCGCGGCTTCTGGTCCGGGACCGTCCCGTTCCTGCTCATCGTCGCGCCGATCATCGCCCTGGTCTTCAAGGAGCCGGACCTGGGCACGACCGGGGTCATCACCGTGACCGTCTTCACGATGTTCTTCGTGGCCGGCGCCAACCTCGTCCATCTCGCCGTGATGGGCGCCGGTGCCCTCATGGCGATGATCGTGGTCGGTCTGCGCGGCTACCAGCTGGATCGGATCCGGGTCTGGCAGGATCCCTGGCTGGACCGCCTGGGCGAGGGCTTCCACACGGTGCAGGGGCTGCTGGCCCTGGGCGTGGGCGGCCTGTTCGGGACGGGTCTCGGGGCGAGCAAGGTGTTCGTCCCGAACGCCTTCAACGACTTCATCTTCGCCGAGGTCGGACAGGAGTTCGGCCTCCTCGGATCCGTCGTCGTGATCGGGCTCTTCCTGATCCTGGCGTACTCTGGCGTGCGGATCGCGCTGGCGGCGCCCGATACGTTCGGGGCGCTGCTGGCCGCCGGCATCACCGCCTGGCTGTGCCTCCAGGCGTTCCTCAACATCGGGGTGGTGGTCGCGCTGCTGCCGATCACCGGGATCACGCTGCCGTTCATCAGTGCCGGCGGCTCATCGCTCATCATCAGCTTCGCGGCCGTCGGGATCCTCCTGTCGATCTCCCGCGAAACGGTACAGAAGGGGACATGGAACGAGGATGCGACTGCTGATCGCGGCCGGCGGGACGGGCGGACACATCTACCCGGCGCTCGCCGTCGCACGGTCGCTGCGCGCCCGTCCTGACGGGCCGACGCTGCACTGGCTCGGCGGGCACCGGGGCCTGGAGGCGAGCCTCGTCCCGGCCGCCGGCATCGAGCTGACCCGGCTGGCGGCGCGCTCGCTGCGAACGACGGACGCGGACGTCCACGCCATCCTCGACCCGCTCCGGCTGGGGCTGTCGGTCCCGCAGGCGGCGATGGTCCTCGGCCGCCAGCGCCCGGCCGCGATCTTCACGACCGGTGGCTACGTGGCCGTGCCCGTCCTGCTGGCCGCCGCTCCGCTCGGCATCCCGGTCGTGCTCTGGGACGGCAACGTGATCCCCGGCCGCGCGGTCCGGGCGACGGCCAGGCTCGCTCGCGTGCTGGCGGTCTCGTTCGAGGCGACGTGCCGTGCGCTGGGGGCGGCGGGGCCGGGTCGGCCATGCTTCGTCACGGGCACCCCGATCCGGGACGTCCGCGACGTCGACCGCGAGGCCGCGCGGCGCCGCCTCGACATCGAACCCGCCGAGCGGGTCCTGCTGATCTTCGGCGGGTCGCAGACGGTGCGCCGCTTCAACGCGGCGGTCGCGGAGGCGTTGCCGCGGCTCGTCGAGCGAGTCACGGTCGTCCACGTCGCCGGCGAGGAGGGCTACGCGGCGGCGCTTGCCGGGCGGGAGGGCCTGCCCGATGCGCAGCGCCACCGATACCGGCCCTATCCGTTCCTGCGCGACGACATGCTCACCGCCCTGGCGGCCGCTGACCTGGTGGTGGGTCGCGCCGGATCATCGACCCTGGCCGAGGCGACGGCGCTGGGATTGCCGATGATCGTGGTTCCCTATCCGCACGCCGCCGGTCACCAGCGCGCCAATGCCGCCAGCCTGGTCGAGGCCGGCGCCGCACGGCTGGTCGACGACGCGGCGTTCGATGCGGCCGCCCTGCTCGACGCCGCGGCGCTGCTCGACGATCCCGCCGCCCACGTGGCG
>Ga0153916_10000991_pt1 | contig 19861 bp, 16 predicted proteins | sample Opewatmetagenome_FD_109642 | JGI IMG/M metagenome (GOLD analysis project Ga0153916, IMG submission 109642) | Freshwater wetland microbial communities from Ohio, USA - Open water 3 Core 3 Depth 4 metaG | ecosystem: Environmental > Aquatic > Freshwater > Wetlands | place: USA: Ohio, Lake Erie... | reverse complement strand
GCGGTCGCGGCTGGCCGCCCAGTTGGCGGGCACGCTCCCGACGCCGAGCAGCGCGATGGTCACGCCGAAGGCGATGGCGGCGCTCGTGAACAGCCTCGTCGCCGCCAGCGGCTTCCAGGCCGGGCGCCTCGAGGCGACCCACGCCACCGCCCCGGCCACGCCCTCCAGCGCCAGGATGTACGTCACCGGGGCGAGCGCCACCGCCGAATGGATGAACGTGCCGCCCGGCACGTGGACGGCGGAGACCAGTCCCGAGAACAGGAACAGGATCGCGGCGTAGGTGAAGAACGGCAGGAAGTCCGGCGAGTGACGCCGCGCCCAGGCGCCGAAGGCGAGCGTGGGGCCGAGGATGACGCCGCACACGAGGACCAGGTAGATCCACGCCGCGGCGATGAACCCGCCGATCCGCGTGGCGATGAGCGGGACGATGCCCATCCCGAGGAGATGGCCGAGGTCTGCCGGCGTGGCGATGCTGTTCCACTCGCCGATGTCCCGGATGAACAGGACCTTGCCGGACGCGGTGGACGGCGACAGCGAGCCGAACGTCAGCAGCTGCCGCGCCCACCACGGCGCCATCACCAGCACGAAGACCGCGAGGCACGCGACTCCTGCCCAGATCGGGATCACCGGCTTCGGCGGGGCCGCCGCGATGAGCGCGCCGCCGGCGTCCATGGGAGGTGTTCGCCAGGCGCGCGTTCGATCCCAGGCGAAGACCACGCCCAGGGCCAGGAGGACCAGCACGCCGTCGGTCCGCGCCAGCGTCGCGACGCCCGCCAGCAGGCCGGCCAGGGCGAACGACCGAGGCGATCCCCGGAGGCCGCGGGCGGCCATCCAGAGCGATCCGACGACCAGCGGCTGATACAGCGAGAAGTTGTCGGGCTGGGCCATGAACGGCAGCGACAGCAGCGGCAGCGCGGTCAGGATGCCGGCGCCGATCGCGACCAGCGGCCGAGCCCCCACGTCGCGCGCCATCGCCCAGGCCAGCGGGGCCGCCAGCGCGCCGATGAGCGCAAACGGGACGTCCGACGCCCAGGCGACGTCGCCGAAGACGAACAGGAACGGGACCTGGACCAGGGACGCCAGCGGCATCCAGTGGGCAAACGCGGGGATCGTCAGGACCGCGTTGGTCGGGATGGAGCCGCCGACCTCGGCGAAGATCCAGATGAAGTCGACGTTGAGGCCGTGCCCGGCGTGGATCTGGCGGGCGACATCCACGTAATAGGCGGAATCCGGGTATGCGGGGTCGGGGAACTGCAGGATCAGCAACCCCCGGACCACCAGCGCGAGCACGTATAGCAGCAACGGCGTACGCACGGGAGTGCAGCCTAGCACCGGAATTGCGTCCGGCCGACCGGTACGAATGACCTAGCCGGGGTAGGCGGCTCGGTACGGCGTGTACGTCAAGCGCGGCATGTACGATCCGCCGGAAGCGCCCAGCCGCATCCTCCGGCCGAGGCCTGATCGGGGACCCCATGACGCTCTCTCAGCGCCTCTCGACGACGCTCCTGATCTTCGCGACCACAACCGGTGTGACGTTCACCATCCTGCTCGCCGGCGGATCCGGCTCGCTCGAGGCGCTTCCGGTCCGGATCATCTACGACGCAATGGCGGCAATCGCCATCCTGCCGTGGCTGGCTGTCGCCGTTTTCCGGCCCTACTGGCGACCGTCGAGCCGGCTTGCACCCGCGATCCTTGCCTGCCTGGCTGCCTTTGCGATCTCCACGGTGACGTCGAGGTTTCCACGCCTGAGCGTCGAGATGCTCGGGTACGCCGTGCTCCTTGCCTTGCTCTACCTGTTGACCGTGGCCCTGCTGCGCCGACCTGCCCTGCGTCTCCATTTCGAGCGCCTGGCGCTCGTCATGTGTGCCGTCGTCTGCGTGCTCTACCTGCTCCAGGTGTTTCAGGCCTGGACGGTCTGGTGGGATGCGGTTGGCCGATTGACGATTCCGCCCCTCCGCCCGGGGTACCTGGGCCTGAGTCTCGGGGCGCCGATCCCGATCGCGACGCTCGTCCTGCTACTGGGAGCGTTTGGTATGGCAACGAGCCACCTCCGCGGACGAACGAACCGCATGGTCACGGTTGCGGTGGTCGGGCTCGTGGGGATCACGGTCCTCATCACGGCCTCACGTGGCGCCTGGATCGGCGCAGCGGCGGGGATCGTCGTGACGTTCGCTGCTGCCGTCATCGCCAGACCTGAGTTGCGGGCCGCCACTCGCCGTCAACTCCAGTCGCGATGGGCCGCCGCCGCGATTGTCGTCGGCATCCCGCTCCTTGGCATTGCCGGGGTGCTCGCAGCGCTCAGCGGCCGGCTGACCCTCGAGGACGGCGGCTATCGAGCAGGCTTTGCGACGGCGAGCTTCAGAATGTTCAGTTCCTCGCCGCTGACCGGAGCCGGTCCAGGCACCTGGCAGGTGCTGCGCGCGGCAAACACGGATCCCGGCTCGCCGGATCTCTACATCCCGCACGCGCACAACATCTACCTCCAAACACTCGCGGAATTCGGGCTGCTCGGCGTGATCGTCGGCCTCTTCCTCGTTGCCGCCGTCGGCCACCTGATCTTCCGTTCGGTCCGATCGGACGACCAACAGACCCGACGCGTCGGCTACGCGGCACTCTTCAGCGTCGTCCTCCTCGCGGTGCAACAGGTCGGCGACGTCCTCGTCAACGTTCCCGCCCTGCTCTTCGCGATGGCGCTCCCCATCGCGTGGCTCGACGCGAAGATGCAGCCCAGCCTGGGCGAAGGCACCCAGCCACTCCGTGGACCAACCCGCGGGTGGAGCCGACTGGCACCTCAGGCAGTCCCATTGATCACGGCTGCTGTGGTCGTCGTCACCCTCGTCGGGCTCTTCCGGATCGAAGGTGCCACTGGCACGGCCGGGAGCGGGGTGCTGACCGCCGACGACGGGCGATGGTCGGACGCCGAATCGCTCGCCGCCGATGCTGTCGCCGAGGACCCTGACGTGGCCCTGTACCAGTTCCAGCTCGGGATCAGCGCCGCGAATGCCGGCGACTACCAGCTGGCAGAGGCCTCGCTGGCGAAGAGTGCGGCTGCCGACGACTACACGTATGCCTGGCTGAACCTTGCGGCAGTCCGATGGAAGCTGGGCGACACGGCGGGAGCGCAGCAGGCGCTCGTTCGTGCCGAACGCCTTGGGCTCCAGCGCGCGTCCGTTGCGGTGGCGGCTGGGTGGCTCCATCAGCAGCTTGGGGATGACGAGGCCGCCACCGAGGACTACGCGATTGCGATCATCCAGACCCCAACGCTCGCCGATGACCCGTTCTGGTCGTCACCAACCATGTCGCCTGATGGCGCGGCGGCGATCCTCGATACGGTCGATCGGACTGCCGCCCCGGTGACCAGGCTGCAGGTCGACCTCGTCCTGGGTCGCCTCGATCGCGCCCAGGTCGAACTCCCGACTCTGAGCGCTCCTGATCCCGCAATGTACGCGACGATCATTCCTGCCTGGAGCGGTGATCAGGCCGCCTGGACCTCGCTTCAGTCGGAAGCCACCCGCCGCCCGCTCGATGGAGGCGTCGTCTCGTGGGCCCGGTTCGTCGCGAGCCACCTCGGCGACGAAGACGCGGTCCGGCGATATGGAACCTGGCTGTCCATCCTCGGCTTTTCGGACAACGGCCTGCCTGTCGTCGCGCGCATCGTCCTGGGATCTCCCGATCCGTTGCCGTTCGCTGTCCTGGATCGCTACGGTTCGCTCTACCGACGACGGGTGCCGGCCGCGCAGGTGGTCGGCCTTCTTCCCCAGGTAGTCCTGCAGAAACAGCCGTAAGTCAGCTCGTCGGCCTGAAGACCGCGCCGCCAGGCCCGTCGTACACCTTCACGTAATTCGGGGACGCTGCCAGCGAACCGCGGAAGGCCGCACAGCAGTCACCGGTTGACGAAAAGCTGTCGATCGTCTTGGCGGGCACGTAGACCCAGGCACCCCTCGCGCTCTCTGCCAGTGTCCAGCGGTCGAGGCAGTCAACCGTGTCATGGACACAGAGCTGAAGGCTGTAGTAGCGATCGTCCTGCCGATCCCAGGCGCTCTTCCCGAGCCATTCGTAGCCCTGCAGCGTCGCGAGGCTCCGGTGACCGGTCAGGACCGGAAACCACTCGGAGTTGACGTCGAGGAACCAGAAGCTGCCCGACACTACAAGGAAGTCGGCCGATGGCGGGGCATTGGTTGCGATCCAGCTCATCGCGGCGCGGTCGCCCTGGCTGAGCGAGCCGAGGGGCGATCCGATCCCAGTTGACGCCCTGGAGGCCCCGATCACGCCGACGAAGAGGCCCACGGCGAGCAGGATCCGAGCGAACCGATCCCGTGTGACGGCCGGCGGCCACAGTGGCCCGGGCAGGGACTCGACCGCTGTCCGCGTGACTCGCGCCAGGAGCACCTCATCGACAGCCACGGCGCAGAGCATCGCCAGCGGCATCATCAGTCCGGTTGCGGCGCCACGAGGATCGATGGCAAAGGCAACGAGGATCCACGCCGGCAGCAGGTAGCGTCGGACCGCGACCTGATGGAGGAGGCCGATCAACCCAACGACGCCGAGGAAGGTCGCATACGGCTCGTCTGTGAACGTGAACGTGGCGAGATGCTGGAAGCTCGAGCGAAGGTCGGTCCCGGTCTGCCCGCCGGACAGGAACGGCCCCACGCCGTGGACACTTACCACCGTCAACCACCACGGTGACGCGATGACCGCGGCAACCACGGCGAGCCCAATTGAATCTCGCAGCGCGCGCCACGTCCGGCGGTACGCCAGCAGGACCAGGATCATGCTCAGCCCGGTGAACAGGGCGGCCTCAGGATGGCTCAGGGCCGTGAAAGCGGCGAAGACCGCGAGCCCTGCCCCATGGTGATATCGGCCAGTCCTGTAGAAGCGGATCCCCTCGAGGATCGTGAGGAAGGCGAAGAGCATTCCCAGCGAGCGGGTAACGCCGCCACCCGCGATCAGCCAGTCGAACCCACGGGGCAGGAACGCGAACGCCCACGTCGCGAGCAGCGCCTGGAAACGAGTCGTAAGGATCTCTCGGGCCACCAGGTAGACGGCAGGGATCGTCAATGTCGCCACGATGAGCGGGAGGAATCGGAAGACGTCCAGGAGTCCAATGCCAAGGTTCGAAAGGACGCCAGCCACGTAGAACCCGAGTGGCGGGTAGGCGAACGGGATGTCCAGGCCGTTGTACGAGGTCGTCGCCGGCAGCAGGAAGTTGGCGTGCTGGAGGTCCCGCGTCATCGCGTAGAAGAGTCCGCCATCGTTGAGCGGGAAGTCCGTGGTCAGAACGGGGATGGCCCGGACCAGGAGGCCGGCCACGACTGGCAGCGAGACGGCGCGGAATGTGGCTCCGTCGATCGCGATACGCATCGAGACAGCCTAAAGGGTCAGTTCAGCTCGCGTGACGCCCGCCTTGCGTGACCCGCCGGGATGCTCATCAGCGTCGGCTTGACGCCCCCAACCGCGTCCAGAGTTCCTCGTATTGGGTCGTTACTGCATCCCACGTGTATTTCATTCGCACTCGCTCTCTGGCCCCGGATCGGAAACGATCGAACTCATCCGAGTTGGGCTCGGCCAGCACGCGCCGAAGCTGCCTCGCCAGCTCCGTGGCGTCGCTGAAGAGCAACCCCGTTCCGGCGGTGACCTCCTCGTTCTCTGGCGTGCGGAAGGCGAGGACCAGGTTGCCGGCACCCATCGCCTCGATCAGGGCCGGGTGCGTCCCGCCGACCGACGTCGCCTGGACGTAGGCGAGCGCCGCGCGTTGGAGATCCCGATAGCCGATGCCATAGATCGCCCCCGTCAGGCGCACGCGTGGGTCGGCGGCGGCCAGCTCGGCGAGTCGAGCCTTGAAGGCGCTGGCGTGCGGCGCGTCGCCTACGATCAGCAGTGGCATGTCTCCTGGGATGTCCCGGTAGGCGCGGATCACCAGGTCGGCCTGGTTCTCGGGCTCGAGCCGGCTGACATAGAGGATGTAGCGCCCGGGTTCGATGCCTTCGAGGCCATGGCGGCCGAGATCCGGCGGCGGGTCACGATCGAGCAGCGGCGCGCCGTAGGCGATGACCGCCGATGGCTTGCCGTAGCGCTCGAGGTAATAGTCGTGAATGACCTGCGCGTCGGAGACGATCGCATTCGGGAAGCGAAGGGCCAGCCGCTCGCCGACCGCGTACCAGGCGCGTCCCGCCGGCCCCCATTTCGCTCTCTGCCGCTCGACGCCGTCGACGTTGAGCGCGACGGCCGTGCCTCGAAGCCTGGGCAGCCCGGCGAACACGGCATTCGCTGCGTTGCCGAGCCAGATCGCGTCGTAGCCTCGGAGCAGCGAATCCAGGACGCTCAGGCCCGTGTGGCTGACGGTCTCGAGGTACTTGCCCGGCAGGAATGGGAGGAAGCGCCGGCGGACGCCGGGTGGGACCTCGGTCGACTCGTCCGTCCGCCCGCGCCGGCAGTAGACGGTGACCTCGTGACCCCGGGCGGCCAGTCGCGAGGCGAGCTCCCAGGCCAGGGTTTCGAAGCCGCCGTAGGCGGCGGGGATGCCCCGAGTGCCGAGGATCGCGATTCGCATGGTCGCATCGTCGCACGGCGCATCGGTACTCTGTGGCCGTGCGAATCGCCTACCTGGTCCATTTTCGCGGCGGTCGCGACACCGGTATCTACCGAAAGGTTCGAGAGCACGTCACCGAATGGACGCGACTCGGGCACGAGGTCGGGCTCTTCGTGGCCACCGACCGGGCGGGATCGAAGGACTGGGCCGGTATTCCCGAGTCGAAGCGAGTTGAGCTTCTCCCCAGCCGAGCGATCCTCTCCATCGTTTCTCGCGAGCGGCTTGCTTCCGGGCTTCGCCGCTGGCGGCCGGACGTCGTTTATGCGCGCCATGGGCTCGTCTACCCAGGTTTCGTCCGGATCGCCCGAGCCTTTCCGACCGTGATCGAGATCAACGCCGACGACCTGCCGGAGTTCAAGCTCACGTCGTCCTGGCGATATGCATACGGCCGGGCATCTCGGTCCCTGTTGCTTCGCAGCGCTGCCGGATTCGTGTTCGTCACTCGTGAGCTGGAGAGGTCACCCAGCTTCGCATCCTTCGGGAAGCCCTGGGTGGCCATCGGCAACGGCATCGACCTCAGTGCGTATCCGCCTGTTCCTGCGCCGTCAAATGAGCGCCCACACCTGCTGTTCGTGGGACATCCGCGCTCCCCGTGGCACGGGCTCGAACACGCGGCGGAGCTAGCCGCCGCCTTTCCGGCCTGGCGCATCGATATCGTCGGACCGACGCGGGATGAGCTCACGGATGCGCCGGCCAACATGACGTTCCATGGACGGCAGCGATCCGAGGACTACCTTTCGCTGATTGAACAGGCCGACGTCGCGATTGGGTCGCTGGCCCTCTACCGGAACCACATGAGCGAGGCATCCCCACTGAAGGTTCGCGAATACCTGGCGCGCGGGGTTCCTACTCTCGTCGGGTATGAGGACACCGACTTTCCCGATCCCGCGCCTTTCCTGCTCTGTATTCCGAATCGGCCTGACGGCGTGATGTCGTCACTCCAGGAGATCGCCGCGTTCGTCGAGAGGTCTCGCGGTGTCCGCGTCCCGCGAAGCGCCATCCAACATCTGGACATCTCAGCCAAAGAGGCGCTGCGCCTGGCCTTCCTCGAGGCCATCGGGGAACGCGTCGGGCGGCGGACATGAATCCGCCTGTCGACGTTTCGGTCCTCATGGTTACGTGGAATTCCGGGGACTTCCTTCCAGCCTCGCTTGCGGCACTCGGGTTGTCGGATCCGCCTCCGACGGAGCTCGTCGTCGTCGACAACGCCTCGACGGACCGCAGCATCGAGATTGTGGAAGCAGCCGCGTCGGGCGCAACCATCGCGATCAACCTGATCCGATCGGACCGGAACCTCGGGTTCGCGGCGGGTATGAATCGCGCCATCGCCGCTTCATCAAACCCGTACGTCCTCTTGTTGAACCCGGACGTTCGCGTGCTTCCGGAGATGATCGGGCGTCTTCACGATTCGATGAATGAATTCCCGGCGGACGTATATGCGATCGGACCGAAGCTCCGACGGGCAAGCGGCAACGCACTGGAACCGACTCACGTGATCGACTCTGTCGGGATCCGGATGACCCGCGACGGTCGCCATTTCGACCGCGGGGCGGGACAACTCGATTCGGCCCAGTTCGACAAGCCCGAGGAGGTTTTCGGCATCTCAGGTGCGGCCGTGATGTTCAGGAAGGCGGTCCTCGAGGCGTCAATGGTGGACGGCGAGATTTTCGACGAGGACTTCTTCGCCTACCGTGAAGACGCCGACCTCGCTTGGCGGATGCGCGGCTTCGGCTACCGCGCCTTCTACGAGCCGCGCGCGGTCGGCTACCACCTGCGGCGAGTCACGCCCGAACGACGTCGGGCGCTACCTGCGGCGATCAACCGCCATTCAGTGAAGAACCGGTTTCTCCTCCGCATCCATCACGCCGATACCGGATGGATGCGGGCGTTCGGCGTTCGAAGCCTGGCACGAGACATGATCGTGATCGGCGCATGCCTCACGGTCGAGCGGTCGAGCCTCGCTGGCCTTGTGTGGGTCATTCGCAACTCCAAGCGGCACATCCGCAGGCGTCGACGGATTCTCAGCCGAAGGCGCGTACGCTCTGAAGAGCTGCAGCGGTGGTTTCGACCGAGCATGAGTAGGGGCGAGCCATGAAGGCAATCATCCTGGCGGGCGGACTTGGGACGCGTATCTCCGAGGAGACGCATCTCCGGCCAAAGCCGATGATCGAAGTGGGCGGCAAGCCCCTCCTGTGGCACATCATGAAGCTGTACTCCGCCCACGGGGTCAACGACTTCGTCATCTGTGGCGGCTACAAGGGCTACGTGATAAAGGAGTACTTCGCGAACTACTTCCTCCACATGTCGGACGTCACGTTCGACATGGCCAAGAACCAAGTCGAGTTCCGCAAACCCAAGGCCGAGGCGTGGAAGGTCACAGTCGTTGACACGGGCGAGGAGACGATGACAGGTGGTCGCCTGAAGCGCGTGGCCGAATACGTGAGCGACGAGGAGTTGTTCTGTTTCACATACGGTGACGGTCTGTCGAACGTGGACCTCACCAAGGAGATTGCGTTCCATCGGAGCCACGGCAAATGGGCCACCGTTACAGCTGTCAAGCCGCCGGGGCGATATGGCGCACTGCAGATCGATGGCGCCAAGGTCGAGGGCTTCCTCGAGAAACCTCCGGGCGACGGTGGGTTCATCAACGGCGGCTTCTTCGTGCTCTCACCGCAGTGCCTCGACCTAATCGACGGCGATGACACGGCGTGGGAAGGAGAACCGCTCGCGACGCTTGCGGCCCGGGGGCAGCTGATGTCCTTCGAGCACGACGGCTTTTGGCAGCCAATGGACACGCTGCGCGACAAGAACCAACTCGAAGAGCTGTGGGATTCCGGGCGCCCACCCTGGAAGGTCTGGTGACCCAGACCTCGTTCTCCTGGTCCGGACGTTCGGTCCTGGTTACAGGTCATACCGGATTCAAAGGCGGGTGGCTGTCGGTCTGGATGCATCAGCTCGGCGCTCGGGTGCACGGCTACGCCCTGGAACCACCGACCACGCCGAACCTGTTTGAGGCTGCCGGCGTGGAGGCGCTTCTCGCATCTGACACACGCGCAGACGTGGCCGACTTGAAGCGCTTTACCGAGGCGGTCTCCCACGCCCGGCCCGAGATCGTCTTCCACTTGGCAGCCCAGCCACTTGTCCGCGAGAGCTACAAGGACCCGGTTGGCACGTTCACGACAAACGCCATTGGCACGGCCCACCTCCTGGAGGCCATTCGACAGGCCGACGGCGTGCGGGCGGTTGTCGTGGTTACCAGCGACAAGGTCTACGACAACCACGAGTCCGATTACCGGTATGTCGAAGGAGATCCGCTCGGGGGTCGCGACCCGTACAGCGCGAGCAAGGCGTCCGCCGAAATCGTCGCGGCAAGCTACCGATCGAGCTTCTTTGGCGCGAAAGGCGGTAACGACGCGCGAATCGCGACCGCCCGAGCGGGCAACGTGATCGGAGGCGGCGACTGGGCTCGTGGCCGCCTCGTACCGGACTGCCTGCGCGCGTTCGACATGGGGCAGCCAGTTCGCTTGCGACACCCGCAGGCGGTGCGGCCCTGGCAACACGTTCTTGAGCCGCTCGCGGGCTACATCCGGCTTGCTGAGCGGTTGGCGGCGCCCGAGGGACAGACATTCGCCAGAGCCTGGAACTTTGGACCCGACCCCTCCGACGAACTGACCGTCGGAGACGTCGCCGATCTCGCAGCGCACCTCTGGGGCGAAGGTGCCCGTGTCGAGCACGCGGCGCACGCCGATGAGCCACCAGAGGCTGGGGTCCTCAGGCTCGACAGCGGTCAGGCGCGGGCGAAGCTGCCGTGGGTCCCCCGTTGGGACCTCAGGAATGCGCTGGAGCAGACGCTTATCTGGCATCGGGCATGGAAGGACGGCGGCCAGATGCTGGACGCGACCCGTTCGCAGATCGCGTCATATGCGGCCGCCGTATGAGATACGGGCTCGAGATTCGCGAGGGATCCATTCCGGGCCTGAAGGTGCTGGACCGCGGTGTCGTCAGCGATCACCGGGGATTCTTGGAGCGACTGTTCTCCGCTCACGAGTTCAGGCCACTGATGGGTGATCGCCCAATCGCCCAAGTCAATCGGTCGCTCACTCAACGACGCGGGACCGTCCGCGGCATGCACTTTCAGTCTCCGCCGCACGCGGAGTTGAAGTTGGTAACCTGCCTCCGGGGTAGGGTCTTCGATGTCGCCGTCGACGTCCGCCACGATTCCGCGACGTTCCTTCGATGGCACGCGGAGCTACTGGATGCTTCCGAGCACACCTCCCTACTCATCCCCGAAGGTTTCGCGCACGGATTCCAGGCGCTGTCGGATGACTGCGAGATGCTCTACTTCCACACCGCGGCGTACGAGCCATCGGCCGAGGGCGGGCTGAACCCGAAAGACCCGGGCCTTTCGATCGCGTGGCCGGAAGAAGTCGTCGAGCTTTCGGCACGCGACTCGTCGTTCCCATTGATCGCATCGGGCTTCGATGGAGTTCACCTTTGAAGTGCCGTCATTGCGGAGCGCCGTTGGCTCTGACCCTTGTCGACCTGGGTACGGCACCTCCGTCGAACGCCTACCTCACGGCCGACCGGCTGGGGTCTCCAGAGACGTATTTCCCGTTGCGTGTGCTCGTGTGTGAGACGTGCTGGCTCGTGCAGACCGAGGATTTCGCCCGAGCGGATGAACTATTCGATGCCGACTATGCCTATTTCAGCGGGTACTCAACCTCGTGGCTCGCGCATGCGGAGTCGTATGTGGAGCAGATGGCGGAGCGGTTTCGACTGAATGCCGACAGCTTCGTTGTCGAGGTCGCTGCCAACGATGGGTACCTTCTTCAGTATGTTCGCGCTCGCGACATTCCCTGCCTCGGGATTGAACCGACGACCAACACCGCTGCAGCCGCTCGCGCCAAGGGAATCCCGATCATCGAAGCGTTCTTTGGCGCCCGCCTCGGCCGAGAGATCGCCGCACGCACGCACGCCGATCTCGTAACCGCGAATAACGTCCTCGCGCATGTGCCGGACATCAACGACTTCGTTGAGGGGATCACGGCGCTGCTGAAGCCGACTGGCGTGGCCACGTTCGAATTCGCCTGGGTCCTCAGGCTTCTTGCCGAGAACCAGTTCGACACGATCTATCACGAGCATTTCTCGTATCTCTCCCTCGCCACCACTGCTCGTGTTCTTGCTGCCAACGGTTTGTCGGTATTTGACGTAGAGGAACTGCCAACTCATGGCGGCAGTCTTCGCGTCTTCGCGCAACGAGCAGATTCGGGTCAGCGGCCGCCGACCAGCGCAATCGAAGACCTGTTGGCCCGCGAGAAGTCAGCTGGGCTGGACACGTCCGCCTGCTACGTGTCGTTTCAGGCGAAGGCGGAGCGGGTGAAGAACGACTTCTTGCGGTTCCTCCTCGATGCGAATGCAGGCGGTGAGCGTGTCGCCGCGTACGGCGCTGCCGCAAAGGGCAATACTCTGCTGAATTTCGCGGGAGTCCGGTCGGACATGATCGAATTCGTCGTGGACGCGAACCCATCGAAACAGGGCAGATTCCTGCCGGGGAGCAGGATCCCGATCGTTGGGGAGGAACGTCTCCGCGAGGCCAAGCCAGACTACGTTGTGGTCCTTCCGTGGAATCTGCGTTCGGAGATCACGCGCCAGATCGCATACATCGCAGACTGGAATGGCAGGTTCGTTACGGCGGTTCCTCGCCTTGAGGTCGGGCAATGAGGGTGACCGTTACCGGCGCGACTGGATTCCTCGGACGGCACGTCGTCGCTGAACTCGAACGGCGCGGAGTCCCGGCGAACCTCGTCAGTCGGTCAGGCGGCGTCATCACCACCACGACCGGCATACACGCCGTCACCGCGTTCGATATCCACGATCGGAGTGAGGATGCCTTCGACGCGATCGGACGACCGGATGGTCTGATCCATCTCGCATGGGGGGGGTTGCCGCACTACCGCTCGCTTCACCACTTCGAGGACGAACTTCCCGCCCAGTACCGATTCCTCAAGGCGGCCGTGCAGGGAGGCGTCACGAATCTGCTCGTGTCGGGAACCTGCTTCGAGTACGGCATGGTGTCCGGCTCTGTGCACGAAGACGTCGAGCCTCGGCCGAGCAACCCGTATGGCTTCGCGAAGAATGCCCTGCGGATCGAACTCGAATACTTACGGGACTCCGAACCGTTCAATCTGACTTGGGCAAGGCTCTTCTACCTCTACGGGCCCGACCAGACTGAGACGTCGCTGTACTCGCAGCTCGCATCTGCAGTCCGTCGTGGGGAACCGCAGTTCGACATGTCCGGCGGCGATCAACTTCGCGACTACCTGCCCGTTGCCGAGGCTGCGCAGTACCTGGTCACCCTCGCCCTCAATGGGCGAAGTAATGGGATCGTGAACGTCTGCTCAGGCGTTCCAGTCTCCGTTCGTGCCCTCGTGGAACGATGGACGGAGGAGAACGGCTGGTCGATCGAATTGAATCGCGGGCATTTCCCGTATCTGGATCACGAACCGATGGCGTTCTGGGGGGACCGCAGGAAGCTCGACTCCTGCCTCACGGCGAGTGCGATATGAAGCCCTTCGACGAAGAAGTCGCCGAGCGAATCGCCGCGAACGGCCGAAACCGGGCGCTGAAGAGGGCGGCGCTCGCGTTCACGGAAGCATCGACGGTTCCGAAGTACTCGTACAACTTCTCGTGGCTCGGTCGGCCGATCATCCAATACCCCCAAGACATGATCGCGATGGCCGAGCTGGTCTGGTCGATTCAACCGGACCTTGTCATCGAGACCGGCATCGCACACGGCGGATCGCTGGTCTTCTACGCGTCTCTCCTGGAGTTGAATGCCATTTGCGGCGGGCCGTCCGATGCCTCGGTCCTGGGTATCGACATCGACATCCGCTCGCACAACCGCGCCGCTATCGAGGCGCATCCGATGTCGAAGCGGATCTCGATGATCCAAGGGTCGAGCCTCGACCCAGATGTTGTCGCGCGCACGAGGGAGGTCGCGAGCGGAAGGCACCGGGTGATGGTCTGCCTGGACAGCAACCACACGCGCGACCACGTTCTTGCTGAACTCGAATCGTACGGTCTCCTGACGTCGGTAGGCAGCTACTGCGTGGTCTTCGACACGATGATCGAAGACCTTCCTGGGGACCTGTTCCCAGACCGTCCCTGGGGACCCGGCAACAACCCTAGGTCGGCCACAAGGGAGTTTCTAGGAAGACATCCGGAGTTCCAGGCAGACCACTCCATCGACGACAAACTGCTGATCACGGTCGCGCCTGGCGGGTACCTGAAGAGGCTCCGGTAGCGAGCCGTGATCCCATGACCGTCCGTCGCAACGTCATCGCGAACTACCTCGGACAAGGGTGGACGACCCTCATGGGCCTGGCGTTCATCCCGGTCTACATCAGGCTCCTGGGCATCGAGGCGTACGGCCTCATCGGGATCTTCGCGCTACTCCAGACATGGTTGTCGCTCCTCGATCTGGGGTTGACGCCGACGATCAGTCGCGAGATGGCGCGCTTCACTGTCGGGGGTCACGATCCACAGTCGATTCGGGACCTGCTCAGGAGCGTCGAGATCATCACCCTTGGCCTGGCCGCCCTCGTCTCAGTCGGCGTCTGGGCGTCCTCGGCGTGGCTTGCCGCGAATTGGCTGGACGCTGAGTCCCTGTCGGCGAATGCCGTCGCCAACGCCCTGGCGATCATGGGTGCCGTCGTTGGACTGCGCTTTGTCGAGAGCATCTACCGGAGCAGCATTGTCGGCTTGCAGCGCCAGGTCGCTCTCAACGCCGTCGTGGGTGTGGTCGCGACGCTCAGGGGCTTGGGTGCCGTCGGCATCCTCGTTTGGATCTCCCCGACCATCACCGCGTACTTCGTCTGGCAGGGCATCGTTTCGGCTATTACGGTCGGTGCCCTGGGGATTCTCGTACACCGGTCGTTGCCGCCATCGACCCGGACTTCGAGGGTCTCACTGGAACCCCTTCGGGAGGTCTGGCGCTTCGCTGCGGGAACGGTCACGCTGACCTTCCTCGGACTGCTGCTGAGCCAAGCCGACAAAGTGATCCTGAGTTCGATCCTGAGTCTCAGCGCGTTCGCGATCTACTCCCTCGCCTATACCGGCGCGAGTGCAGTGCGACTCCTGGCCATCCCGATCGACCAGGCTGTGTTTCCGCGTCTCACCCAGCTCCACCAAGAGGGTGATCAGCGCGGGCTCGCCCACCTCTACCACAGGGCCACGCAGTACAGCGCTGTCCTCATGGGCGGGATCGGATTGTTCCTCGCCGTGTTCGGTCGCGAGGTGCTCGTGTTGTGGACGCAGGATGCGGCCCTGGCCGACAAGACCTACGCTGTCCTCTGGATCCTCGTGATCGGCATGATCCTCAACGGCATCATGAACACCCCCTACTATCTCCAGATGGCTGCTGGCTGGACCGATCTTCTGGTCAGAGTGAACGCCGTCATGGTGGTCATGTTTGTCCCTCTCATCTACGTTCTCGCCCAAACGTTTGGCGTGACGGGCGCTGCGGCATCGTGGGTCCTTCTCAACCTGGTCTACGCAGTCGCGGTGGCCCAGCTGATGCATCGCCGACTTCTTCCGTCCGAGAAGCGAGATTGGTATACGAAGGACGTGCTTCTGCCGCTGGTGGCGGCAGCGGCGACGGCGCTTCTCTTGAAGCGAATCGTCCCCGCCGAATTGGGAATACTGCCCATGATCCTTGCCCTCAGCCTCTCGCTGGCGGTCACCGTCACCGTCGCGGCCGTGGCAGCCGAATACGTTCGAGCGGCATTGATCGGCCAGCTGCGGCTCGCCTTCCGAAGAGCTTGATGGAGCCGCTCGTCACGATCGGTATCCCCACGTACAACCGGCCGGAGCTGCTGGCCCGGGCACTCAGGGCGGTGGCAGAGCAGGACTACCCGCAACTCGAGGTCTTGGTCGCGGACAACGCGACTCCCGGAGACTCGACGGCAGGCGTCATCGACGCATTTCGCGGGTCGATCTCGCGTCTCAGATACGTTCGGCACGAACGAAACATCGGTCCGATCGCCAACTTCATGTTCTTGCTGGCGGAAGCGCAGGGCCGCTATTTCATGTGGCTCGCAGACGACGACGAAATCTCCCCCAACTACGTGAGTTCCCTTGCGGGGCTGCTCGAGATGGAACCCGACGCGTCCTCGGCAATGGGTGGATGGGTACTAATGCAGGACGAGGCTCATGGTCGGCTCGTCAAGTCGGAGTGCTTCCCGCAGAAGTCAGCCGTTGTCCGTGCATTGCGTTTCGTCTGGCGTTCTGAGGACTCGTTCTTCTATGCGCTTCACCGCACTGACGTGCTCCGCACGGCGCGGTTCTCGGGCTATTCGTGGCCCAACCGTGACGTGTTGACGAATTGGGCGTATGTCTACCTTTTCGATGTCGTGCTGAGCGGCCGCGTCCTCACCACCTCGAACAAGTCCGTGCAGTTCATCAACCACGACTACACGAGCAAGGCATACGCGCTTGCGGATCGATCCGTTGCCGGCGCTGCTGTCCGCGCATGTCGTCGAACCAACGTTCACCTTCTCTATTGGCAGAAGTCGGCTCGCCGCCTGTCTTCAATCGCCATTGCCTTGATCATGGCGACGTCGGTGGTGTCTTTGGTGCGTGAAGGCGCTGGCAACCTTGCTCGCCGGGCCGCCCGCGCAGTCTCGAGCCGGAAGACGGCATGATCGTCATCGTCGATCACGGGATGGGGAATCTCGGCTCTGTCCAGAACATGCTTCACAAGATCGGCGCCGAGAGTGTCCGCTCGGCCGAAATCGACGCGATTCGGCGCGCGGACAAGATCGTGCTCGCCGGAATCGGCGCGTTCGATGGTGCCGTCGAGCGCCTCTCCGATCTCGGCCTTGTGGACGTGCTCAACGAACAGGTCCTGGAGCGGCATGTGCCAGTCCTGGGCGTTTGCCTCGGCATGCAGCTCATGGCGCGCTCGAGCGAGGAGGGCCGCCAAACCGGCCTCGGCTGGCTTGACGCCGACGTTCGCCGCTTCTCGTTTCCGGCCGGTGACGATCTACCCGTTCCGCACATGGGATGGGAAGCGGTGACGCCGACGCGCCCGAGCCCCCTGTTCGATCCGGTTGAGGGCGAGCTCCGCTTCTATTTCTCGCACGCGTATCACCTCGTGTGCCACGACCCCGACGACGTGGCCGCCACCGCGACCTACGGCTACGAGTTCGCGGCCGCAGTCCACCGCGGCAACATTCTCGGAACGCAGTTCCATCCCGAGAAGAGTCACGTCTTCGGGGCTGAGGTCTATCGGCGCTTCGTTCGCCTGCCCGACGCATGATCCCGAGGGTGATTCCGGTTCTGTTGCTCGCCGACGGCGGATTGGTCAAGACCGTCAGGTTCCGCGAGCCGCGATACGTCGGCGATCCGATCAATGCGGTTCGGATCTTCAACGAGAAACAGGTCGACGAACTGCTCGTCCTCGACATCCGCGCGAGTATGGAAGACCGACCACCCGATGAGTCTGCGATCGGCGACATCGTGAGCGAGGCGTTCATGCCTGTCGGGTACGGCGGGGGGGTCCGCGACTTGGCCACGGCCACGCGCCTGATCCAGCTGGGCGTCGAGAAGGTCATAGTCAACTCCGCGGCTGTCGACAGCCCGACCGAGATCGCACGGATCGCGGACCGGCTCGGGAACTCCACCCTGGTGGTCTCGGTTGATGCGGCAGCCCGGTCGGACGGGATGTACGAGGTGGTCACCCATGGCGGCACGCGCCGAACCGGCGTCGACGTGCGCGCTCATGTCGAAGCGATGGCCGAGCTTGGGGCGGGCGAGCTCATCCTCAACTCGATCGACCGAGACGGGACGATGGAGGGCTACGACATCGCGCTCATTCGAGCGGTGACGGCGGTCGTGGGGATCCCGGTTGTTGCCTGCGGCGGCGCAGGCAACACGAGCGACCTGGTCGCCGCGATCCGTGATGGCGGCGCCGCCGCGGCTGCCGCGGGCAGCCTGTTCGTCTTCCATGGCCGTCATCGCGCTGTGTTGATCACGTACCCGACGTACGAGGCTCGGGCTCAGCTGTTCAGTGAGCGCGCCCGTTCCCTCGGATGAGGCGTCGGCCCCAGCGGATTGCCCGAAACGTCAGGAGGATCGGGCCAGCGAACCTGCGGTCCGACGCGAAGTCGCGGTGCGACCTCGGCGGGGCCGCCATGATCGCTTCCCATTCATCTTCGTCGAACCCCAGCTTCTTGCGGACGTAGTCGCTTTCGGCCCGAAGCTCGTCCGGCTCGTACGAAGGGCGGGCGACGATCGCGAGTGCTTCGTCGCGGGTGACCTCGCCGTTCCTGATTCGATCTGACAGGTGAACCCGACGCTTGTCGACCCCAAACTTCCGCGGGAGGATCGCCCCCTGGTAGAACTTGGTGAACACCGACTCGTGGTGCTTGCCGCCGTATTCACGCCAGCCGAATTCCTGCGCCAGTGTCGCAGCGGCCTCGTCCCGCCGGTAGTTCACGAGGTTGAGGAGTCGCACGGTCTCGACACCTCGACCGAAGAGCTGCATAAGGCGCCATTGCGTCGTGGAGATGTGCGGGAAGGTTTTCAGCGGCACGGACCCGTAGGCGGCATGGATGGCCCTGATGTTCGTCCAGTCGAACTTGTGCCACGCCCAGGAGGCCGGTAGGCCGTGCTCGGTGGCGAGGTTCCAGCCGCTCAGCAGGTAGCGCACGTGATGGTCGCGCGCGAGCTTGACCGTGGCGGCCACGATCGCATTGTCCGTAAGGAGTTCGATGTCGATCACCGACGCCTGAAGGAATGCGCGCTGAAGGTCGCGGAACTCGCGCCAATCGATGACGTAGGTATGAAGGTCGAATCCACAACCCTCGACCACCCGCTGGATGTTCTCGACGGCGAGCTCTGAATTCCAGCCGTTGTCGAAATGGACGGCAAGGGGGCGAAGGCCGAGCTTGTGGGCAAGGTAGGCGGCATAGGAGCTGTCGACGCCGCCGCTCAGGCCGATGACGCAGTCATATTCGTGGCCGCCGCCGGCCCTCCGAATCCGTTCGGCCATCTCGGCGAGCGCGTGTTCCGACGCTTCTGGCGTCCAACGAACGGTCGGGAGCAACCGATCGGCGAGCCGGCAGTGGCTGCAGACACAGCTTTCGTCAAAGGTGATGTCGGGATCTGACGTATCCATGATGCAGCGCGTGCAGATGACCGCGGGAGCCGTCGACCGCACTCCTACCGTCCCTGAACCGCCGCCGGGATCGTCCGCGCGAGGATCTTGACGTCCAGCCAGAGCGACCAGCGGTCGATGTACTCGAGGTCGGCCGCCACCCAGCGATCGAATTCAGGCTCGCGCCGCGCGCGCACCTGCCACAGGCCGGTGATGCCAGGTTTCATCGATAGACGCCGTCGGTGCCACAGGTCGTAGCCGTCGACCTCGCCGGGCAGTGGCGGACGCGGGCCGACGAGGCTCATCTCGCCTCGGAGCACGTTGAGGAGCTGTGGCAGCTCGTCCAGGCTCGTGCGGCGAAGGAAGCGCCCGACCCGCGTAACACGTGGGTCGTCCGTGACCTTGAAGGCGCGTCCGTTGATCTCGTTTCGGTGCTCGAGTTCGCCAAGTCGTGCTTCGGCGTCGCGGCTCATCGATCGGAACTTCACGACCCGGAATGGGCGGCCGTGCAGACCGATCCGGTCCTGCCGGAAGAGGACCGGGCGCCCGTCGTCGACCACGATTGCCACCGCGACGACGAGCAGCACCGGGCTCAGGACAACGAGGCCGACTGCCGAGACGACGACATCCAGCAGGCGCTTGACCGCGAGCGCGAGGGCTCGGTCCGGGCCCGAGACCAGTGAAAAGACCGGCGTTCCGTCGAGCTCTTCGACGCGACCGACCGAGATCGCCCGATCGAGCACGTCCATCGGGATCCGGACGATCTTGCCTTCCTCCTCGCAGAGTTGAGTGATCGTGTCGATCAGCGTCCATTGCGAGAACGGCAGGCAGATGGCGACCTCGTCGACGATCCGAGAGTGAAGAACCTGTTCCAGCTGGTCGAGGCCTCCCAGCCGTTGCCAATTCCCGGGCAGTTCGAACGCGGGTGAATCGTCGAGAAAGCCCAGGACCCGCAGGCCGAGCTCTCGATGCGCCTCGAGCTTGGCCGCGAAGACCTGTGCTCGGGGCCCTGCCCCGAGGACGAGAACGAACCGCAGGTTCTTGCCCTGTCGCCGGCGGTGCTCCATGACGAGCCGTATGGCAACGCGCCCCACCACCGTTACGAATGCCTGCGT
>Ga0153916_10000990_pt1 | contig 19874 bp, 26 predicted proteins | sample Opewatmetagenome_FD_109642 | JGI IMG/M metagenome (GOLD analysis project Ga0153916, IMG submission 109642) | Freshwater wetland microbial communities from Ohio, USA - Open water 3 Core 3 Depth 4 metaG | ecosystem: Environmental > Aquatic > Freshwater > Wetlands | place: USA: Ohio, Lake Erie... | reverse complement strand
TACCACCATTCAGCGAACCTTCGCCTACTCCTCGCGAGGATTCGCGAAGCCTCCCCGTAGGAAGGGAAGGGAAAGGAATGGATCAAGGAGAGGAAGGGAATGGAGTGGTCGCGAAACCTCTCGCGACGATTCATCAACTTCAACTTCTGGTTTCTCTTGGGGTAGAAGAGCAACACGCTATCGACTGGCTTGAAGTCAGGAAAAAAAAGAAAGCCCCCAAAGTTTCACAGACCGTCATTGATGGCATTTCAAGAGAGGCAAGCATTGCAAACATTTCTTTTGCAAACGCTATCAGGATATGTGCCGAGAAAGGCTGGCAGGGATTCGATGCATCCTGGATGCAAAACGCTAGAGGCTCCCCGTCCGTGCAAGACGCTCGTTTGCAAGTGGCAGATCAAATCATGGGAAGAAAAAATCATGGAAATGGAAACAAGATTATCGACGTTACCCCAATCCGATCAGATGCGGGTGATGGAAAAAATGTTCCAAAAGTTGCTATTGGCATACGGGAATCAGCTTCTAGCTAAATGGCAGGGTGTTGATATGCAGATGGTTTATCAGGATTGGGCGGAATCTATGCAGGACTTCTCGCTTGGGGCTATCCGGTACGCCATAGAAAAGTCTGGAAACATGCCACACCCACCGAACAAAGGGGAGTTTATCGAGACATGCCGGGAGTATGCACCAAAGCAAAACAACGTGTTCAGGATCGGCCACCAACTCACTCCTGAACAGCAGCAAAAGAACCGTGAACGGCTAAATGGATTGGTTCAAAAGTATGTGACTGGCAGGGAAATAAAACTTTGACATGGCACCTATCCCCATGCAAAAACTACCTAACCAACGGTACGCACAACATCACCAAGTCAACCACCGGGACGAAGCCCTACGCACTGTGGAATCTGCGCCTGAACGCCCTGGCCCGGAAGCAGAACCAGCCGATCGAAGCGGTGGGATTTTACCTGACAGCGGAATTGGCGAAGTCCGCGAGTACATCCCCGGCGAAGATCGGGAGGATTGAATGAGCGAAAAGGTAATCATAGGAAACGCAACTTTATATCTTGGTGATTGCCTTGAAATATTGCCTACCTTCCCTAAAGTGGATGTCGTGATTACTGATCCAGTGTGGCCAAATGTTCCTGCAGGATTAATCCCTGGATCAGATGATCCTTATGCCCTATTTTCTTCTGCTATGGAAGTTATTGAATTGCCGACTCGATTAGTAATTGTGATGCGATCTGACAGTGATCCCCGGTTTCTTTCTGCAATCCCACCAGATATGCCTTACTTTGTTTCTCAGGTGCTTCAGTACGTAATGCCTGGATACATTGGTCGAAAATTGGGAGGGAATGAAATCGCTTATGGATTTGGTGAACCTATCCCGAGTAGTCGGGGATTCCGCGTAATCCCAGGAATGTCCCCGAAGATTCAACCAAAAGGGCGGAAAGCAAACGGGCATCCATGCAGCCGAGCTTTAGAACATTTTGATTGGTTGATGAAATGGTGGACTATTGATGGAGATACAGTACTCGATCCATTCATGGGGAGCGGTACAACGGGAGTTGCTGCTATTGCGGCTGGCCGCAAATTCATTGGGATTGAGATCAAGCGAGAGTATTTTGATATAGCCATAAAGCGCATAGAGGATGCCCAACGTCAGTCTCATTTATTCGTGCCTGATTTACCAGTGCATCTTAATTTGCAGGCATCCTTTAAGGTAATGGAATCATGAGTGACACTGATGCCATCGAAGCTATTTCCCACACCATCAGGACACTACGTGAGGATGGGACTTTGCGACTGACAGTAGACATATCGCCCATTCACGCACAGGCCGCCTTCAGTATGTTTGGAATGCCCGGTATGCCAATGGCATTAGTCAGGCTAACAACGCAAGCCGCAACGCACTCAGCGCAAACCGAGACTATAGCTCATTCGGATCGTGTCACCGGGTTGGCATTGCTGGCGGTGCAGTGGTGCAAGGATCCGGACTTTTGGGAGTGGATGAACGAGGCAACAGAGTTTATGGCATTCCACGCGCCCTATGACTACGAGGTTGAAAGCGAGCAAAACGCATCATCAGCAATCAAGCGCTGGTGCGGAATTTCTTCTCGCAAGGAATTGAACACCAATCCCGAAGCCGCCGAGATATTCAACCAGCAAATCCGGGCGCCGTTTATGGTGTGGAGAGAGAAAAGGGGAGGGGTATGAAAAATCTTCATTCGATCAATAAGCTTTCAAACGCAAGCGCCATCGAATACGCGAAAGGATTATTAGAGCGATGTGAGGCCGGGCTGGTGTGGGGAGTTACCGCAATCGAAGAACACCCAGGCGGCAAATATTCTCTTGCCGGAAGCATGACCAAGAGTCGAACTGCCACAGCCGGAATGCTCCTTGATGCTGCGATTATGAGGCTGACTGATGATGAGCGAACATGACTCTCAATCCGCCCTCATCACGTGGTGGTCATACGCCCACAAACGCTATGGCTTGCCTGAATTCGCATTATTTGCGGTGCCGAATGGGGGCGCGCGCCATATTGCCGTGGCTGCCAAACTCAAAGCCGAAGGGGTGCGCAAGGGGATTTTCGACTTGTGCCTAACTGCTCCCCACAATGGCTTTAACTCGCTATGGATTGAAATGAAACACGGACGTAACAAGCTCACGCCAGAACAGGCCGACTTCAAGGCATTTATCGAAGGGCAGGGAGGTATGTGTGCGGTGTGTTGGGACTGGCAATCGGCCAGAAAGGAAATCGAAGATTATCTTGGGGATTGCAAAAATGGCTAGAGGACATAGTGAATGGTCACCTGATGAAATAAGAATCCTGATTCAAGGCTGGCCTAGGGGTGGGGTTGAGGCTGTAAGGCATTTACTTCCCGGCAGGACGGATTCTGCAATTCGATATCGGGCAGTCCTGTTCAATCTTAAAGTCGAAAAGGTAGACGATCATGAATTCGAACCGGATGTGAAGAAATCCAATCGAACAGTTTACCGTTCAAATCGACCGCAAAATATCGAGATCATGAAAAGCCAGGGACTACGCCAGCGGGTAGATCGTGGCATATCAAGCTCATTCAGAATGTTTGATGGCGTATGAATAGCCCACTTGCCCGATTGTTACCGATCGCAATGGATGCCGAAGCCATCAAGCAAAACGGCTGGTGCGAGGATCGCATTCTGGTGGTGCATGCGGAGGATACTCGGCTGACACGGATGGAACGCCAGGTGATCGAGAATATCGGGAACAAGTTGTACGGGAGAAAAACTAATGGACGGTGACCCGCTTTTCGATAGCGCCAACGCAGCACTGGCTTTCGCCTACAATTTCGAGGGACGCCCGGAAACGTCCAGCATGGTACCGGCATCGGATGACCGAAGTAAGCTGCCATCGAAAGGACTGGGCGGACTGGATGGCTCGGCGCAAGCGGGGATGATTAAAGCAGAAGTGAATGCGCTCGATAGGTTTTATGGCTTCATCCTTGCCGCAAAGTTCGCCCAGCACCATAAGCCCTGCGCTTGCAAAGCCCCATGCTGTTCAGGATTCACCGCCAATTGGGAATGGCGTGAGGCCATCGGATTAATCAGCATGGCACCGATCATTGTGACGGCGACATTCAACTGCATGTCGAATAATCGGCTTCGGCGCGGGATTGTGGAGCGATATTTCAAGGAGCCAGTCAAGCTCAAGGAACTGGCGATACACGCTGGCGTGAATGCTGACACCGCATCATTGCACAACGAGCGGATCGTCAAGATACTGCGCGAAAGCGAGCGCAAGGCGATGGATGCGATCAGGGAGAGATTGCATGCGGCGGGGATGGTTTAATTGTATTGTCTTATTTCAATCTAGACCTTAAACTAAAACGAATGAAGAAATGGAAGGAGTCTGAAAGATCATGGATAAATTTCATATTGGGCAAAAAGTGAAAATAATAAAATCTTACATCCCAGAAAGAATAGGAACTGTTGCGACAATAATGACGCAAAGAGTAATATGCCCTCATGTTTACTACGGGGAATTGGCTTTCGTTTATTTTCTCGACTTAGCACTACTTCCTTCTCACCCATCGCCGTATGGCGTAGCATATCCGGAAGAGTGTTTAGAACCAATATTTGATGGTGATGAAAAATCCTCATGGGAAATATGCGAATGGAAACCGAAGGCACAATATGGCGCTGCGTTACTTTTTTAAATAATTCTTGACAGTTCCGTTTTTTAGACGGAAACTAGCCACTTATCCGATAGGCTCTGAAACTTTCCCCAGAGCAACAAAACCCGCCCTAGTCTGAGACTTCGGCGGGTTTTTTATTGTCTGGCAGAGCCGGATAGTATCAGCCTCAGAGGGGCAAACATCATGGCGCTCACAAATAAACAGCACCGCTTCGTGGATGAATACATGATTGACCTGAATGCCACGCAAGCGGCAATTAGGTCGGGTTACAGCAAAAAGACAGCTCGCCAAATAGGTGAGCAAAACTTGTCAAAAATTGACATTCAAGCTGTTTTGACAGAACGCATGAAGGCACGCGAACAGCGCACAGAAGTCACTCAGGATTATGTGCTGAATACAATCGTTGAGACTGTTGAACGCTGCAAACAAGCTCGGCAGGTATTCGATAAAGCTGGCAATCCCGTCATGGTTGAAACAGCAGATGGCGAGATTGCACCAGCTTTCGTTTTCGATTCCGGGGCCGTGCTCAAAGGCGCCGAGCTTCTAGGCAAGCACCTGAAGATGTTTACCGACAAAACAGAATTGACTGGCAAAGATGGCGAACCACTGGCTAGTGGAACTTTTGTATTGCCTGCTGTGGTAACCCCGGAAGAGTGGAAAAAGAAAGCAGCAGAACATCAGGCACAACTGACTAAGACTTGATGATACAGCCGATATGGAGGGTGCTGCCAGGCTCTCAGCAATTATTCCTAGAATCTCCGGTCAAGGAAGTGTGTTTTGCTGGTACGCGCGGATCAGGAAAAACAGATGCCATGCTGATGGCCTTTGCTAATCATTGCAATCATGGTTATGGGGATCATTGGCGCGGTGTAATATTCAGGCGCAATTACAAACATCTTGATGACATTATTGCAAAGTCCAAACGCTGGTTTTATCGCTCCGCCTTAAAACCTAGATTCTTGGCAAGTTCATCATCACTCAAGTGGGTGTGGCCCACTGGTGAAGAGTTGCTTCTCCGAGCTTTCGAGAATGAAGATGATTATTGGTCATATCATGGTCACGAATATCCATTTATAGGCTGGGAAGAACTGACAAGCTGGCCGTCTATAAATTGTTACGAATCCATGAAGAGTTGCAACCGCTCATCATTCGGCACTGAAATCCCTCGAATCATTCGGTCTAGCACCAACCCTTATGGTGTAGGGCATAATTGGGTGAAGGGCTATTTCATTGATCCGGCGCCTTATGGCAATGTCATTTGTGATGCTGATGGCAATGAACGTGTATGTCTATTCGGTTCGATTAAAGAAAATCCGCATTTACGTGACGAGTACATCAAGACGCTGGAAAGTATTACCGACCCTAACAAGCGCAAGGCTTGGCTTGATGGTTCGTGGGACATTACCAGCGGCGGAATGTTTGATGATATTTGGGATAGAACTAAGCACGTACTGGAACCATTTGCCATACCGTCATCATGGAAAGTTGACCGTGCTTTCGATTGGGGAAGTTCTAGGCCATTCAGTGTTGGATGGTGGGCGCAAAGCGATGGTACTACGGCAAGGATGAATGACGGCACTAGCCGAACTTTCCCGCGCGGTACGTTATTTCGCATCGCCGAATGGTACGGCTGCACTGGCAAGGAAAATGAAGGGCTACGCATGACGGCCTCTAATGTCGCTCTTGGGATTGTTGCACGCGAACTACCCATGAAACTTCGTATTCAACCAGGCCCAGCTGATTCATCCATTTATGACGTGACTGACGATGCTTCAATAGCGCAGAACATGGAAAAGTCAGGCGTGCGTTGGGTACATGCTGATAAAAGACCGGGTAGTCGCAAGAATGGTTGGGAACTTATACGCGGAAGGCTTGAGGCTGCTGCGAATAACGATGATCGGCCTGGATTGTATATTTTCTCTAATTGCCGCGACTTTATTCGCACAGTGCCATCTTTGCCGCGCGATGATAAAGACCCGGATGATATAGACACCGATGCCGAAGATCATATAGCTGATGAAACCCGCTATCGGATATTGGCAGCAGATAGAACCATGCAACGAATCATCATAGGAGGCGTATGAGCGTCAAAAATCAGCATGCCGACTATGCCCGCATGGAGTCAGTCTGGAAACGCTGCGAGGATGTGGCTTGTGGGCAAGATGCCGTGCATGCCGCGGGCGAAGTCTATCTTCCTAAGCTCAAGGATCAGACACCGGAAGACTACAAAGCCTATCTGTTACGCGCCACGTTCTACAATGCTGGCTGGCGCACAATAGCCGGGTTGATCGGCATGCTGTTCCGCAAGCCGCCAGTGGTGGAAGTGCCTGCTGGTATTGAGGATTATCTCGATGATGTCACCATGTCCGGCATCCCCCTGCACGTATTTGTGCAGGAAATTGCTGAAGAGTGCTTGATTGCCGGGCGCTGTGGCTTGCTGGTGGACTATCCGCAAGCTAACGTCACTGGCGCCACGGTAGCGGACGCGCAAAGCCTTGGGTTGCGTCCCACGATGCAATTGTACGAAGCGTTGAGCATTATCAACTGGCGTGTCACGCGGGTTAACAATCAATCCGTTCTATCGCTGGTGGTATTGACAGAATCTGCCGTGACTCTGAAAGATGAGTTCACCGAGGAAGCCGAAATTCATTACCGGGTGCTTGACTTGTTCAATGGTCAGTATCGGCAGCGCGTGTTCCGGGTAGAGCACGACAAGGATATCTTGCTCGAAGAGTTCACGCCGCTAATGAATGGCAAGCCACTCGATTACATCCCATTCGTGTTCTTCGGATCAGATGACCTGACACCGGAAGTTGATGAGCCTCCGCTAATTGACCTCATCAATACCAACCTGGCGCATTATCGCACTACGGCGGATTATGAGCATGGCTGTCACTTCACAGGATTGCCGACTGCTGTGGTGTCTGGCTATACGCCAATTACTGACGGCGAAAAGCTTTACATTGGATCACAGGCCGCTTGGGTATTTCCTGATCCTGGCGCGAAAGCTAGCTTCCTTGAGTTTACCGGACAGGGTTTGCAATCGTTAGAGAAAAATCTGGAAAGCAAAGAGCAGCAGATGGCAGTACTTGGCGCCCGCATGCTGGAAGCACTCAAGCGTGGCGTTGAAAGCGCGCAGACCGCCTCGATTCACCGAGTTGGCGAAGAGTCTGTTCTGGCGGCCATTGCTCAAGTTATTTCGATGGGCGTCACCAAGGCGCTGGGATGGTTTGCGGAATGGGCGAATGCGGATGGTGAAGTCAAGTTTGAACTGAACCGGGACTTCTACCCTGCCCCAATGGATTACAACATGCTTACTTCGCTCATTGCCGGATGGCAACAGGGTGCATACAGTTATGACACCTTGTTCGATAATCTTAAGGCAGGCGAAGTAGTTGGCGTAGATGCTACTGCCGAGGAAGAACAGGCTAAGATTGCCAACGCCCCTCCCTTATTGAACTCGCCAGCCTTAGCTCCGACTGGCCTGCCAGCAGGCACCAGCGCCACGGCGTAGCCTGATGGTGCCATAATCACGAAATGGGCGCTCTCGACCAAGCTCTAATCGATGAAATCATATCTCATCAGATTGATCTCTATCGTCTGGACGCTGGTGTGCGCCAACAAGTCTTGGACATCCTTACAAGGATGCAACGCGAACTGGTCTCCAAGCTCGCTAACGAAGATTTGACGGACTTCGGTAAGCAGCGCACCGCTGCTTTGTTGCGGGAATGCAGCGACATCATCGATCATTACTACACGATGAGCCAAGGTGAACTTGACTTGACCTTGCATGGCGTTGGCAGCGCCACAGCAACACATACGGCCGATGCTCTAACCGCCGCTGTGAGCGTTGAATCACATCTGCCGACAGAAACCTTTTTCAAGACGCTGGCAAGTAATGCGTTAATCCAAGGCGCACCATCTGCCGAATGGTGGTCGCGCCAGAGCCTTGATGCCAGCTTCAAGTTTGCCAATGCTGTCAGACAAGGGCTGGCTCAGGCTGAAACCAATCAGCAGATCATCGCCCGCGTCATCGGCAAGCGAGGATTCCCCGGCATTATGGATATCTCGCGCCGGAATGCAGCGGCATTGGTTCAGACATCAGTGCAAGCAGTAGCGAATGACGCCAGACTGGAAACGTTCAAACGCAATGCGGATGTCATCACGGCTTTGGAATGGCACACGGCACTCGACGGTCATGTATGCGAGTTGTGCATTCCCCGCGCCGGATTGCAATGGACAGTTGATGGTGAACCGATAGGGCATAGCATGCCATTCCAGAATCCTCCGATTCATTTTAACGACCGCTGCGTATTATTGCCGCGTACTAGCCTGTCGAATGTTGGACGCACTACACGCGCCGCAAGTGGTGGACCTGTATCGGCAACAACCAGTTTCGAGCAATGGCTAAGTCGCCGGACGGTTGCACAGCAGGATGCGCAACTCGGCAATGGACGGGCGCAACTGTGGCGAGACGGCACCATTACTCTGCAGCAATTGCTTGACTTGCGTGGCAACCCGCTCACGTTGGCCGAACTTAAAGCCACGTACCAATAATTAGCAACACAGATTCACCGAGGCTCATTTCCCAAGCGGGAAGTGGACCTTTTTCTTTGGGCCTGCGCCCTACCAACTCCATGCGGAGAAAAACCATGTCTGAAGATACACCCAACCCTGAAATTGAAGCATTACAAGCATCTATCGCAAAATTGGAAGCCAATAACAAGCGGCTTACCGATGAACTGAAAATAGCCCGCAAGAGCGCCGAAATATCGCCAGATCAACTGGCGGCAGTGGAGGCAGAGCGGGACAAGTTACAGGCCGACTTGGTAGCCGCGCAAAAGCAAGCCAAGGACGCGACAAAAGCCGCCGAAACAGCAACCAAATCGCTCGCAGATGAGCAAGGCTTCACGCAAAAGCTGCTGATCGACAACGGACTGCTGGAAACGCTTGGCAAGAATGGCGTAACCAATCCGGTGCACCAGAAAGCTGCTGTTGCGATGCTTCGCTCGGGTGTGCAGATCGTGATTGACGGCGAGAATAGGGTTGCGAAGGTCGGTGACAAACTGTTGGCCGACCATGTCAAGGAATGGGCCGCAAGCGATGAGGGCAAGTTCTTCGTCGCGGCACCGAACAATACTGGTGGCGGTGCGAATGGTGGTGCGCAAGGTGGTGGTGGTAAAACCATGACACGCACTGACTTCTCAGCAAAATCACCTGCCGACCAAATGGCTCACATCAAAGGCGGTGGGACAGTAACAGATTAATTTAACCCGGCAACAAATAGCCGCCTTTGGGCGGTTTTTTTACGCCCAAATCAAAGGAAATTATCATGACATCAGCAGCCTCTACCCTAACCAACCTCATTCCCTACATGTATGAAGGGCTTGACGTTGTATCCCGCGAATTGGTCGGCTTTATCCCGGCCGTCAATCGTGACTCAAGCGCGGAAGGTGCAGCGCTCAACCAAACCATTAATATCCCAGTTGTTGGAGCGGTCACCGGTGGCGACATCGCACCGAACACCACGCCACCCGATGATGGCAACTTCACCCCTGCCAATCAAACCATGAGCATCAGCAAATCACGTTATTGGCCGATCCGCTGGCAGGCAGAAGAACAAGTGGCCGTTGGTCAAACAGGGTTACTGGGCAAGGTACAGACTGACCGTTTTGCACAAGCTCTCCGTGCCGCCGTAAATGAAGTAGAGGCCGATCTTGCCGCCCTACACGTTCACGCCTCACGCGCTTACGGCACCTACAATGCGCAACCGTTTGGTACTGCTGCTGATTTTACCGATATGTCCAATATGCTCAAGATTCTTGAGGATAACGGAGCGCCAGGGGATTACCAAGCGGTATTCGGGTCGTCCGCATGGGCGAACATTCGCGGCAAACAAAGCGTGCTGTTCAAGGTGAATGAAGCTGGAACCGCCGACTTGCTGCGTCGCGGCATTTTGGGCGACATCTTTGGCGTTGCTTTGCACAATTCCGCCAAGGTAAAGACCGCTGTAACGGCAGGCACTGCTTCAAGTGCTACCTCCACCAGTGCTGCGTTCACTGTTGGTCAGACAGTTATCCCATTGGCTACTGCTGGCACTGGTCTATTCGTAGCCGGCGATCTTATCACCTTTGCCAATGACACGAATGTCTATGTGGTTGAGTCCGTGACAATGGCTGGTGCAAATCCAGCATCCGGTGACCAAATTGTGCTGGCCGAACCTGGTCTGCGTATTGCGCAAGGCGTTGCTACTCGCGCCATCACTGTGATCGCTGCAACGGATCGCAATATGGTGTTTGCACGTTCGGCAATTGCCTTGGTGACTCGCGCGCCGGCCATGCCACAAGGTGGTGATGCTGCATCGGATGTAATGACCATCACTGATCCGGTGTCTGGTCTGGCATTTCAAGTGGCAGAATACAAGCAATACCGTCAGGTTCGCTATGAACTCGGTTTGGCCTGGGGCGTGAAGATGGTCGCTCCGCGTCATGCTGCAATCTTGATCGGCTAGTAATCCTCACCTCTTCGCAAGAGGGGGTGACAGTGACTGGCTAAACAAACAAAGGATTCCCTAATGACCACCTTGATTAACAAAAACGCTACATTTGAAAAACTCTCCGCGGGCAAGAAATTAACTGTCGTCACCGATGCGGCTGGCGTTGCCATTGTGGAGCGTTATCAAGGCGATGTTTTGCTGGACACCACTTCAATTGCGGCTAGTACCACAAAAATATTTGGCGAGTACAGAGTTGACATATCACTGCGCATTACGTGTCTGGCTGGAAGCCTTACCTACACCCAAAGTCAAAGCACCAATTCCGTAAAAACAGGAACCGCGACCAACGACGATGCCAACGCTGGGGAGGTCGGAGAATATCTTGAAACAACGGTGCTGATCGGTAGCCTGATTTCTGAAACATCAGCTACCCCGGTGGATGTGGCTACGCTGGCACTGACGGCTGGTGATTGGGATGTATCTGGAACAATTAACCGAGCGCTTACTGGCGTTACGGCAACGGCCTATGGTGCTGCCATATCGCCTACGGCAAACACTGTACCTGGCCAAGCGGGGGGAACGGGAGTGGGGGCCGATTCCGTGGTACTGGAAAATTGCACCATGGGCACAACCATTACCGGAAACTTCATCTCTCGCATTGGCAATGTGCGCGTCAAACTCGCCGCTGCAGCCACCATTCACCTTGTGGCTGCCGACACGTTTTCTGCCGGTAGCATTGGTGTTTACGGAACGATTCGCGCGCGCCGCGTACGCTAAACATAGCCTGCAAACTCAAGAGCCCGCCTTGCGCGGGCTTTTTTGTTTGTGTCCTGCTTTTTAATCAACCTGAAAGTGTAAATCATGAAAATGCTACGAATTTTATTCGCCTCAGTCCTGTTGCTGGCTTCCGGCTTCGCTCAGTCAGCAGCACTCACCGACTTCGCAGAAAACAAGGTTGTTGATGCGCTGATCCGCGCTCAAGCCATCGGTACGCCGGTAACTTGGTATGTTGCACTTTATACCACTTGCCCGACAGATAGCACCGCTGGCACAGAAGCCTCAGGAGGCAGCTATGCGCGGGTAGCCGTGACTGCCGGATTAACGCAATGGGCTGGCACGCAATCCGCTGGCAGCACCATAGCATCAAGCGGAACCAATGGCACCACCAGCAACAATGCCACGATTACATTCCCGACTGCTACTGGCACTTGGGGAACAATTAATTGCTGGGGACTGACTGATGCCTCTACTGCCGGAAATATTTGGGTATATGCCGCAGTGACTGTGCCACCTACCATTACCAGCGGAGCAACTGCGTCCTTTGCTGCTGCTGCGATGACCTTCCAAATCGACAATTAACTGTGAAATTGTCGAATTGCATGCTGCATGCGATTCCGCGCTGGTGTCGCCGTGGCGGCTGGCTAGCATTGCGCAGATCACTTGCCGGGCCATATTTCCACTTCTTCCATGCTGATGATCTGAACGAAGAAACTCCTGTAAGCCAGTACATGATTGATGACGAGAAAGCACCCGGCTGGCATCTGGTGTTCAGGGGACATGTGGAAACCAAGTTAGGTCACATCAAACCGCCCCCCGTAACTGGAGGGATTGATTGGGTAATCACCATATTCGTATTGTCTGTCATGGGGTCAGTCATTTACTCGGTGGCAAGCGCCATCGGGTATGCCATCACATTAGTCAGGTAGGGACCCTCCCCAATGACCACAATAACAACTACCGAAGCAGGTGCGACAGGTCGCTATATTGACCTTGGCACATCCCCGGCTAACAACGTCGATGTCGGCGCGCAGACGATTATCGCCTATTGCAAGCCAACAGGTTCTGGAGGCGGCGGCTTTGGCTATATGTTCGGCAAAACGACTGCTGGATCAACGGCAGGGCTGCGTTTTTTCATTGACCACAATGGAAATGCCCCGAATCTGAGTTGCGGTGTCGATTCGTCAGGCGTAGCAAATCACCCGCTTCGTGTCGGCACTGCCAATGAGGTGGTTTATAACTCTTGGGCGCACTATGGGCTAACGTGGGATGGAACCTTAAACCACACCGGACTACATCTATACATCGAAGGTACGGAAAGTACCTACGGCCGAGATACTGATACCGGCAACGGCACGGGTTCCGTAAATTCAGACGCGGCCAAAAACCTGTTCCTGATGAATCGCGGTAATGCTGGCAATCTTGGCCGGGAATTTGTCGGCGACGTAGGCTATATCGCTCGCTGGAATCGGGTGCTGAATTCTACCGAGATGACCTCGGTCTTTAATAATGGTCCGCTGTCAGTTCCAAGTGGCCTGATCCTGTGCTGGGCCAATCAGGCCGATCTCAGCACCAATGCCATCACCCCTGCGGGAAGATCAACGCACGTCGATGGGTCAACGCCACCAAATACGGCTCTTGGCGATGTCACTGCGCTCGCAGGGGCTGCAACGGATGTTGCTACGGCGACAGGCGCAATATCTACTGCAATTCCTTTAGCCGGCGCGGCGGCTGATGTAGCAACTGCCACAGGAGCAGTGACTACCAGTGGGGGCGCCGCACTTGCGGGGGATGCGGTAGACATCGCAACAGCCATTGGTGCAATTTCTACCAGCGATCCTTTGGCCGGAAGTGCGTCTGATGTTGCGACAGCCACTGGCGATTTGGTGGTGCCGATGAGCATCCTGGCCGGATACGAACGCAGCTCGGTCAACCTGTCAGGATCGAGCGTCACCGGCGCCGGCGATTCGGCGGTCATTGTACTGAAACCACGAGTACAGGAATCGGAAGTCGTCAGCAGCCAAACCCGCTGGCTGGAGCCGTCCGCAAAAGTGACCGGCATGAACGGCTTTCGGCCCACCTTCAGGTTCAGCGATTACGCAGCGTCCGAGACCACCGGCACGTATCACGGCGCGCCGTGGCAGACCGCTCGCCGGCCGATGTTTTCCTACGACCGGCTTACCTGGACATACTTCGACACCCAGACGGTCAATACGACTTATATTGAGTTCCGGCACAATACCGCTTTCACCGCCGACACCATCTACGTCAGCCGCGGCCGGCAGGTGTCGGTTGCACAGATCGGCGACTGGATTGCGACGATCGCGGCAGCCAATCCGACGCTGATTGAACCAACGATAGCGGCCGCAACCTTTACGCCATCGTTGACGAGTTGGCCGGCACAAAGTTATATCGCGGATGAGTTCTCCAGCCAGGTAGACGAACTGAGCCAGACCATTCCGGCGACGCCGTTCTATGCGTTGCAGATCAATGATACTTCGTTGATGCCGCCATCGGGGGTTAAGAAACTGGCGGTCATCACCAGTGGCGTGCATGCTGGCGAGGATCTTCCTTTCTGGCCAATGAAAGCGTTTGTAGAGTATGTGCTCGGTAGCAGCATCACGGCGCAATATCTACGCATGCACTTCAAGATTCTGATCTACCCGATGTTCAATGCGCCCGGCCGGGTAGGCGGCGGATGGCGCGGCAGCTTCACGCAAGGTACTGCCGGCGCAGATGATGCCAACAGACACTTTTCGGACGCGACGCCGGGACTGGAAATCGTCACCAAGCCACGTACCGCTATTGTCACGGACATGGCCGGTGGTGTGCCGGAGTGGATGTTCGACTGGCACGGCGACTTTGCCCATGACTATGGCATCTATCTCGACAATACCGCACAGACCAACTTCAAAACGGTACTCGACGCCAAGACCGGAGTCACCCATAACAACGATGGCAATACGATATCGGGGTTTGTTAGCCGGTATTTCCAGGACACGACAGGAGTTCCGCTTGCTGTTACCGTAGAATTTGGCGACACAGCACCGATTGCAGATGCGACTTATGTAACCTATGGGCAGAACTTCGCAGCCGCACTCCAGGCTTACGTGCAGGCGCTGGACATGGCAGGCGATGCACAAGTAATTGCCTCTGCATCCGGCACTTTTGTTTTAAGCGTAAATCTGACTGGTAACGCTCTTGCGCAAGCCTTGGCAACAGCGAATACGGCTCTGGCTGTCCCGTTGGTCGGAAATGCTCTGGAAGTAGCTTCATCGACCGCCGAAATTTCCACGCAAATTGCACTGAGCGGAGCAGCGTTTGGTCAAGCCGCTGCGGTTGGGGCTATAAATGTATCTCTGCCAGGAGCGCTCGCTGGTGATGCTGGTGTTCAAGCAAGCGGAACTGGCGCAGCAAGTGTAACGCTTCCACTTGCTGGAAACGTGCAAATAATAGCTACTGCATTCGGAAGTCTGGATTTAGGGGATGCGATCACGGGCTCTGCCACGGTTGTTGTTACAGCAACAGGTGACATGATGCTGACGATTGAGATGTCAGGCGCCGCCTTTGCTCAAGCCATTGCTATGGGTGGACTATCAATTCAAATGCCATTAACAGGCGCGGCAATCACACAGGCATTCGCCGCAGGTGCATTGATCGCAGCGGTGGGCGCTCAATACCCACTAGCAGGAATTTTCGATATAAGACCACTCAACGGGATAAGCGTTCAATACCCGCTTGCCGGAATTTTTAGGACATACCCATGACTATAATTGTTGAGGATGGCACTGTCGTTGCTGGCGCAGAATCCTATCTGAGCGTGGCCGACTCGCTTACTTATCATGCAGCACGTGGGAATAATACCTGGGCGACTATCACCACGACACAGCAAGAGCAGGCATTACGTCGGGCTACTGATTACATGCTCGAGGTGTATCGCACACGATGGGCAGGATATCGCTTCACCAGCACACAGTCTCTTGACTGGCCGCGTTCTTATGTTCCGATTCCTGATGCTGTTAGTGGGTATGGTTCATTTGAAGCGATGGTGGCGCCGAATATTGTGCCGACCGAGGTCAAAAATGCCTGCGCCGAATTGGCTTTGAAAGCGGCGGCTGGAGAATTGTTCTCCGATCAGACACAAGGAGTTGTCAGGGAGCAGATCGGCCCGATTGCCGTGGAATATGACAAATTCAGCCCACAGCGTACCCGCTATGTGGCGATTGAAGCCATGCTTCGTCCATATTTTAAAATGGGTGGTGCATCGGTCGGGTTGATGCGGGCATGACCGCTGCTCTATATACGAGATCAGCAGATACTTCGCTGCGGTTACTTACCAAGTACGGCCAGAATGTTACGCGGCGTTCCTACACCATAGGCACTTATGACCCTGCCACTGGCAGCAATTCCAACGTCACAGTTGACACTACGCGCAAGGGGGCATTGTTGGATTTCGGCGCAGGGCAGACGCTTGAACGTGGTACATTGATACAGGGAGGGGACAAGCGCCTGTTATTGGATTCTGCAAGCGCTCCTGGCCCGCAGGATCATTTCATCGTGGGCGGCATCGAGTATGTGATTGTTTCCATCGGGGAAGTGAATCCTGCGGGGACTCCAATACTTTATGACATTCATCTGCGGACATGAGCTTTTCACTAGATTTGAAGCGGTTTGCGGACAAAGCCGATGTGAATATGGCGACTGCCGTTAGAAAAACCGTGATGGAAATCGGAGCGCGCTTGGTCGAAAAAACCCCAGTGGGCGATGCGACTTTGTGGAAATCTCCACCGCCGAAGGGATATGTGGGAGGCAGGGCTAAAGCGAACTGGCAATATGGATTCAATTCTGCCCCGCCTGGCGATTTGCCGGATATTGACCCGAGTGGCGCGGTATCCATTCAAAGCATTTCCGGAGTATTCGAGCAACCAGTAGCCGGGATTCATTACCTGACTAACAATCTACCATATGCACAACGGCTTGAAGATGGCTGGTCAACGCAGGCACCTTACGGCATGGTTGGCCTCACACTGATTGAAGCGCCACAAATTGTCGAAGAGGCAGCGAGGGAGGCCAATAAATGAGTGGCATAACAAGTATCCGCGCGGCATTGGAAACAGCGCTCAATGGCATGACGCCAGCCATTTCCTATGCATGGGAAAACAAAGCATTCATACCTTTGGCTGGCACACCATACGCCAAGGTGAATCTGCTGCCCGCGCAACCTGACAACAGCGAATATGGTTCCAATTACGTAGAGCAGGGTATTTTCCAGATCACGTTGATGTACCCATTGCAGACTGGCCCAGCTGATGCCGCCGCGCGCGCCGAACTATTGCGCACCACCTTCGCGCGCGGAAATTCGTTCGTATCTGGTGGGATCACGGTCATCATCAATAAAACGCCGGAAATTTCGCTAGGTAGCGTGGATGGTGATCGCTGGGCGGTCCCGGTCAAAATTCGCTGGTTCGCCTACGTTTAGATTTTAGTTTGTAACTCCAAGCACCTTCGGGTGCTTTTTTTACGCCCATTAATCCGCCTTCGGGTGGATTTTTTCATTTAAGGAAAGCGTCATGACACTAGCCACTGGTATTGCCAAAAAGGTAGCTTACAAAGTTGAATCCACTTATGGCACCGCCGCTGGTGCTTCTGGTGCAGCATATCTGCGTCGCGTTGAATCGACCATCGGGCTGACGAAGGACATTTACGAATCCAATGAAATCCGCACCGATTACCAGGTGGCTGTTCAGCGGCAGGGGGTACGGCGCGTATCCGGGCAAATCAAGGGTGAATTGTCGGCCGGCAGTTATGCTGATTTTATCGCAGCTTCGTTGCGTAAAGCTTTTGCTGCCGTCACTCCGATCACTGCACTTTCAGTCACTATCGCAGGGACTGGTCCCACTTATACCATCACCCGATCAACTGGCTGGATCACTGATGGAATCAAGGTTGGCGATGTCATCAGGTTATCTGTCGGCACATTAAATGCTGCGAATATTTCCAAAAATCTGCTTGTTATCGGGTTGACGGCAACTGTGGCAACTGTCATTCCGCTGAACGCGGTGGCACTCGTAGCAGAAGGCCCGATTGCTGGCTGTACGGTAACTGTAATCGGCAAAAAGACATTTACTCCGACCATTGGCCACACTGACTTGTCATTCTCAATTGAGCACTGGCATTCTGACATTTCCCAGTCCGAATTGTTTACCGGGTGCAAGATCGGTTCGATTGATATCAACTTGCCACCCACCGGAATGGCTACGATTGATATTGCCGTTACCGGGCAGGATGAAACCGATGGGACATCGCAATACTTCACCACCCCGACTGCTTTAAGTTCCACAGCGGTAATGGCTGCGGTGAATGGGGTGGCGATCATCAACGGTACGCAATCCGTCCTCCTGACAGGATTGCAACTCAAAATTGACGGTAATCTTTCTGGCGATCCAGTGGTTGGATCAAATACCATTCCGCAGCAATTTGTTGGAAGGGCCAAGGTTTCCGGTCAAGGTTCTGCGTACTTCCAAGATGCCACCATTCGCAATTTCTTCAATAACGAAACCGAGATTGGATTGATCGGTGTATTTACTTCTGACAATACGGCCATTGCTGATTTTATTACCTTCTCCATGCCGCGCGTCAAGGTCAATGCGTTCACTAAGACCGATGGAGAAAAGGGTGTAATCGGCACCTTCACCTTTGCAGCATTGTTTAACTCTGCCGGGGGCGCTGCGGCAAATTCAGAACAAACCACTCTCGTCATTCAAGATTCAGCCGCATAACAAGGAGCAACAAATGGATTTGAATAAACTGGATTCAGTCGCGGCCTGTGAAAAGGGCTTTCCACTTAGCATCAAGGATGCCGAGGATAACCCCACGGATATTGTAATCACCGTGGTTGGGGTGGATTCCAAGATATTCCGCAATGAAAATGCCCGGATTCAATCTCGCATCCAGATGGCGGAAAAGCGTGGGAAGAAGCTGGATCAGGATGAACTGGAACAGGACTATTGCGCCCTGCTGGCAAAATGCACCCTGGGCTGGGAGAACGTAGACAAAAACGGTAAGCCTTGGGAGTTTTCGCAGGATGCCGCGCAAGAGGTATACGAAAGCTATCCAATCATCAAGTCCCAAGTGTTTACGGCATTGTTTGATCGAGCGGCTTTCCTGGGAAACGTGCAGGGCGCTTCCGTGAGTTCATCGAAGGCGAAGCCAGGTTAAACCGCAGGCTTGAGGATGGCTCTACCCTTCGGGATCATCTAAAAATCGTCTGGAAAAACACCGGACAAATCCCGGAAGAACTTGCAGAAGCGCCCGAATGTCCCCAAGAGCTTTGCCATATATGGACTTGGGGATGTCAGCTAACCAGCCCTTTCAGCTATCAGGAAATAGAGGCATGGATGCGCCTCACAGGTAACACACCAACCCCGGAAGAAATCGAACTGCTGATGATGGCAGATCGCGTTTATCAATCGACAGTGGAGAAAAAGAATGACTGATTTCGCAAGTCTGACGCTCGCTGTCGATGCTACTTCTGCCGATCAAGCATCAGTATCGCTGGACAAACTGACCATATCTGGCGCCAAGGCGGAAGCCAAAGCGAAAGACTTGAACAGGTCTTTCAATATGCCGATGGCAAAGTCTGCCTCTGAGCAAATACGGGTAATGAGCATCGAAACCGAAAAGCTCATGGCGAAATATGATCCACTGGGTACAAAGTTGCGTTCCCTTGAATCCGATATGGCCAGGTTCAGGGCAGAAATGGGCAATGCTTATTCTCCCGCCGTAGCCCGAACATTTCAGGGACTGGAAGATGAGATAGTCAAGACCAAGACATTGATGTCCACTGCGGGCGTGGATGGATTTGCTGCAATTGAAGGGGCCGCCGGCAAATCTGCTTTCGCCACTGCACAAGCTCGACGTGAGCTGATCGTGCTGGGCCATGAAGCCATCAGCGGAAACTTCGCGCGCATGCCCGGTAGTTTGATGGTATTGGCAGAACGTACCGGAGCGTCTATTGGGTTATTCAGTGGACTCGCTTTGGCTGCTGCTGCTGCTGCTGCTGTAATTGGTTATTTCGCCTTCAAGAGCGAAGAAGCTGATCGTGCCATGAGTAGCCTGAATAGCCAATTCAGAGCATCCGGCAATCAATATGTAGTGATTACCGGGCAGATCAGCGGTCTAGTCAATGAACTTGCCAAACTCCCCGGCGTGAGCAAGTCGGCAGCGAATGAAATGGTCGGAACATTTGCACGGGTGCCGGAAATCGGCAACAAGATGCGTGCTGACCTATTGCGGCTTGCGCCAGACATTGCCACTGCCTTCGGCATTGAAATCCCCAAGGCGGCGCAACTACTTGCCAAGTCTTTCGAGTCGCCAGAACAAGGCGCCAAGAGTCTCGACAAAGAGCTTAATTTCCTCAGCGCTTC
>Ga0153916_10000989_pt1 | contig 19878 bp, 18 predicted proteins | sample Opewatmetagenome_FD_109642 | JGI IMG/M metagenome (GOLD analysis project Ga0153916, IMG submission 109642) | Freshwater wetland microbial communities from Ohio, USA - Open water 3 Core 3 Depth 4 metaG | ecosystem: Environmental > Aquatic > Freshwater > Wetlands | place: USA: Ohio, Lake Erie... | reverse complement strand
GATCCTCTTCATCGTGCTGATCGCCGGCGCGTTCGCGGCCGTGAGGGCCGGCCAGCGGGGCCTTGCCAAGTTGGCAAAGGTCGATCGCGACGATGTGACAGACTTCATGCAACGCGCGACGGAGTATGCCGAATGACCCGCGGCAGGGCAGAATTGGAGCGGGCGAAGGCCGAGGCGCAGGCGTCGCGCCAGCAGCTCGTCGAGGTCGTCGACGATATCGGCGAGCGGCTGTCGCCAGCCGCGATCACGTCCGACCTGGTTACCGCCGTGCGCGAGCAGGGAACCGCGCTGCTTGGCAGCTGCCTTGGGCTTTTGACGCACAAGCCTGCGATCGCGCTGGCGAGCGCCGCCATCAGCTTCGCCAAAACCCGCCGCGCCCGGGCATCCGCACGAGCGCAGGCCAGCCAACCCCATCCCCCCAAAAGCGGAGATTCCACCATGACAAATCGGATCAAGGGCAGCGCCGAGGCTGCGAAAGGCTTCGCCAGCGACAAGCTGGACGCGGCGCGCGACACCACGGCATCCGCTTATGCGACGGCCCGGAAAAAGACGCGCACCTATGCACGCACGGCACGAGAAAAAGGTTCCGAATATGCGCAGGTCGCGCGCGAGAAGGCCGGCGACACGGTCCAGACGGTCAGCGAGGGGATCCAGACCAATCCGCTGAGCGCGGTGCTGGCAGGGGTGGCTGCCGGCGTCCTGATTGGGGCGTTGCTGCCCCGCACCCGCAAGGAAACCGGACTTGCGAAATACAGCAAGAAGGTGACCGAGGCTGCCAAGGAGGCAGCGGCCGCCGTGCGCGACGCCGGGCGGGAAGCGCTTGAGGATCAGGGAATCACCACGGCCGCTGCCAAGGAGAAGCTCGATCAGGCGAAGACCATCGCCAAGACGACGGTGCGCCGCGCCACCCGCGCGGCCAAGGAGAAGATCGGCGGCTAGCCCCCGTCCGGGGCGCCCCTTCCCCTTTCTTAAGCAGCGCGTCGAGCCATTCAATCGCCGGCCGCCATGTCGCGCAGCCGGCTGGAGGCTTGATTTCCGCGCAGCGCCACTATGTTAAACGCAGGTTCACCGCCAAGTCGCCATGTCGACGGAAGCGGGAACCCAAATTCATCCCCTGGGTGACCAGACCGTCTGTTGGAGAATGTTCAAGATGCGTTTCAGCCGCACAATATTGCCTTCGATTTTGCTTGCCGCACTGGCGACGCCGGTCGCGGTTGCCGCGCTTGCGCCGCCGGCCCTGGCTTCGACCCAGAATCCGAGCGCATTCATCGAGACGTTGTCGGACAAGGCGTTCACCATCCTCAACGACAAATCGGTTTCGCGCACCGAAGCAAAGACGCGTTTCCGCGCCATGCTGCTTCAGCACGTCGCGGTGAAATCGATCGGCGACCGTCTGATTCGCAGCCGCCGAGCACAGATCACGCCGCAGCAATACGCGGCCTATACTCAGGCCCTGCCCAACTACATCGTCGGCGTCTATGCTGACCGGCTTTATGACTATGCCAATGCCGATCTGAAGGTCGTGCGCGTGCGTCCGGTCGGATCCGGCTATGCGGTCTATTCGCAGGTGGTTCAGCCGAATCAGGCACGGCCGATCGATGCCATCTGGTCGATCGCGCCCTCCCCCAATGGCTATAAGATCACCAATCTCACGGTTTCGGGCATCAACATGGCGCTGACCCAGGAAGCCGATTTCAGCAGCGTCATCCAGCGCCAGGGGTTTGACGCACTGGTGCAATTCATGCAGTCCAAACGCTGGTGATATTCGGGCGCCCCCGATCGTCGGGGGCCCCTTTCGGTTGGGTATCTGTACATATGGCGACAAGCAAATTGCATCTGGTGTTCGGCGGGCGCGTGAAGGATCCGCGCACTCTGGAGTTCGAGGATCCGGCATCGCTGGAAGTCGTCGGCATCTTCCCCGACTACAAGTCGGCGGAGAGCGCCTGGCGGGCCGCCGCGCAGCGCACCGTCGACGATGCCGAGATGCGCTTCGTCATCGTCCATCTTCATCGCTTGCTGGAGCCGGATATGCCGGCCGCCTGATCGCCGGAGACGGAAGTTCAGTCCCGGAGTTTCCCGAAGCGGGATAAAGCCAGCGGCCGCGCCAGCGCCAGCCCGGCGAGAAATCCGCCGACATGCGCCCAGATCGCGACGCCGCCACCCGATTCGGTGTTGAGCACCAGGCCGATCAGAAGCTGCAATCCGATCCACGAAGCGGCCAGCCACAAGGCGGTCGCGGCATGTTCGGACAAAATCCTTCCGCCTGCCGCGCGCCGTTCGCCGAACAGCAGGGCATAAGTGCCGATCAGCGCGGAAACCGCGCCGCTCGCGCCGATGATCGGGATCGACGAGGCGGGATCCGCGAGAACCTGCGCCAGCGCCGCCGCATAGGCGCCCACCACATAGACGATCAATGTGCGGACAGGCCCCAGCACCAGTTCGACGAGCCGCGCCGAAACGAACAGCATCAGCATGTTGAGCCCGAGGTGCATGATGCTGTCATGCACGAACAGCGAGGAGATAGGCGTCAGCCAGGCCGGGAACGGCGAAGGCAGATAGACCAGGCCGGAGAGGCGCGCCGGAACGATTCCGGCGGCGACGGCCAGCCAGTCGTGGAACAGCGAGCCACCGAGCACGGCAACCAGATGGGCGATCGCCGTCGAAACGATGATCGCCCTGGTGACGCGCGCCATCGGCGGAGCCACAAGCGTCAGATGAACTCCAGCTTCTTGATCTGGTAATAGCGGTCGCCCGACGGCGTGGTCACTTCGACCTCGTCGCCGACCTTGCGGCCGATCAGCGCCCGCCCGAGCGGCGAGGAATAGGAGATCCGCCCGATCTTGGCATCGGCTTCGGTCGGCCCGACGATCTGATATTTGACCGGCTTGTCATCCTCGTCGAGCAGATGAACGGTGGCGCCGAACACGACCTTGTCGCCCGAAAGGGTCTTGGGATCGATCACCTGGGCGCGCGAGAGCACACTCTCGATGTCGGCGAGCGATGCCTCGATCTGGCCCTGACGCTCCTTGGCGGCGTGATATTCGGCATTCTCCGAAAGATCGCCGTGCGCGCGGGCCTCCTCGATCGCCTGAACCACGGCAGGACGCTCCACCGTCTTCAGACGATGCATTTCCTCGGTCAGCCGCGCATGCCCTTCGGCCAGCATCGGCACCTTATCGACCGTCGCCATGTCCGAACCCCTTTCTACTTATCCGTCAACACCGCCGCAGAGCCGTTTTTACAACCGCTCCCATGCTGCCAGCGATGCGAGATTATGCTTCGAGATGTGAATAGTAGGATTGCAGCGACCGCACTTCAAGCGTTTCGCGTCGCAGAGCCTCGATTGCCCGTGCCGCGGCGAGGCTTGCCGCGGCGGTCGTGAAATAGGGGATCTTGCCGTAAAGCGCCGACGAACGGATGCTCTGGCTGTCCTTCAGCGACTGCCAGCCCTCGGTCGTGTTGAAGATCAGGTCGATTCTACCGTCCTTGATCTTGTCGACGATATGCGGCCGGCCCTGCGCCACCTTGTTGACGCGCTCGATGGCTAACCCCTCGCCTTCGAGATGGTCGGCGGTGCCGCCGGTCGCGACGATCCGGAAACCGAGAGCGATGAGCTGGCGGACGGCGGGCGTGATCTGCGGCTTGTCGCTGTCCTTCACCGACACGAACACCGTCCCGCCGGTCGGCAGGATGGTTCCGCCGCCGAGCTGCGCCTTGGCGAAGGCGGTCGCAAAATTACGATCGATTCCCATGACTTCACCGGTGGACTTCATTTCCGGACTGAGCACCGGATCGACCCCCGGGAAACGCGCCCAGGGGAACACCGCTTCCTTCACGGCGACATAGCCGATGTCGCGGTCGATCGGACCGAACGACGCCAGTCTCTCCCCGGCCATCACCCGTGCGGCGATTTTGGCGATGGGCACGCCGATCGCCTTGGCGACGAACGGCACCGTCCGCGAAGCGCGCGGATTGACCTCGATCAGATAGACCTCGCCGTCCTTCACCGCGAACTGGATGTTCATCAGCCCGCACACATGCAGCGCCCGCGCCAGCACGTCGGTCTGCCGCTCGATCTCGGCGATGATCTCGGGCGGTAGGCTGTAGGGCGGCAGCGAACAGGCGCTGTCGCCCGAATGGACGCCGGCTTCCTCGATATGCTGGAGCACGCCGGCGACCGTAACGTCGGTGCCGTCGGCCAGCGCATCGACATCGACCTCGATCGCATCGCGCAGATACTGGTCGATCAGCACCGGGCTTTCACCCGAAACCCGGACCGCCGTCGCAATGTAATGATCGAGCTGCCCCGGGTCCTCGACGATCTCCATCGCCCGTCCGCCCAGCACATAGGATGGCCGGATCAGCACCGGATAACCGATGCGCTCCGCCACCGCGAGCGCCTCGTCGCGGCTGCGGGCGATGCCGTTGGCGGGCTGCTTGAGGCCAAGATCCTCGATCAAGGCGGCGAAGCGCTCGCGGTCCTCGGCGAGGTCGATCGCGTCGGGCGAGGTACCGAGAATCGGAATCCCGGCATTCTCCAGCTCCTGCGCCAGCTTCAGCGGAGTCTGGCCGCCGAACTGGACGATCACCCCGGCGAGCGTGCCGTTCGACATCTCGACGTGCAGGATTTCCAGCACGTCCTCGGCGGTCAGCGGCTCGAAATAGAGCCGGTCCGAGGTGTCGTAATCGGTCGAAACCGTCTCCGGGTTGCAGTTGATCATGATCGTTTCATAGCCGGCCTCGTCGAGCGCGAAGCAGGCATGGCAACAGCAATAATCGAACTCGATGCCCTGGCCGATGCGGTTGGGCCCGCCGCCGAGGATCACCACCTTCTTGGCGGATGACGGCTGGGATTCGCACTCGGGCGCGCCGAACACCGGGGCCTCGTAGGTCGAATACATATAAGGCGTCTTCGCCTCGAACTCGGCGGCGCAGGTGTCGATCCGCTTGAACACCGGGCGGACGCCGAGCCGATGGCGCAGCGCGCGCACTTCCGCCTCGGTGACACCCCCGGTCATCGCCTTCATCGCGTCGTGGACGATGCCGCTGCCGCGCGCCTGCGCCCGGCCCATATCGGAGGGCACATTGGCCGCCTGCATCGCCAGCCAGGCGAGCCGCTTGTCGGAAAAGCCCATCGCCTTCAGGCGGCGCAGTTCGGCGGCGTCCTGCGGCAGGCCGTTGCGGCATACCTCTTCCTCGGCGGCGATGATCTCGGCGATCCGCTCCAGGAACCAGGGATCATATTTGGCGATGGCGTGGACTTCCGCGACGGTGAAGCCCTCGCGCAGCGCCTGCGCCGCCACCAGCAGCCGGTCGGGCGTCGGGCGCGCCAGCTCGGCGGCGATCTCGTCCTTCGAGGCGCCGGCGAGATGATCGACCTGGTTGAAACCTGAAAGGCCGGTTTCCAGCCCGCGCAGCGCCTTTTGCAGGCTCTCGTGGATGTTGCGGCCGATCGCCATCACCTCGCCGACCGACTTCATCGCCGTGGAGAGCAAGGGCTCGGCGCCCTTGAACTTCTCGAAGGCGAAGCGCGGGATCTTGGTGACGACATAGTCGATCGTCGGCTCGAAGCTCGCGGGCGTCGCGCCGGTGATGTCGTTGTCGATCTCGTCCAGCGTGTAGCCGACCGCCAGCTTGGCGGCGACCTTGGCGATCGGAAAGCCGGTCGCCTTCGACGCCAGCGCCGAGGAGCGCGACACGCGCGGGTTCATCTCGATGACGACCAGCCGGCCGTCCTTCGGATCGACCGCGAACTGGACGTTGGAACCGCCGGTTTCGACGCCGATCTCGCGCAGCACCGCAATGCTCGCGTTGCGCATGATCTGATATTCCTTGTCGGTCAGCGTCAGCGCCGGGGCGACGGTGATCGAATCGCCGGTATGGACGCCCATCGGATCGATATTCTCGATCGAGCAGATGATGATGGCGTTGTCATGGCGGTCGCGGATGACCTCCATCTCATATTCCTTCCACCCCAGCACCGATTCCTCGATCAGCACTTCGGTGGTCGGCGAGGCATCGAGGCCGCCGGTCACGATCTGGACGAACTCATCCTTGTTGTAGGCGATGCCGCCGCCGGTGCCGCCCATGGTGAAGCTCGGGCGGATGATCGCCGGCAGGCCGACATGGTCGAGCGCGGCGAGCGCCTGGCCAAGCGTGTGCGCGATCGCCGAGCGCGGGCTTTCCAGCCCGATCTTGTCCATGGCGTTGCGAAACTTGAGGCGATCCTCGGCCTTGTCGATGGCCTCGGCATCGGCGCCGATCAGCTCGACGCCGTATTTCTCCAGCGTGCCGTCCTTGGCCAGCGCCAGCGCGGTGTTGAGCGCGGTCTGCCCGCCCATCGTCGGCAACACCGCGTCGGGCCGCTCCTTCGCGATGATCTTGGCGACGATTTCCGGGGTGATCGGCTCGACATAGGTCGCGTCCGCCATCTCCGGATCGGTCATGATCGTCGCCGGGTTCGAATTGACCAGGATGATGCGATAGCCCTCTTCCTTCAGGGCCTTGCAGGCCTGCGTGCCCGAATAATCGAACTCGCACGCCTGGCCGATGATGATCGGACCCGCGCCAATGATCAGGATGGAGGAGATGTCGGTGCGTTTGGGCATTAATTGTTATCCAACCATATCGCGACCAATATGCCGCCGACTGTTATAGGTATGATGATCCACGCGGCAATTGCGCCCCATTTGGCCCAATTGTAATGCTGCACCCAAAATTTCCATTTGGGCGGGAGTGGTGGTGGAGGGAAAATATGCGTCCCCACGCCCGCGTTAATTTGCTCGGCACGGGCAATGCCATGAGCATTGATTTTGAAATCGGGGATACCGGACGAATTAGGTGTGAATTTTCCGTACCCGTTGTCCTGAATAATCGTCCTTGCCATACCGATCTGTCGGTCGGAGACATCAGGATCAATTTGCCGACAAAAATCGACAAAGTTGACCCTCACAATCCGTTCTCCGTGTTGTGCCTCATACGTTTTCAGCAACAATTTATCGACAAGACTGTTCAGTCCCGTAGCCAACGTGTTCACCGCAACCCCTCCACAAACCGCTGGAACAGATAGAAACTGTCCTGCGGGCCGGGTGAGGCTTCGGGGTGGTACTGGACGGAGAAAGCGGGCTTGTCGGTCAGCTCAAGGCCGCAGAGCGAGCCGTCGAACAGCGAGACGTGCGTCGCACGGGCATTCGCCGGCAGGCTTTCGGTCTCGACCGCGAAGCCGTGGTTCATGCTGGTGATCTCGACGCGGTCGTCGGCAAGGCGCTTGACCGGATGGTTGGCACCGCGATGGCCCTGATGCATCTTGCTGGTCTTCGCGCCGACCGCGAGGCCCAGAAGCTGATGGCCGAGGCAGATGCCGAAGATCGGCTTTCCGACCTTCAGCAGTTCCTGGATCACCGGCACCGCATATTTCCCCGTCGCCGCCGGATCGCCGGGGCCGTTGGAGAGAAACACGCCATCGGGATTGTGGCTCATCACCTCGTCGAAGGTCGCGGTCGCGGGGACCACCGTCACCCGCGCGCCGGCGGCGACGAGATTGCGCAGGATGTTGCGCTTGAGGCCGTAATCGATCGCGACGACATGCGGGCCTTCGGGATTGGCGCTGTGCGTCGCATAGCCCTCACCCAGCGTCCACAGGCCGTCATCCCAGGTGTAGGTCTGCAGCGTCGTGACCTCCTTGGCGAGGTCCATGCCCTCCAGCCCCGGCCAGGCGCGCGCCTTGGCGATCAGCGCCGCGACGTCGAACTCGCCCCTGGCGTTGTGCGCGATCACGCCGTTGGGCGCGCCGCCGATGCGGATGCGGCGGGTGAGCGCGCGGGTGTCGACGCCGGCAAGGCCGATCCGGCCGTTCTGCTTCAGCCACTGATCGAAATGCTGGGTGCTGCGGAAACTGCTCGGGTCGGTGACGTCCTCGCGGACGATGCAGCCCAGGGCATGCGGGTTCTGCGCCTCGATATCGTCGATGTTGGTGCCGACATTGCCGATATGCGGGAAGGTGAAATTGATGATCTGCCCGGCATAGGACGGATCGGTCATCACCTCCTGATAGCCGGTCATCGCGGTGTTGAAGCAGACCTCGCCGACAGCCTCGCCCTCGGCGCCGAATCCGCGGCCCCAGATCAGCGTGCCATCCGCCAATGCCAATACGCCGGTAGCTCCGTCGGGCGCAGGCGCAGGCTTTGGATTGGCCACTGTTCGGGGCTCCTTCTTCTGTCTTGGTCGGGCGGGCAAACGGCTGGCTAGCTAGGTGCCGTCCGCGCGCCCGTCAATCTATTATTCCGTGCGGTTTCCCGCTAGGGTCCCGCTTTCCGCAAAAAGCACAAGAGGCAGCATGATTCGCGACGATATCAAGTCCGCGCTCATCCAGGCGATGAAGGCGCGCGACGAGGCAAAAACCGCGGCGATCCGGATGATCCAGGCCGCGATCAAGAATCGCGACATCGAACTGCGCACCGCCGCCACCCAGCCCGACGACGATGTGATGATCACCGAAGTGCTGCAGAAAATGGTCAAGCAGCGCCGCGAATCGATCGAGATGTTCGACAAGGGCGGCCGCCCCGAACTGGCCGATGCCGAGCGCGCCGAAATGGCGGTGATCGAAAGCTTCATGCCCCAGCAGATGAGCGAGGACGAGGCGAAGGCCGCGATCGCCGCTCTGGTGTCGGAACTGGGGGCCGCTTCGGTCAAGGACATGGGCCGGGTGATGGCGGCGCTGAAGGAGCGCTTCGCCGGGCAGATGGACATGGGCAAGGCGAGCGGTCTGGTGAAAGCGGCGCTCAGCTAGGCCGCATGTCCATATCCCCCGCCTTTCTGGATGAGCTCAGGGCCCGCGTGACGCTGTCGAGCGTGGTCGGGCGCAAGGTGAAGCTCATCCGGGCGGGGCGCGAGTTCAAGGCCTGCTGCCCGTTCCACAACGAGAAGACGCCCAGCTTCACGGTCAATGACGACAAGGGCTTCTATCACTGCTTCGGCTGCGGCGCGCATGGCGACGTGCTGCGCTTCATCATGGAGCAGGACGGCCTGCCCTTCCGCGACGCGGTCGAAAGGCTGGCCGGCGAGGCCGGGCTGGAAATGCCGGTCGAATCCCGCGCGGCACGCGAGGAAGCGCAGAAGCTCAAGTCGCTGCATGACGTCATGGCGGCGGCCGAAGCCTGGTTCGTCGAGCAATATCAGGGCATTGGCGGCGCCGAGGCGCGCGCTTACGTCGAAGCGCGCGGTCTCGGCGCCGGGACCGTCCGGCGTTTCCGCATCGGCTTCGCGCCCGACAGCCGCTCCGGTCTCAAGTCGGCGCTGAAAGAGGTCGAGCCCGAGAAGCTGGTCTCAACCGGGCTGCTGATCGCGCCCGAAGGCGGCGGCGCGCCTTATGATCGTTTCCGCGGCCGGCTGATGTTTCCGATACGCGATCCGCGCGGCCGGACGATCGCCTTCGGCGGCCGCATTCTCGGCCAGGGCGAGCCCAAATATCTGAACTCGCCCGATACGCCTTTGTTCGACAAGGGCCGCACCCTCTACAATCTCGACCGTGCCGGACCGCTGGCGCGCAAATCGGGCCGGATCATCGTCGTCGAAGGCTATATGGACGTGATCGCGCTCGATCAGGCGGGGATCGGCGAAGCGGTCGCGCCTTTGGGGACGGCGCTGACCGAGGCGCAGATCGGCCTCCTCTGGCGCGTCGCCGACGAACCCATTCTCTGCTTCGACGGCGATTCGGCAGGAACCCGCGCCGCGCTGCGCGCGGCGGTGCGCGCGCTGCCGTTGCTGGAGCCGGGCAAATCGCTCAACTTTCTCAGCCTGCCCACGAGCCAGGATCCCGACGATATCGTCCGTGCCGGCGGCGCCGCCGCGTTCGAGGCCTTGGCGGCGCGGCCCGAGCCCCTGGTCGAGCGGCTGTGGCGCTCGGAACTGGAGGCCGCGCCCAGCGATACGCCCGAACAGCGCGCCGGGCTGATGCGCCGGCTGCGCGAGCATGTGAAGACGATCCGTGATTCCGAGGTCGCCGGACTTTACGACCGCGCCTTCCGCGAGCGGTTCGACGCTCGCTTCCGCGCGCGCCATTCCTATCAGGGACAGTCCTATCAGGGCTCGTATCAGGGCCGCCGCGCAATGGCATGGCCGGCGGTCGCCGCCCACCGGCAAAGACCGGCGGGCGACGCGACGCTTGCCGCGGTTCTCTGCGCGCTGCTGGAGCGTCCCGTGCTGATCGCCGGGCTCGCCGAGATGCTTTCGGAAATTCCCACCGGGGACCGCTCGCTCGACCGGTTGCGGGCCGCTTTGCTCGACTTCGCGGTGACCGCTGAAAACCTTGACAAAGACGGGCTCGACCACAATTTAGCGAAGGCGGGTTTGACCCTGCTGGCGGACGAGGTGCGCCGATCGAGTCGGCTCGCTTTTTCCTTCACGCGTCGGGACACTGGCGATGAGGCGGCCCGCAGGGACATGAGGGCCGTGCTCGAAGCACTTGTCGAACGCAACTCGGTGGGTTCGGCGCTGAAGGAAGCCGCGGTCAAATACCAGGCGGCGATGAATGCGGAGGATGTCGGCACGGATCGGCTGAATCTGCTGAAGGAAGAACATGATCGGCTGCGTGAGGCGAATGTCGCGATCGAGATACGATTGAAGGCACTCTCGCGCAGCAATGAACAGACAAATCCGGCCTGACAGGGCCGGACAGGTGAAAGGCGAAGAACAGGCATGGCAAAGGCAGACGCGGTCGCGACCGAAACCCCGGATCGGAAGCCGGAGGGCGACGCGCCGCTAATCGACCTCAACGAAGCGTCGATCAAGAAACTGATCGCCCGCGCCAAAAAGCGCGGGGTGATCACCTATGACGAATTGAACGAGGCGCTGCCCCAGGACCAGATGTCGTCCGAGCAGATCGAGGACGTGATGTCCGCGCTGTCCGAGATGGGCGTCAACATCGTCGAGAACGAGGAAGAGGCGGAATCGGATTCCGAGAACGCCGAGGCCGAAGAGGTCGCGCTCGACGATGGCGAAGCCGCGTCGGTGGTCACGCCTGCCAAGAAGGAAACGCTGGATCGCACCGACGATCCGGTGCGCATGTACCTGCGCGAAATGGGCGCGGTCGAACTGCTCTCGCGCGAGGGCGAAATCGCCATCGCCAAGCGGATCGAGGCCGGCCGCGACACGATGATCGCCGGCCTGTGCGAAAGCCCCCTCACCTTTAACGCGATCATCGAGTGGGCGACCGCGCTCAACGAAGGCCGCATGCAGCTCCGCGAGATTCTCGATCTCGACGCCATGCTCTCCAAGGATCCGACGCCCGAGCAGGTCGAAGGCGACAGCGAGAAGGACGGCGAGATCAGCGCCGACGTCGCCGGCCCGACCTTCAAGGAAGAAGAGGATGTCGAGGAAGTCGCCGACGAGGACGACGAGGAATCGATGACCGAGCGGCGCACCCCGCGCCCCGCCGAGGAGGACGAGGAAGACAACACCCTGTCGCTCGCGGCGATGGAGGAACTGCTGACGCCCGACGCGCTCGATCGTTTCGGCGTCATCACCTCGGTGTTCAAGAAATTCTCGAAGCTCCAGGAGGCACGGCTCGCCGCGCTCGCCAACGGGCTTGAGATCAGCGCCACCGACGAGAAGAAATATCACAAGCTGCGCGTCGAGCTGACCGAACTGGTCGAGGCCGTGCATTTCCACGGCAGCAAGATCGAATATCTGGTCGATCAGCTCTACAGCTACAATCGCCGGCTGACGACGCTGGGCGGGCAGATTCTGCGCCTTGCCGAGCGCCACAAAGTGCCACGCAAGGCGTTCCTCGACGAATATGTCGGCAACGAAATGGACGAAGGCTGGATCAACCGTGTCGCCACGGTCGACAAGAAGTGGGCCGCCTTCGCCGCCGCAGAAGCCAATACCGTCGAGAAGATCCGCCTCGAGATCGCCGAGATCGCACAGGCGACCGGTGTCGAGCTCAACGAGTATCGCCGCATCGTCAACATGGTGCAGAAGGGCGAGCGCGAGGCGCGCATTGCCAAGAAGGAGATGGTTGAGGCCAATCTCCGTCTGGTGATCTCGATTGCCAAGAAATACACCAATCGCGGCCTGCAGTTCCTGGACCTCATCCAGGAAGGCAATATCGGCCTGATGAAGGCGGTCGACAAATTCGAGTATCGCCGTGGCTACAAGTTCTCGACCTATGCCACCTGGTGGATCCGGCAGGCGATCACCCGCTCGATCGCCGATCAGGCGCGCACCATCCGCATTCCGGTGCACATGATCGAGACGATCAACAAGCTGGTGCGCACCTCGCGCCAGATCCTGCACGAGATCGGCCGCGAGCCGACCCCGGAGGAGCTGGCCGAACGGCTTTCGATGCCGCTCGAAAAGGTCCGCAAGGTGATGAAGATCGCCAAGGAGCCGATCAGCCTCGAAACCCCGATCGGCGACGAGGAAGACAGCCATCTCGGCGATTTCATCGAGGACAAGAACGCGATCATCCCGGTCGATGCCGCGATCCATTCGAACCTCAAGGAAACCGTCACCCGCGTGCTGGCGTCGCTGACCCCGCGCGAGGAGCGCGTGCTCCGGATGCGCTTCGGCATCGGCATGAACACCGATCATACGCTTGAGGAGGTCGGCCAGCAGTTCTCGGTGACCCGCGAACGCATCCGGCAGATCGAGGCCAAGGCGCTCCGGAAGCTCAAGCATCCGTCGCGCAGCCGCAAGATGCGCAGCTTCCTCGACAGCTGATCCCTGAACGCCAAAAGAGCCCGATTCGGTTTTCTGGTCGGGCTCTTAAAGTCTCTTTTACTTAGAGGGTCTAACAGGACTCTAAGTATCGGAGATTTCAGGAATGCAGTTGGCGCCCCCACCCTTGCCGAAGGTCGACAATGATAGCGATTCCGTCGCTATCGTGCAGAATCTGGTTCGTGACCTAGGCACGGCCGCGCATCCGCATGCCAACCGGCTGATCGAGCTGGGCCGCCAGATTCCGCGCGAGATCGCGGCCGACTCGCTGCATTTCCTGTCGTTGCTGCATGGACGCAAGCCGAGCATCTTCGATATCGTCTACACCGGCCACCATGCCGGCGCCGGCGCCGGCTGGGTCAAGGACGTCGCCGCCTGTTTCTCCTCCACGCGCACCTTCCTCGCGCAGCTGGTGGTCGCAGCCGGGCCGCCGCCTTCGCTTTTCCGCCAGATGCAGACCGAGGAAGTGGCCGGCGCGATGCGCCGCGCGCTGCTGACGCTGGCGCGCTCCGATCGCGAGGGCTGCGCGCTGGGCGCCGCCAACACCCTCGCCCGCGACTGGATCGCGACCGAAAGGGTGATCCAGGCATTGTCCAAGGCGCTGGGTATCGAATCGATGGTCCGCCACTATCGCTGGCCCGATCAGGCGGTGCTCGACGAGGCGCTGCACAAGATCGCCGACCAGCCGCTGATCCATCGCGCCGTCACCTTCGGCGCGCGCACCCTGATCAGCCAGAATCGCGCTTTCTGGGACATGCTCGAAGCCCGCGCCCAGGAAATCGCCAAAAACTGAGGTTGAAAGCCCCGCCCGCGCTCCCTATCCGTAAACTTTACGTTTGCGGAAAGATTGCCCATGCGCTTCGAAGGGACCAGCGCCTATATCGCCACCGAGGATCTGAAGGTGGCGGTCAACGCCGCCGTCACGCTCCGCCGGCCGCTGCTGGTCAAGGGCGAGCCCGGCACCGGCAAGACCGTGCTGGCGCACGAAATCGCCAGGGCGGTGGATGCGCCGCTGATCGAATGGCACGTCAAGTCGACCACCAAGGCGCAGCAGGGCCTTTACGAATATGACGCCGTCGCCCGCCTGCGCGACAGCCAGCTCGGCGACGCGCGCGTCCACGACATCAAGAACTACATCCGCAAGGGCAAATTGTGGGAGGCGTTCACCGCCCCCGCCCTGCCCGTCCTCTTGATCGACGAGATCGACAAGGCCGACATCGAATTCCCCAACGATCTCCTCCAGGAGCTCGATCGCATGGAATTCCACGTCTACGAGACCGGCGAGACCGTGAAGGCCGCCGAGCGGCCGATCGTCGTCATCACCTCCAACAACGAGAAGGAGCTGCCCGACGCGTTCCTGCGCCGCTGCTTCTTCCACTACATCAAGTTCCCCGACCGCGAGACGATGCAGGCGATCATCGACGTGCATTTCCCCGGCATCCAGAAGATCCTCGTCTCCCGCGCGCTCGACATCTTCTACGAGGTCCGCGACGTGCCCGGCCTCAAGAAGAAGCCCTCGACGTCGGAACTGCTCGACTGGCTGAAGCTGCTGCTCCACGAGGACCTGCCGCTCGACGTCCTCCAGAACCGCGATCCGAAAAAGGCGATCCCGCCGCTCCACGGCGCGCTCCTGAAGAACGAGCAGGACGTGATGCTGTTCGAGCGCCTCGCCTTCATGGCGCGCCGCCAGGGCTGATGTTCCTCTCCTTCCTCGAAGAGCTGCGCGCCGCGGGCATTCCCGCCAGCCTCAAGGAACATCTCGTCCTACTGGAAGCGCTCGACCGCGAGGTGATCGCGCGGCGGCCCGAGGAATTCTATTATCTCGCCCGTGCCACCTTCGTGAAGGACGAAGGCCTGCTCGATCGTTTCGACCGCGTCTTCGCAAAGCTCTTCAAGGGGCTGGAATCAAACGAGGAAATGGATGGCACAGAAATCCCCGAAGACTGGCTGCGCAAGATCGCCGAGCTGTATCTGACGCCCGAGCAAATGGCGGAAATCGAGTCGCTCGGCTCGTGGGACGAGATCATGGAGACGCTGAAGAAGCGGATCGAGGAGCAGAGCGAGCGCCACCAGGGCGGCAGCAAATGGATCGGCACCGGCGGCACCTCGCCGTTCGGCAACAGCGGTTACAATCCCGAAGGCGTGCGGATCGGCGGAACCAGCGTCCACAAGCGCGCGATCAAGGTGTGGGACAAGCGCGAGTTCCGCAATCTCGACAATGCCCAGGAGCTCGGCACCCGCAACATCAAGATCGCGCTCCGCCGCCTCCGCCGCTTCGCCCGCGAAGGCGCCGCCGACGAGCTCGACCTCGCCGAGACCATCCGCGGCACCGCGCGGCAGGGCTGGCTCGACATCGTCATGCGGCCGGAACGGCACAATGCGGTGAAGCTGCTGCTGTTCCTCGATGTCGGCGGATCGATGGACCCGCATATCAGGCTCTGCGAAGAACTGTTTTCCGCTGCGACCTCGGAGTTCAAGCATCTCGAATTCTTCTACTTCCACAATTGCGTGTACGAAGGCGTGTGGAAGGACAATCGCCGCCGCTTCACCGAGCGGACGCCGGTGACGGATGTGCTCCACAAGTTCGGGCACGACTACAGGCTGGTGTTCGTCGGCGACGCGTCGATGTCGCCTTATGAAATCACCCATCCCGGCGGCTCGGTGGAGCATTTCAACGACGAGCCGGGCGCGGCCTGGATGCAGCGACTGCTCGACGTCTATGCCTCCGCCGCGTGGCTCAATCCGCTGCCGGAAGCGCATTGGGGCCATACGCCATCGATCGGGCTGATCCGCGCGCTGATGGACGGCCGGATGTTTCCGCTGACCCTGGAAGGGCTCGACCAGGCGATGCGAAGCCTCGGCCGCAGTCCTTAGGCGCCAGCCTCATCCCGGAGGAACCGGCACGCTCCAGATCATCAGGTTGAGAATCAGGACGAGCGCGACGGCGATCATCAGGCCGCCACGCTTGCGGTCGCGGCCGGTCCATACCAGCCGGGCTCCGGCGAGCGCCAAAATCAGGGCGGCGATCACCGCGACGGAGAGCATCAGGGAGACGAAGGTCGACATGATGACTTGTCTAGCGCGTTCCAGAGGTTAAGCGGAAGCCATGACGTCAGAAGAGCCTTATGATCTGTTCATCATCGGTGGCGGCATCAACGGCGCGGCGATCGCGCGCGACGCCGCCGGCCGTGGTTTGAAAGTCGGGCTCGCCGAAAAGGGCGATTTCGGTTCGGGCACCTCGTCGGCGTCATCCAAGCTCCTGCACGGCGGGCTGCGCTATCTCGAACTGGGCGCGTACGGGCTGGTGAAGAAGGCGCTCAGCGAACGCGGCGTGATTTTCGATGCGGCCCCGCATCTCGCGCATCCGCTGGCGTTCGTAATGCCCCGCATTCCGGACACCCGCCCCGACTGGAAGATCCGGGCCGGGCTGTTGCTCTACGATCATCTGGGCGACCGCGGCGGCCTGCCCACCAGCCGCAGGATCCGCTTGCGCAACGATCGCGCCGGGCGCGGCCTGGCGCCGGCGATGGATCATGCCTGGCGCTATTGGGATGGCTGGATCGACGATTCGCGCATGGTGATCGCCAATCTCAGGTGCGCGGCAGCCCGCGGCGCCGCCCTCGCCCAGCGCAACGGCGTCATCAGCGCGCGCCTCGACGGCGATCTCTGGTACATCGAGCTTGCCGACCGCTCGGTCCACAGCGCCCGCTTCATCGTCAATGCGGGCGGGCCGTGGGCGGAGATCATCGCCCGCGATCTGCTGGATGTCGCCGATCCGCCGCAACTGCGGCTGGTGCAGGGCACGCATATCGTCTTGAAGCGTACCACCTCCTCCAGCGACGCGATCGTCCTGCAACGCCCGGACAAGCGCATCGTCTTCATGATTCCCTTCGCCGCCAGCTATCTGCTCGTCGGCACCACCGAAACCGACGTGACCGGCGATCCCGGCGCCGCAGGCCCCACCCGCGACGAGCTGGTCTATCTGCTCACCGCCGCCGGCGAGGCGCTCGCCGAACCGCCGAGTGTCAACGACATCGTCCATGCCTTCACCGGCGTGCGTCCGCTCGTCCTCCAGCCCGGCAAGGGCGCGCGCGAAACCAGCCGCGACTGGCAGCTCCTCCGGCACAGCGCGGTTCCGGCGCTGTCGGTGATCGGCGGCAAGATCACCACCCATCGCCTGCTGGCCGAGGCCGTGCTCAAGGCGGTCGCCCCGGATACGGCGCCCTGGACCAGGGGCGTTCCCCTCCCCGGCGCGGATTTCGAGCCCCAGCCCGGCGAACATAATCGCGACAGCTTCGTCCGCTGGTTCGATGCGATGCCCGGACGCTTCCACGATTATGATCCGCGCATCGTCCGCCGTCTCGCTTACCGTTTCGGGCGCGAAGCCGAAGCGATACTCACCGACGGCATCGGCGAAGCGATCGGGCCATTCTACGAAGCCGAGCTGCGCCATTTCGTCGAAAAGGAATGGGCGCAGACCGCCGAGGACATCCTCTGGCGGCGCACCAAGGCGGCGATGGGGGTCACCGAGCCGCAGGTCGCGGCGATTCGCGACTGGCTGAAAGGCTTTACCCGGCCTTAAGCATTGCCGCGCCATGCTGCCCCCTCAGTCTGCAACGACAGGCTGGCAAACAGGGGCGTCAGGCATGTCGAAATACGAGCAGACATTGAACGAGATCGAACAGTCGATCCTGCCGGCGGCCGCGGCGATGCTCGACGCGCTACTCGATGCGGCGCAGGGCGCCCGCCCCGGAATCAACGCCGCCCGCTATGCCGACGAGCTTCAGCAGCTCGCCGCGCATTCTGAGCGCGCGATGTCCGAAATCACGGCCATCGGAAGCGGTCCGGACACCGCGATCAGGAAAAGGGCTTCCGCCGCCTGATCGCCTTTCGCGGCCCCTCTGGCGCGCGATCATTCCATTATCTGGCTAAGTAATTGATATACAACGAGGAAACTGCATTTTTTGAATGCGGTTTTTTCTTTACATTCGGGGCAAGGCTTCCTATATCGCGCTTCCGCTGCCCCATGGGGACTTCCAACCGCAAGGCAGCTCTTCGTCCACTACCCGTTGGAGGTCCCTTGAATTGCACACGCATCATAGCGCGCTGGGGGTAGCTATTGCCCTCCGACCGGTTCAGCCGGTCACGCTCGTTCGTCCGCACGCTGCTCGTCGTGCCGCCCGCTTCTTCAAGCAGAAGTTTCCGGGCACGTCGATGTATGCCGTCAAGGCCAATCCCTCGCCTGAGCTGCTGCTGGAGCTCTGGGCCGGCGGCATCACGCATTATGACGTGGCGTCGATCGCCGAGGTGCGGCTGGTGCGGAGCATTCTGCCAGAGGCGGTTCTGTGCTTCATGCACCCGGTGAAGGCCGAAGAGGCGATCGCCGAGGCCTATCGCGATCATGGCGTGCGCACCTTCTCGCTCGACAGCATGGACGAGCTGGAGAAAATCACCCGCGCCACCAATGACGCCAGCGATCTCAACCTCTGCGTGCGCCTGCGCGTTTCCTCCGATCACAGCAAGCTGAGCCTCGCGTCGAAGTTCGGCGTTTCGGTCGAGGACGCGCCGACGCTGCTGCTCGCCACCCGGCAGGCCGCCGACGCGCTCGGCATCTGCTTCCATGTCGGCAGCCAGGCGATGAGCCCGGAGGCCTATGCCAACGCGATCGAGCAGGTCCGCGCCGCGATCGTCAAGGCGGCGGTCACGGTCGACATCGTCGATGTCGGCGGCGGCTTCCCCTCGGTCTATCCGGACATGGAGCCGGAGGCGCTCGAAGCCTATTTCGACGTGATCCATCGCGGCTTCGAAAGCCTGCCGGTCAGCTATTCGGCTGAACTGTGGGCCGAGCCCGGCCGCGCTTTGTGCGCCGAATATGCCAGCGTGCTGGTCCGCGTCGAAAAGCGCAGCGATGACGTGCTCTACATCAACGACGGCGCTTATGGCTCGCTGTTCGATGCCGCGCACATCGGCTGGCGCTTCCCGGTCGCGCTGGTGCGCGATTCGGTCAGCGACGCCAAGACGATGCCGTTCAGCTTCTACGGGCCGACCTGCGACGATCTCGACCATATGGCAGGGCCGTTCGAACTGCCCGCCGACGTCCGCGCCGGAGACTATATCGAGATCGGCATGCTCGGCGCCTATGGCGCGGCGATGCGCACCGGCTTCAACGGCTTCACCGCCGGCGAGACCGTGGCCGTCACCGACGCGCCGATGGCCAGCCTGTATATTGGCGACACCGACGACCAAGAGGACGCTCGGGTGGTCGAAATCGCCAAGAGGCTGTAACAGCAACACCCTATAAGTCAGGGTCATTTCAGCGAAGACCGGTCTCTCCTTCGAGCGAGGAGAGCCCGGCTTTCGCCGGGATGGCGATATTGATTGGAGACCCCCATGACCGAACACGCGATCAACGACACCCGCAAGGCTGAACTGCTTTCGAAGGTCGTCGAGCATATCGACATCAAGAGCTTCGATGCGCGCCCGATCATCGATTCGATGGGCAAGATGAGCTTCACCAGCCGCGATCTCGCGCGCGCGACCGGCATCTACAACCAGATGCTTGCCGACCCGGATTGCTCGATCTTTCTCGTGATCGCGGGTTCGACCTCGGCCGGCGGCTGCATGGATGCCTATGCCGAACTGCTCCGTTCCAACATGATCGACGGCGTCGTCGCGACGGGTGCCTCGATCGTCGACATGGATTTCTTCGAGGGCCTTGGCCACAAGCATTATCAGGCGCTGGAAGTGCCGGACGACAACACGCTGCGCTCGCTGTACATCGACCGCATCTACGACACCTATATCGACGAGGAGCAGCTTCAGGATTGCGACCACACGATCTTCGAGATCGCGGAGTCGCTGGAGCCCAAGCCCTATTCGAGCCGCGCCTTCATCCGCGAGATGGGCCGTTATCTGACCAAGCACGGCAAGAAGGAAAACAGCCTGGTCAAGCTCGCCTTCGAGCATGACGTGCCGATCTTCTGCCCGGCCTTCGTCGACAGCTCGGCGGGCTTTGGCCTCGTCAAGCACCAGGTGGAGCGCGCCAAGGCGGGCAAGCCCTATATGGTGCTCGACGCGATCGCCGATTTCCGCGAACTGACCAACATCAAGATCAAGGCCGGCACCACCGGCCTCTTGATGATCGGTGGCGGCGTGCCCAAG